>Ga0315288_10011937_pt1 | contig 10926 bp, 9 predicted proteins | sample YL17G11_20_MG_FD_203454 | JGI IMG/M metagenome (GOLD analysis project Ga0315288, IMG submission 203454) | Sediment microbial communities from Yellowstone Lake, YNP, Wyoming, USA - YL17G11_20 | ecosystem: Environmental > Aquatic > Freshwater > Lake > Sediment | place: USA: Wyoming | collected...
GAGGAACACCGTCGAAGTCAAGTTTTCCGGAGGGAGCGTGCCAGCGGGGCGCGGCCCGGCGGGAGCGCTCGACGCAGGGGCGGTCGGTGCGCTATTCTCCGCGCATGACGCGAATGGCTTTCCCGTCAGGTTTCCAGTGGGGCGTGGCGACATCCGCCTACCAGATCGAGGGGTCGCCCCTCGCCGACGGCGCAGCCCCCTCCAACTGGCACCGGTTCGCTCGCCGGCGCGGCAGGACCGCCGACGGGACCACGGGCGACGTGGCCTGCGACCACTACAACAGGTATCGGACGGACATCCGGCTGATGGCCGATCTCGGTCTCCATGCCTACAGGTTCTCCATCGCATGGTCGCGGATCTTTCCCGAGCGGGGAAAGCCCAACCGCAAGGGACTCGATTTCTACGAGAGGCTCGTCGACGGGCTGCTCGCTGCCGGCATCACCCCCTACGCGACGATCTTCCATTGGGACATGCCGGTCTGGCTGGAGCAGAAAGGAGGGTTCGTTGCGCGCGAGGCGGTCAACGAGCTATTGGAATACGGGACCACGCTCTTCCGCGCGCTCGGAGATCGCCTCGCGAACTGGATCACCCTGAACGAGCCCTTCGAATACGGCGGCCTCGGCTACGTCAAGGGCGTTTTCCCGCCGGGGAGGAAATGGGACCTGCGCTCCCTGTACCACGTCTCCCACCATCTGCTGCTCGGCCACTCGCGGCTCGCCGCGGCGTTCCCCGGCCTCGTGCCGGACGGCAGGATCGGCATCACCCTGAGCCAGAACTGGATTGCCCCGCGCGATCCGCGCAGACCGAAGGACCTCGAGGCGGCGCGGCTGATGGACGCCGCCTACAACCGCTCATTCATGGACCCCCTCTTCTTCGGCCGCTATCCTCCGGATCTGACGGCATGGATGGGACGTTTCTTCCCGAAGGGATTCGAAGAGGAGGCTGCCGGCATGAAGGGGCGGCTGGATTTCATCGGGGTCAACTACTACCAGCGCACCCGCTGCGGGCACTCTGCGTTCACCCCGTTCACCCGCGCGAAGGAGTATAAAGACCCGTCGGCTCCCCGCAGCGCGATGTGGGAGATCTACCCCCAGGGTCTGTACCGCTTCCTCCTGCGTCTGCGCGACGAGTACGGCAACCCTCCCTGCATGATCACCGAGAACGGCTACCCCCTGCCCGAGGTTCCGGGACGGGACCCCCTGGACGACCCCGAGCGCATCGCCTACCTCGCCGATCACATCGCCATGGTCGGCAGGGCCATCGAGCAGGGCGTGGACTGCCGGGGGTACTTCCACTGGACCCTGATGGACAACTTCGAGTGGGCGTACGGGAACTCAATGCGCTTCGGCCTCTTGCGCACCGATTTCGCCACGCAGGATCGCCAGTGGCGGAAGAGCGCCGCCTGGTACCGGGACCTCGTCAGGAACAACGCCCTCCAGATCGAGTCTGTCCCCGACACGACGGTGGAATGATGGCCGGCGCCGTCGATTTCAGGGCCCTCTCGGGAAGAGCGAACTTCTACTTCGTGCGGCACGGCGAGAGCGAGAGCAACAGGGAGCGTGTCATGCAGGGGAGGACCCCCTCGCCCCTGACCGAGAGGGGACGGGCGCAGGCCCGGGTGGCCGGGCTGTGGTTCCGCGAGCGTTCGCTGGACTGCATCCTCTCCTCCCCCCTCGACCGGGCGCGCGACACGGCGGCGGCGATCGCCGAGGCTGCCGGCATCCATGAGGTCGGGATCGCTGAGGAGCTCACCGAGATCGACATCGGGATCTTCACCAACATGCGCCTCGAGGAGGTTCGCGCACGCTGCCCCTCGGAGTACGCGGTGTTCCTGCGGGAGAGCTGGGAAGGGGTACCGGGTGCCGAGCGCATCGACGCGCTGTACGCTCGCGCCCTGGCCGCATGGAACAGGCTCTTCGAGCGGTTCGCCGCCGGCAGCAGGAACATCCTCGCCGTGACGCACAGCGGGTTCCTGCAGTGGATCATCCGCTCGACGCTCGGACTGAAGAGCTGGATGCCGCTGTTCAACGCGTCGAACAACTGCTGCGTGTCTCACATGCTGGTCGACAACGTGCCGCCCGAGCCCCCCGCGAGCGGGCCCCGCTCTCTGTACGCGAGCTGGATGCTCGTGAACGCATCCGTGATTCCCCCTTCCCGTTGACGCCCCTTCTGCCGAACAGTACAGTAGCCGACATGCAGGTCCGCATACTCTCCTGGAGCTCCCTCCCGGAGCACGAAAAAAGGAAGATCCTGACGCGCTCGGAACGGGATATCTCCGAGGTCGAGGCCGAGGTCCGGCAGATCATCGACCGGGTGAGGGCGGAGGGCGACGCGGCCCTGATCGCCTACACCCGGCGCTTCAACGGCGCGGACCTGGCGGGGAAGCCTCTGCGGGTATCCGAGGCCGAGCTCGACGAGGCGGAGAAGGCGGTCGCTCGGCCCGTGAGGGAGGCGATCCGCGCCTCGATCGAGAACGTGCGCCGGTATCACGATGAGCAGCGGCCCGCCGCGATGAGCCTGCGGGAGATCCAGGCGGGGGTCTACGCGGGGGAGCGCGCCTCGCCGATCCCGTCGGTGGGCCTGTACGCCCCCCGGGGCAAGGGCAGCTTCCCGTCTTCGATGTACATGATGGCCGTGCCCGCGCAGGTGGCGGGCGTCGCGCGCGTCGTCGTGGTGAGCCCGCCCGATGCGGAGGGAAGGTGCGATCCGGCCACCCTCTTCGCCGCCGGGCTGTGCGGCGCGCGGGAGATCTACCGGGTCGGCGGCGTGCAGGCCCTCGCGGCCCTCGCCTACGGCACCGAGAGCATCCCGCCCGTGGCAAAGTTCCTCGGCCCCGGCAACCAGTACGTCACGGCGGCCAAAAGGCTCCTCGTCGGGGTCGTCGACGTCGGCCTGCCCGCCGGTCCCTCGGAATCGATGATCATCGCCGATTCCTCCGCGGACCCTATTCGGGTCGCACTCGACCTCCTGATCGAAGCCGAGCACGGCCCCGACTCCCAGGCGCTTCTTGTGACCCCCAGCGTCGAGCTGGCCCGGGCAGTCGCGGCGGAGCTGCCCGCGCGGACCGCCGAGCTGCCCGAGCCGCGCGCCTCCTACGTGAGGGACTCCTTCGCCTCGTACGGCTGCATCATCACCACACGCGACATCGGCGAAGCCGCGGAGGTGGTGAACGCGGTGGCTCCCGAGCATCTGCAGATTGCCACGGCCGACCCGCTCGCAACTCTCGGCCTCGTGGCGAACGCGGGAGAGATCCTCCTCGGGCAGAACACCCCCTTCTCGCTCGCGAACTACTGCATCGGCGCAAACGCCGTGATTCCCACGGGGGGAAGGGCGAGAACGTTCTCACCGCTGTCGGTGCGCGACTTTATCAAGTTCTCCTCGATTGCATACCTGACCGCTGGCGGATATAGTTCACTGAAGGACACGGCCATCGTCCTCGCGGACTACGAGGGTTTCGCCGCGCACGCCAAGGCGTTGCGGGAAAGGAGAAGGGATGGGTCCGAAAAAGTCTGAGACGGGCGCGAAGAAGCGGGTTCGGGGGAGGGTCGCGAAAGCGCACGCACGCAAGTCCCTCGCCTGGGTGGTGACCGCCGACATGGGCCTCGGCCACCAGAGGGCCGCCTACCCCCTGCGCGACATCGCCGAGGGCGGGATCATGACCCTGGGCAAGGCGGAGAACACCCCGCCGGCCGAGCACAAGCTCTGGGAGAGGCTGCGCAGGAGCTACGAGTTTCTCTCGCGCACCAAGAGCTGGCCGCTCATCGGCAACGCCGTCTTCGGACTGCTGGACAAGCTGCAGAACATCCCCCGCTTCTACCCCATCCGCGACATGTCCAGTCCCTCCTTCCAGGTCGGCTGGCTGAAAGGCCTTATCGAGAAGGGGATGTGCGCGAGCATGCTCGAGAAGGTGAAGGGGAAGCCCCTGCCCCTCGTCACCACGTTCTACACCCCCTCGATCGCCGCCGACCTCGCCGGCCACACGCGCGTGTACTCCGTCATCTGCGACGCGGAGATCAACAGGGTGTGGGTCGCCGAGGACCCCAAGAAGAGCAAGATCGTCTACCTGGTGCCCTGCGGCCGGGCCGTGCGCAGGCTGAACCAGTACGGCATCCCCAACGAGAGGATCTGGCTCACCGGCTTCCCCATCCCGATCGAGCTCCTTGGCGACAGGAACCTCAGCGTGCTGAAGTGGGACTTCGGCCAGAGGCTGCACTACCTCGATCCCGACGAGAGGTTTTGGCCTCTGCACGGGAGGAACGTCGAGCATTTCCTCGGCAAGGAGAACTGCCGCTTCGCCCGCGAGAGGGTGCTCACGATCACATTCGGCGTCGGGGGGGCGGGCGCCCAGACCGACATCGCCTACGCGATCGCGAAGAGCCTGCGCGACAAGCTCGTGAAGGGCGAGGTCGCCCTGAACATCCTCGGGGGGATCCGGCCCGAGGTCCTGGAGTTCCTCGAGGACATGAAGAAGGATCTGAAGTGCCCGGCCCTCCGCATCGTCTGGGGCGCCACCCTCGAGGAGTACTTCGACAGGTTCACCCAGTGCATGCGCACAACGGACATTCTGTGGACCAAGCCCAGCGAGCTTTCGTTCTACTGCGGCCTCGGGATCCCGATCATCATGGCGCCGCACATCGGCAGCCAGGAGGACTACAACCAGGCCTGGCTGCTGGAAATCCAGGCCGGCTTCCCTCAACAGGATCCGCAGTACACCGACCAGTGGCTGCTCGACCTTGTCAAGGCGGGACGCCTGGCCGACGCCGCGTGGGACGGCTTCCTCAAGGCGCGCAAGTACGGCACGTACAAGATCCACGAGATCCTGCAGACCGGCACCATGGAGAGGGAGACTTCGGTCCTCCGCAGATGAGCCAGGATCTCCGCACTCCCGCGGACGTCTTCGCCTGGGTCGAATCCTTCACGAACCTCGAACGCGGGGGCACTCCCTTCGACGGGAGGAGCTACCACCTGGACAGGATGCGCCGCCTGCTCGCTCTGTTCGGCGATCCCCAGCGCGCATGCCCCCTCATCCACGTGGCCGGCACCAAGGGGAAGGGCTCGACGAGCGCCCTGCTCGCTTCTGCGCTCCGGGCCTCGGGACGGAGGACCGGCCTGTACACCTCTCCCCACGTCTCCTCACCGTTCGAGAGGATCGTCCTCGCAGGAGAGCCCGAGCGGCCCGAAACCCTCGTGCGGATCGCGGCCGCGGTGCGCGAAATCGTCGATGCGCTGCCCGAAGAGGCGCCGGGAGGGTTCCCGCCCACGACCTTCGAGCTGTACACCCTGCTCGCCTTCCTGTACTTCGGGGACGCGGGGTGCGACATCGCCGTGGTGGAGACCGGCATCGGCGGCCGGCTGGACGCCACGAACGTGATCGAGCCCGAGGCGTCGGTGATCACGCCCCTCGACCTGGAGCACACGGACGTCCTGGGCGACACGATCGAGAAGATCGCCTTCGAGAAGGCGGGCATCATCAAGCCCGGTGTGCCCGCCTTCATCGGCCTGCAGCCCCCGCTGGTCGGGGAGGTGTTCAGGGAAGCGGGCCGCGAGAGGGGGGCGGAGGTCACGTTCCTCATCGAGGAGATGTGGAATCACGAGGTGGAGCTGTCCAGCGAAGGCACATCCCTCCACCTGGAGCTGCGGGACGGCCCGCCCGTCGATTTCCGCCTTTCCCTCCTGGGCGAGTTCCAGGCCGAAAACGCGGCCCTCGCGTACGTCACGCTCCGGCGCGTGCACCCCGAGATCACACTCGAGCAGTACCAGGCCGGCTTTCTCGCCGCCCGGCTTCCCGGCAGGATGGAGCTCGCGCGCAGGAAGCCTCCCATCGTCCTGGACGGCGCGCACACCCCGCTCGCGGTGAGCAGGCTCCTGGCATCGTTCCGCGACATCTTCCTGCGCCCGTCGCGGCCCCGGGGAGCCGTCCTGCTGTTCGGCTCGGTGGCGGGCAAGAACCCCCGCGCCATGGCCGATATCCTCGCCCCCGCCTTCGAATCGATCGTGATCTCCACCCCGGGCACGTTCAAGCCGAGCGATCCCGAGGAGGTGTGCGAGATCTTCCGCGGCATCAACCCCCGGACCGTGCTCAGGAGGCATCCCGCGGCCGCCCTTCGCTGGGCGCGGGAGCGGTCCGCGGACGCTCTTCCGATCCTCGTGACCGGCTCCTTCTACATGGTCGCGGAGATCAGGAGGATTCTATGAGATCGTTCCTCGAGGGCAGGCTGATCGTGGAGACGGGCGACATCACCAGGGCGCGGGTCGACGCGATCGTGAACGCGGCCAATTCCTCCCTGCTGGGAGGCGGCGGGGTGGACGGGGCGATCCACAGGGCGGGCGGGCCGGCCATCCTGGCGGAGTGCAGGCGGATCCGCGCCGAGCAGTACCCGGACGGGCTCCCGCCCGGCAAGGCCGTGGAGACGGGGGCCGGCAACCTTCCCTGCAGGTACGTGATCCACACCGTCGGGCCGGTGTGGCACGGAGGGTCGCGAGGAGAGTCCGGCCTCCTCGCAGGCTGCTACAGGGAGAGCCTCACCCTGGCGGAGAGGCTGGGACTCAAGAGCGTTGCGTTTCCCGCCATCTCCACCGGCGTCTACGGCTATCCCCGGCACCTCGCGGCGAAAGTGGCATGGGAGACGATCTGCGGGCACATCGCGGGCTCCGCCCTCCCGTCCGCCATCCATCTGGTGTTCTTCTCGGCGGACGACGCCCTGGTTTTCCTCGAGTCCGTTGGGAAGGCCTGATGCCCGACGCGCCCTCCGTCTCCTCGTCGCTGAACTGGCGTGAGCTCGATCTCATCCTCGGCGAGCTCGACCTGGCCGGCTGCCTGATCCAGGAGGTCCACCAGCCCACCCGCGGCGCGCTCGCCATCGCCCTGTTTCGGGGCGGCTCCCATTTCTCCATCCTGCTGTCGCTCTCGCCCCGCTACCCGCGCATCCACATCCTGACGAGGAAGATGCCGAATCCCGCAAAGCCCTTCCGGTTCGCCTCCTTCATGCGCGCGCACGTGAAGGGGGGGAGGATCCAATCCGCCCAGCAGGTGGCCGGCGAGCGGATCGTGCGCATCGAGGTGCGGCGCGCGGGAGAGCAACGGATCCTGTGGGCGCGCCTGTGGGGCGCCGCCGCGAACGCGATCGTCACCGACGGCGAGGGAACGATCCTCGACTGCTTCTACCGCAGGCCCGCGAAGGGGGAAGTTTCGGGGGGGAAGTTCGACCCCGCGGCGGCGGTCGCCGCCTCCCGGCCGAAGAAGGAGTATGCGATACGGGAGCTGCCCGGCGAGGGCTCGTTCAACCAGAAGATCGAGGCGCAGTTCGCGGAGATGGAGTCGGGCGGGGATCGCGAGCGCCTTGCGGCCCAGGCGGAGGCGAATCTCGCCATGCGCGAGTGCAAGGTGCTCGCGACGCTGAAGGACCTCGAGTCGAGGCTCGGAGAGTATTCCCGGCCCGAGCGTTTCAAGGAGCTGGGCGACCTCATCACGAGCAACCTTCACCTCGCGGCCCGGGGGGAGCGATGGCTGGAGGTGGAGGACTTCTTCCACGGCAACTCCCCGCTCGCCATCGAACTGGACCCCGCGCTCACCCCCGCGCAGAACGCCGAGAGCTACTACGAGCGCTCCCGCAAGGCGCGGCTGGGACGGAAGAAGGTCGAGGAGGAGATCGCGAGCCTCCGCCTCATGCTCGAGGGCATCCGCGAGCAGCAGGCTTCACTCGCGCGCGAGCCGGACAGCCAGACCCTCGGCGCGCTGGCGAGGAAGGCGGCTGAGCCCCGCAGGCCGCTGGTCGCACCCGACATGCCGGGCCTCGTGTTCTGGTCGGGAAGCTTTAAGCTCATCGTGGGCCGCACCGGCTCCGAGAACGACGAGCTTCTGCGCCGCCGGGTGCGGGGCAACGACTGGTGGTTCCACGCGCGCGACTGGCCCGGCGCGTACGTGTTCGTCAAGGCCCAGCCGGGCAAGAGCCTGCCGCTTGAGACGATGCTCGACGCAGGCAACCTCGCCGTGCACTTCAGCAGGGGAAAGAGTTCGGGCGGCGGCGATGTGTATTACACGCAGGTCAAGTACCTTCGCAGGGCGAAGGGCGCGAAGAAGGGCACGGTGCTTCCGACGCAGGAGAAGAACCTCTCCATCAGACTGGAGCCCGTGAGGATCGAGAGGTTGAAGGAAGGCGCCCTCAAGTCCTGATCGCGTACGAGAGCGCCTTGTACAGCAGCTTCGCCACGGCGAAATCGGCCATATGCAGCCCCGGCCTCGGGGCGAGCTCCACGCAGTCCATCGCAACGATGCGCGAAGCCTCTGCCACGGTCTTCAGGATGTCCAGCGCCTCGCGCCAGGAGAGGCCCCCCGGCTCGGGGGTGCCCGTGGCCGGCACGACCGCGGGGTCCAGGCCGTCCACGTCGAGGGTGAGGTAGACGCTGCGTCCCTTCACCATCCCTTTCAGCTCGCGCAGGAAATCGAGGTGGTCGGTCTCGCGGATGCGCCCCGCGGCGAACATGTTCACCCTGCCCCGGTTCGCGCGGATGAACTCCGCCTCTTCGCGCGAGAACGAGCGGATGCCGATCTGGACAGTTTCGCCCGGGTTCTCGTCGAGGATCCTCCGCATGGCGCAGGCGTGGCTGAAACGGTCTCCTTCGTAGCTGTCGCGCAGGTCGGCGTGCGCGTCGATCTGCACGATCGTGAGCGGGTCGGGGAGCGACCTGCGCACCCCGCGCACGATCCCGGCAGAGATGCCGTGCTCCCCGCCGAGTGCCAGGAGGAACCTGCCCCCCTTCACGATGGGCGCGACTGCGCGGGCGATCCGTTCCGTCATCGCCTCTCCCGCGGGCAGATCGCAGGCCAGGGGGGGCAGGGTCTGAACGCCCCAGGCGAGGGCGGGCTCGCTCTCGAGCTCCTCGTCGTACAGCTCGACCTGGCGCGAGGCGGCGATGATCGCGGCGGGGCCGTCGCGCGTGCCTGATTCGTAGCTCACCGTGGCCTCGAAGGGGATCGGGAGGACGACCACGCGAGCTGTCCGGGGATCCTCGCGCTCCTCAGGCAGACCGAGGAAGCCTTCGGGCGGTTTCCGTGCGGGCATCTACGACTTCTGCTTCCTTCGGAAATCCGACGCGAGGGTCTCGAGCATCGAGGCTCTCCTGTCGTACAGCCGCCGCTGCTGCCGCGGCGCGCGCCTGGCGAGCGCGTAGGCGGCCATGATGGGCAGCGCGATCGTCGTGTCGGTGTAGCAGACCACCGTGTCGGGAAGCTGGGCGGGGTCGACCTTGCCCCAGGTGACAGCCTCCTGAGAGGTGGCCCCCGAGAGGCCGCCGGTGTCAACCCGGGCATCCGTGATCTGGATGAAGTAGTCGTGGCCCTTCTCCGCCAGGCCGTAGATCTCCTGGATCTGGGGTTCGGTCTGGAGGGCGAAGTTCTTGGGGCTCCCGCCGCCGAGGATAAGAACGCCGCTCCTCCCGCCGGTCTTCTTCGCCCCGTAGACGATGGCTGCCGTCTCGTTCACGTCGAGCTCGGGATCGAACCCGACTTCGTGGCCCTGCAGGCGCAGGGCGGCAACGCCCATCCCGAGGCTGGAATCGCCGGGGCTCGAGGTGTACACCGGGACGCCGGCCTCGTAGGCCGCCCCGAGCAGGGAACGGCCTGCCGGCCCCGCGCCCCGGGCGGCGAGTGATTTCTCCCGCTCGCGGAGGCACCTGCCCAGCCGGTAGTGCATCTCGGCGGTGCCCATGCGCTTCTGGAACTCCGGCGCCTTCAGCGCCTCGGCGATGAACGCGTCGGTCTTGAAGAGCACCTCCTGGTCGAAGACGATGTCGTAGATGCGGATGATCCCTTCGCGCCGAAGCGCCGCGTCGTCGACCTGCGGGGGGATGCCGTACAGGGAGAAACCCAGCGAGCGGTGCATGTCGTGGTAGACGTTCGCTCCCGTGGACACGATCCAGTCCACGAAGCCCGCCTCCACCAGCGGCACGAACACGGCGGAGCCCAGGCCCGTCGGCGTGAGCGCGCCGCTGATCGTGAGCCCCACCGTGACGTCGGGCTGGAGCATCTTTTCGGCGTAGATATGGCAGGCCTCGCGCAGACGGCCCGCATTGTAGGAGAGAAAATAGTCGTCAACCAGCTCGCCCACCCCGATGCCGGCGGCAAGGGGGCGGGGATCGAGCCTGCGGCCCTGCATTACAGCAGGACCGCGGCGGAGACGACGGTCGTCCAGGTCCCGCCCGAAGCGCCTTCGGCGGTCTGGGTGATGCTGGTGCTGTCGACGATATGGCCGCCCATGCGGTACTGCTCGCGGCGCTCGTTGTAGTCCTTGTCCAGGTCAAAGGGAACGCCGATCAGGGTGGCGAGCATGGAGGCCGCCAGGTCCTCGGCGTAGTCACCGGCCTCCTTCTCGGTCTGGCCGTAGGTGTGGTGTTCGGAGAGGTACCCGTACATCTTGAGGTCGGAGGGGATCGCGATGCCGATGGATGCCGCGATGCGCCGGCCGGGCTCGTTGGTGGCCATCTCGGCGAGCACGACGAAGGTCACCTCGCCCGCTTCGAGCGCCGCGAGGCCTTCATCGAGGCTCACGATCTTGCAGCCGGGCGGGAAAATGGAGGACACGCGCACGATGTTGAGGTGCGCGATGCCCGCGTTCCGCAGGGCCATTTCGAAGCTGTTCAGCTTCTCCTTGTTGATCCCGACGCCGCGGGTCAGGAACAGTTTCCGGGGGACGAATCTCACTTCCGCTTCTCCTCTCCAGCGCAGCAACGATAGGGAGAATCGGGGCGAGCGTCAAGGCCAGCGTCGCGCAGCGACGCGCCGGGCGGCAGCCCTAGCGCGCCAACGGCGCGCGGAGGCGAGAGCCCCAGCCGTGCCAGAGGCGTGCCTGGGCCGACAGCAGCGTGCGCAGCACGCTTGCGAGAGGCCAAGCCACCAAAGCGCAGCGACGCGCGGGGTGATCGCTATTG
>Ga0315288_10011938_pt1 | contig 10926 bp, 25 predicted proteins | sample YL17G11_20_MG_FD_203454 | JGI IMG/M metagenome (GOLD analysis project Ga0315288, IMG submission 203454) | Sediment microbial communities from Yellowstone Lake, YNP, Wyoming, USA - YL17G11_20 | ecosystem: Environmental > Aquatic > Freshwater > Lake > Sediment | place: USA: Wyoming | collected...
CCCGGTTGCGGTCAAGTTGGTTTCTGACTTCGCGCTCGAAAAGGATGCCGATACGGTTATCTCGTCTTCATGGCGCAGGCTGCATACGTTGAAGGAAATCAATGCTATGCTCAAGGCTCGCGGATGGGCAGCACGGTTGCCGTTCGACGTTACTCCGAAGACCGACGAGGGATTCAGAGGCGATGAAATCAATCAATGGTTGTGGGATAATCGTCCCATTCACTCGCATGTCATCTTTGACGATGATGGCGACTTCCACCTCGCTCAACCGTTAGTAATGACGACTTTTGATTTTGGAATTACAGAGGCGCATATTGATCTTGCGCGTGGAATTTTATGACCAACCTTTCTCCAATCCTGCACATCGTTCGCGGTGTTTCCGGTTCCGGCAAGACGACTCTTGCTAAGAGCCTGCAATACGCAGTCGGTTGCTATTACTTCGAAGCCGACATGTGGTTCGTTCGCGTGGACGGTGAGTATACGTTCAATCCTGCCATGCTGCCGAAGGCGCATGAGTGGTGTTTCGAACAGGTCAAGCGCGAGATAGACTTGGGCTATTCGGTGATCGTGTCGAACACGTTTACGCGCCTTTGGGAAATGCGGAACTACATCGAATACGCCAAGGCTCGCGACTATCGCATCCATATCATCACCTGCACCGGACGTTATCCAAACACGCACGGCTTGACGCAGGAAATGGTGGACAAGCAAATTGCCCGGTTCGAATCGAACGAGAGCATTGCAGACGCCTATCGCGATTCGGTCGCGGCAGGCATCATGACCTTGACTGAGTACAATGAGTATGTTATCTGATCTTCAATTGAAGGATTTTGCATTAGCAAACCCGCATATCGTGATGCAGAAGGCATCCGTGCGGCATCCTGACCTGTTCGTTGTCAAGTACAAGAACAAGGTCTTCTACGATAACCTGTGGACTCCTGAGTTACAGGAAATGCGCGGTCTTGTTGTTGACGAGAATTGGAACGTAGTGGCTCGCCCATTCTCCAAGATTTTCAACCGGTTCGAAAACGGAACCGATATCCCTGACGGCGAGGAAGTTGTTTGCGTCGATAAGATCAACGGATTCTTAGGATGCGCAACTCAGAACAAGTCGCGTGGACTGATCGTTTCGACTACCGGATCGTTGGATTCGGATTTCGTAGTGTTGGCTGAGAAGCACCTGTCGAAGTTCGATGGATATCTACTCCGTTCATATACCTATATGTTCGAAATCGTAGACAAGTCTGATCCGCATATCATCAACGAACTTCCCGGCGCATATCTAATCGGTATGCGGGATATCCGATTTGGTGAAATGTTGTGCGAAGAGGATTTGGATATCCATGCGTCAAGCCTTGGATGCTTGCGTCCTGATTGGCGGCGTTGCCCATTCGGTGACGTTCTAGAGTCCGTACAGATGGCACGGCATGAAGGTTTCGTTGTCTACGGAAAGACCACTACCCTCAAGATCAAGTCGCCTTACTACCTTGTCAAGAAGTTGTTCTCGCGTGTAAACGTGGAGAAGATTTGCGACGGGTGGTTAGATACGGCAAAGACTTGGATTGATGAAGAGTATTATCCTCTTGTTGAGCATATCCGTGCGAACAAGATGGAATTCATAAAGCTAACCCCGGCAGAACGTCGGGAGTGGATATCAGATTTTATAGGAACAGGAATATGAACAAAATTATGTGGTGGGGATATCTTCACAGCAACGGCACTGTCCAGTGTAAGCGATGGTTCGGTGATGTTCAGGACTACACAACCGATTGCCAAGGCAACGATTTTGTGCAGAGAGTAGTTCCGCCTTTCGAGGCTAAAACACGGGACGAAGCACTCGTAGTTCTCAAGGAAAGGCTAGGAACATGAGATACGATGGCGTAGGTTATGCTCATTGCGATGGGCATTGGATTAGGAAGCCGTTGGTGCGTGGCGAGAAATATAGTGTCTACTCCGGTAGTCACCCGCACGATCCAGACGGCGACGATAGTACATTTGTAGGTAGCTTCATGACCGAAGCAGCGGCAATAAACTGCGCAAGCGAACGGTACGTGGAGTGGCTAAAGAAAGAATTGAAGAGATTTGCTTGACACAACATATAGGAGCATGGATAGGACAGAACGCAAAGTCTGTCCGATTCCCTGAAAACAGAATGACTGAACGAATTTGGTTTACGTCCGATACACACTTCGGACACAAGAACATCTTGAAGTTTTGCCCTAACTCCCGACCAGTAGCGTCGGTGGAAGAGCATGACGCACGATTGATTGCGAATTGGCAAGAGCAGGTCGCGCCGCAGGATCGTGTCTATCACTTGGGCGACTTCTTTTTCTGCGACGGACGCCGTGCGCGGAACATCCTCGACCAGTTGCCGGGGCAGATTCACTTTATCTACGGAAACCATGATAAGGTGATTTCGTCCAACAAGGACATTCGGGACAAGTTCACTTCGATTTCCGACTACAAGGAAATCAATCTGGACGGCATCAAGCTATGCTTGTTCCACTTCCCTATCTACGAGTGGTACGCAATCGGTCGCGGTTCGTTCCATCTATACGGTCACGTTCATGGCTCCGTACAGGTGCCGGGACGCGCAATGGACGTTGGAGTGGATACCCGTCCTGACGGTGATATGAAGCTATGGTCATGGGATGAAGTAAAGCGCACCCTGATGGCTCGCGAGATTCGGACTCACCACAACAACAGAGTGATGTAATCATGAACAAAATGTCAACTGGTCAAGATTCTACGTTAGGTAACTGGCGTAAGATGTGGACTCTGGTATTCGGTGAGGACAACAAAGGTACTCGCTGGCTAGACGATGCAATCAAAGAGGCGAAAAACGGTGAAAACGAAGAGGTCATTACTGATGAAGGTCAGCTACTCTACGCACTCGTTGAAATGTCTCGCAAAGAGGTAATATAATATGGCAACTAAGAAAGAATTGAAGCATTTCGTAACGTTCTACAGTCCCGGCAGTTTCTTTTCTGAGGAAACGACAAAGACTATCGCGAGTTGGAACATTGCGTCAGCAAAACGCATGGCGAAAACCATCACCGAGCGATATGGGTCGTCCCCTTACGGTTTCCGATTTGAGACTCGACTCAGAACCGGAACAGATATGGGCAAGCCTCTCTACAGCAAGGTAGCAAAGGTGAGTGGTATGCACTACCTGAATGCCAAGGTAGAGACATACGAGGAAATCGTGGCGCGTGATTTGCCGGATGAAAACATCCTGCGCGACAACATGCGAATCAACGGCTATAAGAAGATTGTAACCAACGGACCCGACAGCAAGACTTGGAAATTTTCGATGCCGCTCGAAAAGGGTGATACGATACTATGAGCAACCACAATCCCGATAAATGGTGTCTGGTGGAGTTCACCACCGCCGAAGGCGAAAAACTCATGAAGGTCTTCGGCGGCTGGTATGGTGGATATCTCGGCAGCGATAGCTGGCGCATCAACTCCGGTATCGTCAAGACAGTGAGGGATGGTGACTATATCCATTTCCACGGAACAACGGGTAGTGTCTACACCTGTCACAAAAATGCTTACGGCATGACCGGACTGATGGTTGATATCTACGGACAATTCCCGGCGAGCATTAGCAGTCGAATCTTGAACGAAGAGCAAGCGAGAGAATACTATGACCAAAAATGAAGCAATCGAAGAATGTGGACGCTATCTCTTACATCTAGAAGAGCAGCGCAGTCGGGCGCGAAGAATGGTGGAATGCGCATCACTGGCTCGCAGTGGAAAGGTAGAAGAGGCGAAACGTGCGGTGCGGCAGATGGATGCAGACCGCATGAATCTCACGGTTTACGATGGTGCCAAGCTAGAAAAAGCAATCACCAAACTGCTAGAACTTGTAAGTGATTGATTATCATTAGCAATATCGCCTTGACTTCTTAGTGATTTCGTGAGATAATAGATTTATGAGTAAAACATTCAAGCCAATGCTGGCTGGCAAGGTGGAAGGCGAAGTTCGCTTTCCGGTTATGGCATCTTCGAAGCTTGACGGTGTGCGCTGCATCGTCATAGACGGCGTGGCAATGAGCCGCAGCCTCAAGCCGATTCCGAATGCATTCGTTCAGAAGCAAATCGGCAAAGCGAAATACAATGGACTCGACGGCGAACTCATGCTAGGCGACGTTGGCGCAGCCGACGTTTACCGCAAGACGGTTTCCGCAGTCATGTCCGAAGACGGTGAACCCGATTTCACCTTCTGGATCTTCGACACCATGAAGCTCAACCCTTCGACTCCGTTCGCAGAGCGATATGAGTCAATTCTCAAGTTCGACAAAGACGGTCACGTTCGCGTAGTGAAGCATTCGCTGCTCCGCACGATGGATCAACTCGACGCATTCGAAGCGAAGCAACTCGACGCCGGATTGGAAGGCGTCATGATCCGCGACCCGCAGGGTCCGTACAAGTATGGTCGCTCTTCCACAAAGGAAGGCATCCTGCTCAAGCTCAAGCGATTCGAAGATTCGGAAGCCGAAATCATCGGCGTTCAGGAACTAATGAAGAACGAAAACGAGAAGACAACGAATGCTCTCGGACGCTCGGAACGTTCCTCGCACAAGGCGAACATGACTCCTATGGACACCATGGGTTGTCTCGACGTTCGCGACCTCAAGACTAAGGTGGAATTCTCCATCGGTACCGGTTTCGATGCCGACACGCGCAAGCGTTTCTGGAAACAGTGGAAAAAGGATCCGAAGAGTCTTCTCAAGACGATTCACAAGTACAAGTTTTTTGCAGGCGGCAGCAAGGACAAGCCGCGTTTTCCGGTCTACATTGGACCGCGTGACAAGAGAGATATGTAAATATGAACGCAATATATAAAATCATTCTGACAATTAAGATTTTAGGTCAGATGCGATTAGCCATAATTGCTGCGATAGCAGCAGGCGTCGGAATAATCACAGCAGTTTCTTGGGAAACCCCATTTGTTACTGAAAATTGGCTCGCCGCATGGAATATATTCAGTATAGGTTTTGCTGTAATGTTCCCGATTTGGGTAATTCTCAAATTCCTTAGATGGACACTCACATGGGTCACTCTTGAAAAGTTGATTCAGTGGAAAGAACAAGATGGAATTGATGGATTCTTTTGGGACATCATGTTAGGGTTGTATGAAACCGCGCCCGGTGAACACAACCGATACACAGATTCAGAAGAATCATCTTCCGATAGCAATGAATCGTCTGACGATGATTATGAACCCGTACAGGAAATTCATCATCACCACCATGAAACGACTATAATTCCGGCACCGATTCCTGTTAGTAAGCCTAGACCGTGGGATTCAAACTACAATGCGCCGCAGAAGCAACAACCACACGATTTGCGGCGTCCACAAGCGCGTCCGGTTGCTCCTAAGCCTATCGAACGCAAGAAACCTGATTGGTATCGTGTTCAACGACTTAACCCGGCTCTCGGAAGTTGGCAGGACGTTGGTGCAGCTACCAACATTCTTAGAAATGCTACTGCCGAAATGGATCGTCAAATGTCGCGAAACGCAAACAATCAGGATAAGGGTAAGCCGGGTGTTCGTTACCGTGTAGTGAACAAGACTACAGGTGCTACGGAAATCAGTGGGTGATCTATGGATTTCTCGATGTTTGCTGATTTGAGTTTCTGGCAATGGGTGGCTATCATCATAGTAGCTCTGCCAGTCCTAGCAATCGTCCTAGTGGCATCCATTGCCATCATCGGATTCCTCCTGTGGTGGACAATCAAGATTGCATTCTTCGGCGCGATTCTCCTGATCGTTGTCATGGCAATCGTGGCAGTTGGTAAGCTAACAGGTGCAATGTGATCGAAGCAATCACAACCTTTATCGAAGTGATGACGATACTCTTTATCGTCTTCACTCCGGTTGTGTTGTTTGTCTGGATCCTCAACCGATTCTGGACGCGATGGCTTCCATCGTTCATGACATGGCGCGAGTCGAAGCAAACACCAACACCGACTATTACTAGTACATGGACAATGAATGAGTCTACCATTACAGTCAAGAAACCCAAGAAAGACCCACCGGCAGCATTGAAAGAATTGAATACCAGTATGATCGACTCACAGAAAATCGTAGAAGCCGGTACCCGCGTCTGGCGCACCTACCGCAGCATCGACGGCTTGAATTGGGCAGAGTGTGACCCGGCATTGACTGAGCGTTCAGCCTGCAACTACGGCTCCTATATAAAGAGATGCAACCCGACAGAGTTTGTGCGGGTGAATGATCCAGAAGGTCTAATAGTCTCTTACGAATAGGTGCAAGAATGAAACCCGATATCGGCAAAATCATCGTGGCAGCAGCAATCATCATCATGGCAATCTTTCTGATCCTGCTAGGCGGCAGATAAGGGTCATAGGACCGTGCCAGAAGGCTCGAAATACAGCAAAACAGGCTACCCGCTACCTACCCCAAGGGTACCCCTTGCCACGCCTATAAACGCTCCTAGAGGCTCTCAACGGCATTCGTAAGTGCTTGATTCTCAACACTTTATTCGGCTTGCAAATCCTCTCTATTTCTAATAGAATGGTATTACAGGGTTGGGAAACAACCCCAAACGCTCCACCTAACCGAGATACCCCATTGTAGTTGACACCGAAACGGAGTTTCCACAGTTTAGTTGTGTTCGAAGTGGATAGCCGATAACGTAAATACAGCCGCTCTTAGCAAAATGACCCCGCTAAGAGTGAAGTTGAAAAAGAGAGCCGACTCATTAACCGGTGGGGTGTCCAACTGGCACAAGGGACTGACTACGTGAAACTGCCAATGGCGTGAGGGTTGATCGTTCCGTGCGGTCAGTAGCGCCAAAGATCAGAACCGCAACGGAACACTCGAAAGAGAGGAACAAAAACGACGGCAGGAAAGGATTAGGGTTTTGGGCGACGGCTACATACGGAAGTCGTTTATTAAACTCCCTCTCCTGCCGAATTTCAACACCTACTAAAATTATGGCATACATGTCACAAGAGCGCAAAGCGGCACTCGCTCCCGCAATCAAGGCTCACTGCAAGGCTTATGGCGTCAAGGCGACAATCGCCGTGCGTCATAACGCGACCCTTGTGGTCAACATCAAATCCGGCAAGCTTCCGCTTGTCGATAACTATTACGACACCGTGTTGCCGCAGTATGCGCACCGGTATCCCGACCACACTCCCCCGGCTCGTCAGGCGTATTGCGACGTAAACCCGTACCATGCGCAGGATCATTTCACTGGCGCGTGTAAGTCGTTCATCGTTCGCTTGCTTGAACTCATGAACATCGGCAACCATGACAATTCCGATATCCAGACCGACTATTTCGACGTTGGCTGGTACAAGGATATCAACATCGGTTCATGGAAGACCCCGTATCAGGTGGTCAAGTAATATGACTCCCCTGACCGAAAGACAGCAAACTCTTATCGTGAACAACATCGTTCGCGCCTGCAAGAATATCGAAGACCTGAATAAGACCGGCTATCGGTTTATCAATCAGGCTTGTGGTTTTATCGCGCACTACGATCTGTACGGATTCCGCGATGCGTACTCCGCTCCCGGTTCGCTCGCTCGCGACATTCGGGCAAATGCCCACAAGAATGAGTGGAACAATTTCCGCCCCGGCGAACGCGACTACGATTACATGATGGCGAAGCGCGACACGTATCGCCGCATCATGAACCAACTGAGATTCATCTAATATGAAGGACAACGACAAAATCCAAGTGACGCTCACGCGCACTCAGGCTGCGACTCTTCACAATCTGTTGCTGGATGCCAATGTGGAAAACATTCGGCAGGGCAACATGGAAGCGGACGAGAGCAAGCCTTGGAAAATGGTATACGCCGACGTTTTCTACAAGCGAGCGCACACTGCGCGAGTGGTCGCAACGAAGCTTGGAAAGGTTTCGAAGGACAAGCGGCGCAAGTATCTCGACCTGTCGGTTGAACTCTTCCCGGTCGCACGATAATATGCCTAAGAACAGTTCGACGTTTCACAGCAAAGTCCGTTATGGCATCATGGATGAAAACGGGTTGCAGTTTGGGGATATCAAAGACCCCATGCTTTTCAATCTACCGACTGCCAAAAAGTTGTTCGAAGAGAATTTGAACGACCTTGGACAGTGTGCGCAGATTGTCAAAGTTCGCGTCACCTACGAAGTCCTCGACTACGATGATGACGCATTCAGGCTGACGGACGACTAATATGAAACTTGGATTCACAGGCACCCAAATCGGAATGAGTGATTTCCAGCTAGAACGGCTGCGTCACTTTCTTGCCGACGCTAGGGATCCGAATCACGAAAACATAGAGCGCGAGTTTCATCATGGTGACTGTATCGGCGCGGATGAAGAGGCGCACAGGCTTGCCTATCTCGCCGGTTGGAGCATCGTGATTCATCCGCCTACGAATACCAGCAAACGCGCATATTGCCGCGACCTTGCGACCTATTTGCCACCGAAACCCTACCTTGAGCGCAATCACGATATCGTGGATGCTTGCGACATTCTTATCGTGGCTCCTAAGAGCAATAACGAGGAACTTCGATCAGGAACATGGGCTACATATCGGTATGCTATCAAGAAAGGCAAGCCGGTCAAGATGCTGCCGCGAGAGGATTACGACCGCGAAGCGGCATACAAAAGATGGAAAGGGATTGACAACGGTGATGAATCATGAGCAGAGAACAGATTTGGAAATTCGGTCCCCTTTACCCCGGTCATAAATGGAAAGATCTTGACGTTCCTGAGTATGCCAAGATTATCCACTTTGGAATCCAGAATGACACGATGTATTTTTGGGCGCATGTGGATACAACCGGCGTACCGCTCCGTTCCCTGTTATCGCGACAATTCATGGTCATCCCGACCGGCGTAGATATACCGGAAGGTGGATTATATCACGGCACCGTCATTGCCAGCGATGGCACAGTCTGGCACCTTTACGAAAGGGCATAACATGACCGATAGAGACAAGATTGCCGAAGTATCAATCTCTGCAATGAAGCTTGTAGAAGACTACTTCAAGTTGTATTGTGTGATGCGCGAGTATTTCCTCGCCCATCAGGACTACGACATTCCCGATGAAATCAAGAAGGCACTCGACCTATGAAGTGTTACCAAATCACCCTCGGCGCGCCGGTCATTCTCCAAGAGGAAACCCATACGGGCGTAATGACAATCCCATGGACTACCGATCAACCCCTCTGGTTCGAAAAGTCAGAACTGGTTGATGTGAGTGAAACTGAATATCACTTCAAGTATCGGCTGCGTCACTACTTCGTAAACAAGAATGATGTGAGGGTGTTCAACACCACACCATGATCTTCAACGACTTATTGAATGCCGACACTCTTGCAGAAGAGTGTGTAGAGTGGAGCAAGCGATACGCTAAGAGGAACCATGAGGATCTTCGCTTCGGGCAGTACATCTGCAATAAATATCTGTGTCTCGGGAAGTCCGCACCCGAAATATTCTACATGGAAGATGTAGGAAAAGCCTATTGGCTAATTGTGGACGTTTTAGTAAATCAGGAAAGTTGAGTCATGTCACGTACATTCCGCAAGGATGATTCTGGTCGCAGACCGGAAGATACCCGCCGCAATAAGCGCCGCGAAAAGGCTAATTCGCATTACACAGATAGTAAGGACGGTCCATTCCGTGACCAATTGGGTCGCGATATGAAGCGATTCTATCAAGACGATTTTGAGCTTGACACTGACTCTGATTAGTGTTATACTGTACCCGTTGATTCGTTTTATCATTTGAATTTGAGGTTTGTTATGTCTAAGTCCACTAAGTATTTTGAACTGTTCTCGGCTCTCAAGGCTGGCGGCGCGAAGGGTGTTGACCCTGCTGCACTTGCGAAGACCCTGAACTTTTCGATGGGATCCCTCGCGGTCTACATCCACGCACTGCGCCATAAGTTCGGTGCCGTCATTGAGTCTGTTCGCAACGGTCGCGTTGTCACCGCATATCGGCTGGTCAATGTGGCTGAGTGTGAGAAGTCCATTTCTCCGAATCGCAAGCCGCGCACCTTGAAGAAGGCGAAGGCAACGAAGAAGACTGTTACCCACGCTCGCGTCACTAAGACGGTCAAGAGCAAAAAGATTCCGCGTGGTGGTATCGGCAGCTTGGGCGACCAACTCGACGGCAGTGTTCCCACCCTTGATGACATGAGCATCACCGAGTACACCGACGCCGACCTGTCGGATATCAAGAGCCAGTTGGGTATCGGCTAATGGATCGCTATTACGCATTCTTGATTATCGCGAATATCTGGATCGTCGGGAGTTTCTGCGGACCTACGCTTTACACGAGAGTAGTCACATCAGTTGTAGGACTTGTGTGGTTGCTCATGGCAATCATCATACTCTATACTACGAAGTAACATGAAACATCAAGCTAGCTTCGCTCGCGTAGACTTCCTGATGATTCTCTTGATCATCACTCTACTCTTCTATGTCAGTCACTAACATCAAGGATCATCACAGAAAAGAGATTCTTCTCTGTGTTGATTGTGCAAACTACAGATATAATGGTGCCGGACTCTGGATATGTCTGACTCCAATACGAAAAAGTAAGTGGAATCCTGTCACTGGTTGGGAACGAATAATGGTAGATCCAACTTCCGCCCGAAACAACGAAAGCGACTGTGGTATGATAGGAAGGTATTATGATCCTCTGCCAATAAAAGAAGCCGAAGTCTATAAATATAGTCGCTGGCAGAAATTTCTCAAGAGGTTGATCGGATGAAAAACTGGATGAAAAACATTCCTCTGTACGTGCCACCTATCTTGTTTATACCATTCCTCCCAGTTATCGCTCTATGGTTCATTCTATTCTGGCTTGGGGTGCTGTTGATCAATAGCCTCGTTCCAGTCCAATATTCAGAGAAAGTTGAACAGTGGTGGTCCCGGTTCGATCCTC
>Ga0315288_10011939_pt1 | contig 10925 bp, 7 predicted proteins | sample YL17G11_20_MG_FD_203454 | JGI IMG/M metagenome (GOLD analysis project Ga0315288, IMG submission 203454) | Sediment microbial communities from Yellowstone Lake, YNP, Wyoming, USA - YL17G11_20 | ecosystem: Environmental > Aquatic > Freshwater > Lake > Sediment | place: USA: Wyoming | collected...
GGAGGCCATCATCGGCGACAAGTTCGCCAACCGCCCCCATGACGCCGAAATCTCCAAGTGGCTCGGCGGGTTGGATGAAACCATGCTCGCCAAGCTCCGCGTTGTGGGGCTGGCCGAGGGCGTGGGGGTGACACAGACAACACTTCAGGGGTTTCTGGATCGGTTCTTTGCCGGATTGTGCGTCAAGCCCGCAACGGTTATCTCGCTGGGCAATGCGCGGCGATGCCTGTGCGACTACTTCGGCGATGACCGCCGGCTGGATTCCATCACGCCAGAGGAGGCCAACGCCTGGCGGACCTGGATGAGGGACCATGAGAAGCTGGCCGAGACCACCATCGCCCGGCGGGTGGAGCAGGCTCGCCAGGTGTTCAAGAAGGCGATGAAGTGGAAGCTTGTTCGGGAGAACCCGTTCTCCGAAGTGCGCGCCGGCACGCAGGTGAACAAGAGGCGGATGCATTTCGTGGACGAAGCGACGGCCCGGAAGGTGCTGGATGCCTGCCCAAACATTCAGTGGAAGCTGATCTTCGCGTTGAGTCACTACGGCGGGCTGAGGACCCCCAACGAGCACCTGCTCTTGAAGTGGGGCCAGGTGGACTTCGACGCCGGCCGCATGTGGATCACCAGCCCCAAGACCGAAGGGCATGTCGGCAAAGAGGGGCGGTTCATCCCAATGTTCCCGGAGCTTCGGCCCCTGCTGCTGGAAGCGTTCGAGCAGACCGAGGAAGGCAGCGAATACGTCGTGACCATCGCCCGCGATCCGAAGGTGAACCTCCGGACCACCCTGCGACGGATCATGGAGCGGGCAGGGGTGGCGCCGTGGCCAAAGCTCTTCCAGAACCTTCGGAGCAGTCGGCAGACGGAGCTGGCGCAACGGTTCCCGATTCATGTTGTCTGTGCCTGGATCGGAAACACCAGAGCCATCGCGCAGGAGCATGACCTCCAAGTATTGGACAGCCACATTGTTGAGGCTCTGGGGTTTTCGGCACAGGCGCAGCAAAAAGCGCAGCAGTCAGCGGCGGGCAGCCAGTGCCAGCATATGACACCGGATGGGTGTGATAACGAGAAAACCCCGGAAAACCGGGGTTCTGTCGCTCCCTGTCAATCGCTCGCAACTGCTGGCGTGACAGGCAATTGGGCCGTATCCGGCTCGAACGGATGACCTCCTCCTTGTAAGGGAGGCGCTCTAGCCAACTGAGCTAACGGCCCCAATTCTCCGCATGGTAGTGGGATCGCCTTGCCGGTTCAAGTGACGGCTTGCCAGGGCTTGCTTCGCGCTGTGGGCGATTCACAGGTCTGTGCAGTGTCTCATCGTGGCCGCCGCAGGCGGGCGAATCGAAGGAAAAGTTGCATTCGGGGGTGTTCGCACCTTGGAGCGGGAGGCCGAAGAGGGTAATTTCCATGATCGGCTACAACTTGCGGAGGCTGCCGGTGTCTGTAAGATCGGCAGGTGGAGTATATCGGGAGGAGGCGGCGGGTTTTGCGCGGGATTGGGGGAGGCGAGCGGGTCAGTGATTTTGAGGCGGCCGAGGGCGGCTTGGGCAGAGAAACAGCGACTGGGAAGCGATGGATTTGAGTAAGGATCAGGTGAGAATACGAGAACTCGTCAGAGCGATGGTGGTGGTCACGGCGGTGTTGATCGCCATTGAGTGGCAAGGGGTCGCGCCAGCGAGGGGAGCGGACGCGGCGGATGTGGAGGCTGCGCGGCGGGACCTGGTGCAGCAGGAGTTGATTCTGCTGGATCGTGCGGCGACGGCAGCGCAGCGGGAGGAAGCCGCCAGGCGACTGGTGTCGCGCGCCAGCCGGGAGGCGAACGCGATTCTGCTGCGGATTGTGAGCGACTTCGGCAATACGCCGGCACAAATGGCTGTGGCGAAGGCGTTGTCGTCGAGCACGTCGCCGGACCCGGCCTTCATCAGCCCGCTGGGGAATCTGCTAGGCAATGAGCGGGAGGTGACGGCAGCAGCCGCGGCGGCGCTGGCGGTGTACAAGATGGACGATCGGGCGAGGGACAAGCTGACGGTGTTCGTGAACAATCTGAGCCAGCAAGTGACTTCGCGGGTGGCTGCGATTCGTGCGATGGGGAAGCTGGTGGACAAGCGAGCGGCAGGCAGCCTCATTGATCTGATGAACCGTGAGAACGAGAACTCCTTGGCGCGAGACGCGGCGGCGGACGCACTGATCGAGATGACGGGTCTGTCGCGATACGGGCGGGATGTGCAGCAATGGAACCAATGGTGGCAGGTCAGCCAGGGGAAGAGCGAACTGGAGTGGTCGACGGACCTTCTGATCAAGAACGCGGTGCGGGCGAACGAGCTGTACAACCAACTGCAGAAAGACGGGAAGTTCATTGCGCGGGTGATCCGTGAGGAGTACCAGAACAAGGAGACGCCGGAGGCGGACCGTGAGAAGAAGCTGATCGGGTATCTCCGGGCTGAGGCGGAGGGCGCGCGGCTGGCGGCGGTGGACCTCATCTACGATGAGGCGACGCAGTTCGGGGGTGGGAGGATCTCCGGGGCGATCCTGGAGGCGCTGCGCGGGATGGTGGGCGACAGCTCGACGGAAGTGCGGGTGCGGGTGGCCCGGACGCTAACGACGGCTAACGATCCGGGTGCGGTGGAGGCGTTGCTGACGCAGTTGACGCAGGAGAAGGACGCGGATGTGAAGGCGGCGATCCTGGAGGCTTTGGGGCCGAGCCGGGACCTGCGGGCCGTCGAGCCTCTGCTGAAGGGGCTGAGCGATCCGACGTTCAGCGTGGCGAGGGCGGCCGCGGACGGACTGCGGGACTTGGCGGGAGTGTTGCGTGAAGCGAAGAACGCGGCGCTCGCGGGGGAGGTCGCGCGGCGGTTGCGCGAGCGACTGCCGGGCACGGAGAACGTGTCGGCAGCGAAGCTGCGTGAGAGCATTGTGGAGGCCATGGCGAAGCTGGGGGAGCGGAGCCTGCGGCCGGTGTTCATTGAGCTGCTGAATCCCGGGAGGGAATCGGCGCGGATCCGTATCGCGGCGCTGCGTGGCCTGGGGCTGATCGGGGACCGGGACACGGCGAACATGATCGTGAGCACGCTGAACGACAGTCAGGCGGGTGTGCGTCTGGCGGCGGCGGAGGCATTGCTGGCGACGGCGTCATATGAGAACGCGAGAGGGATTGCGCCGCGATTGTCGGAGAATGTAGAGCGAGACCCGGACGTTCGGGCGGCGGTATGGAAGGTGATGCTGTCGCTGCTGGAGAAGGCGACCGCCAACGAGGTGTTGGTGTGGGCGGAGCAGTTCAAGCAGGAGGGTGATAACGATCAGGCCTTGGGCCGGCGAGCGATGGCGCTGGCGATTGCAGAGAAGAAGCTGGCGGCGGGAAGCGAGGACATGAAGCTGGCTGTCGTGAGGCAGAACCTGGGCGAGACGCTCCTGAAGCTTGGCAAGGCGGATGAGGCGGCGACGAATCTGCGGGCGGCGTTGGATTACTGGACAACCCACAACGCGAGCGAAGCGGTGACGAACCTGCCGAAGCAGCAGTTGATGGAGGCGTTGCTGCGTGGGCGGAAGTACGCGGATGCGGCGGAGTTCGCGACGAAGCTGATCGGTGATAACAAGGCCGCGACGCCGGACATGTGGGGAAAGGTGAACCGTGAGGTCAAGCGGCTGCGTGACAGCCGAGATGCGGAGGGGGCGACGGCGTTGATCGAGGCGGCAAAAGCGATTCCGTGGGGTGATTACGCGGCGCAACTGAAGAGGCTCGAGGAGCAGGTGAAGAAAGACCGGAACACGGGCGGTCGGGTGTGGGTGCGGCAGTCGAGGAGCTATGGGCATGCCGTAGGATGGGGAGCGACAGCAGCATGAGGCTATTGGGGGCATCTGGCTTCGTGGTGGGGAGCGCTGTATCCTGAAGGCGCAGATTCAGACGGATTGTGCAGGTTATGACGCTTCACAAGAGAAACGTTCTCGTCGGGCTTACGGTAGTGGTGAGCGGGCTGATGCTGGGGTGGATGATTCTGCGTTTCAGCGACATGCCGCTGAGGATATTTCTGAAGGCACAGATGCCCGTGGAGTTCCACGCGTCGGGGGCGGAGGGGATCAGCGAGGGTTCGCCGGTGTTGTATTTGGGCGTGAGTGTCGGGCGGGTGACGGGAATACGTCGCGGCGTGGACGATCTGAGCGTGATCATCGATGCGGCGGTGGATCAGGATCCGCCGCTGCCGGGCAACGTGGAGGCGGTGATCCGGACGCAGATCCTGGGCGGCGGATCATCGATCAGCCTTGTGCTTCGGCCGGCCGAGGGCGCCAACGGGACGGATTCTGCGACAAGGCCGACGACGGGGCGTAAGGGGCTGGTTCCGATGGGGAGACTGCAGGCAGGGCAGATCGTGCGTGCGCGGTTTATCGGGTATGACATACTGCCGCCGGAGGTGCTGGCTCTGGTGGACGACCTGACGCAGACGAGCGAAGAGCTTCGTCGGATCGGGCAGAGATTCCGCGAATCGGACCTGATCGGGAAGCTGGTCGTGACGGTGGACACGCTGAACGAGGACATCGGCAAGGCCGGCAAGGTGCTGGACAAGGTTGACGCGCTCGTGGGCGACGAGGCGATGCGGAAGAACGTTCATGACGCGGTGGCGAACTTCCGGGACGTGTCCGAAATGGCTAGGCGGATCGGTCAGAACATCGAGAAGCTGAGCACGGATGCGAATGCGAGGATGAACCAACTGGCCGATCGTGGGGACAAGGTGCTGGGGACGGCGCAGGGGCGGATCGAGGATCTGTCGAAGCAGCTATCCGAGCGGCTGGGGCAGGCGGACAAGATCTTCCGTGAGCTGGAGTCGGCTGCGAAGAAGCTGAACGAGGGGAAGGGATCGGCAGGAATGTTGCTGAACGACCCTGCGTTGTTCGAGGGGCTGCTGGAGGTGTCGAGGGAACTGAAGCTGACGATCCAGGACATTCGGCGGGTGGTCGAGGGATGGGAGGCAGAAGGAGTCCCGTTGAAGCTGAAATGAGAGGGGAGAAGCACAGGGGCGTTGTGCGGGAACCTGAGGGGCGTCTATCATTGGGGCATGGTAGAGAGCAGATCAGCAGGCGCGGCGAAATCGGAGGCGGCATTTCTGGGGGCGCAGCGGGTGATGCCCGGGGGAGTGAGCTCGCCGGTGCGCGCGTTCAAGGCGGTGGGTGGGTCGCCGGTGTTCATCCGGTCGGGAGAGGGCTGCCGCGTGACGGACATCGACGGGAACTGCTACATCGACTACGTGGGCAGCTACGGGCCGCTGATCGTGGGACATGCGAATGAGCGGGTTGCGGGGGCATTGAGGGCGGCGATCGGGCGTGGATGGAGCTTCGGGGCCCCTACCGAGCTGGAGACGAAACTGGCGGAGGTGATGGTGGCGGCAATCCCGTCGGTGGAGATGGTGCGGTTCGTGAACAGCGGGACGGAAGCGACGATGAGCGCCATCCGTGTGGCGCGGGCGGCGACCGGGCGCGACCTGGTGGTGAAATGCATCGGGTGTTACCACGGGCACGTGGACGGGCTGCTGGTACAGGCGGGAAGCGGGGCGTTGACGCTGGGTGTGCCGTCGAGCCCGGGCGTGCCTGCGGCTGTCGCCGCGGGGACGGCTCTGGTCCATTACAATGATCTGCAAGGGACGGCGGATCTTTTTGACAAGTACAGGGGGCGTCTGGCGTGCATGATTGTCGAGCCTGTGCCGGGGAACATGGGGGTCGTCAAGCCAGAGGGCGGGTACCTGGAGGGGCTGCGTGAGCTTTGCGATCGGCATGGGGTGTTGCTCATTTTCGATGAGGTAATGACGGGGTTTCGCGTCGGCTGGGGCGGGGCGCAGAAGTTGTGCGGGGTGAGGGGGGACCTGACTTGCTTGGGGAAGGTGATCGGGGGGGGCTTGCCGGTGGGAGCATATGGCGGGCGGCGCGACTTGATGGAGATGGTGAGTCCGTCGGGGAAGGTATACCAGGCAGGGACGCTGAGCGGGAACCCGTTGGCGATGAGCGCAGGGCTGGCGACGTTGGGGGTGCTGAGGGAAGCCGGATCGTACGAGCTGTTGGAGGAGCGGAGCGCGGCGTTGGAGGAGGGGCTGTCGAAGGCGGCGCGGCAGGCCGGGGTGGCGATGGCGATCAACCGGGCGGGGTCGATGCTGACGCCGTTCTTTGTGCGCGCGAGTGGGCAGGGCGTGAGCAACTTCGCGGAAGCAGTGGCATGTGATACCCAGGCGTATGGACGGTTCTTCCATGGAATGCTGCAGCGCGGGGTATTTCTGCCGCCATCACAGTTTGAGGCGTGGTTTGTGGGGCTGGCGCACACGGCGGAGGCAATCGAGGAGACGGTGGCGGCGGCGCGGGAGGCGTTGGCGAGGGTGGCGGTGAAGAGCGGGCCGTAGCGGATGCCTGGGGTGGCGGGCTCGATGCACAATCCTGTGACCTCTCCGAGCACAAGGAACAGAGGGATGAATCTGCGCGTGGGTGTGCAGACGGTGGCGTCTGCTCAGAAGCTCAGGAGGCCGAGCACATCGACGGGGCGGAGGTCGCCATCGAGGAAGGCCTGGAGGAAAGCAGCCGCGGCGAGGGCGTCGAGCTGGTTTCGCTTGCGTTGGCGGGTGAGTTTCTCGCCGGCGCGTTTGCGTGAGACGATCTGTTGCTCGGCCTGAAAGGAGCTGAGGCGTTCGTCGACGAAGAGGATAGGGAGGTGAGTGCGGGTAGCGAGGAGGCCGGCCCAGCGGACGGCGTCGCGGGCGGCGGGGCCGATGGAGCCATCCATGTTCATGGGCAAGCCGACGACGATGCGTTTGACGTCCTCTTTGTGGATCACATCGAGGACGGGGCGGATGGCGGCTTGAGGGGAGGAGACGGGGAGGACCTGGTGAGGTGTGGCGAAACGTGCGCCTGCGTCGCTGAGGGCGAGGCCGACTCTTCGTGAGCCCAGATCGATGGCAAGCGTTCTCATGGTACGAGTCAGGCAGCGGGTCTGAAGAGCACAACGCAAGCCGGGGCAGGCGCCGCGCCCTGGTCCGGCATGAAAACGACGGGAGCCGGTTGCTGGACGGGGCGGCTACTGGAACCGATCTCCGAACGCCTCTTTGACCTTCTCCACAAGCTCCTTGACTCGCTGGGCATAGCCCTTGGGGCAGACGAGGGTGACATCCTTGGTATGCACGACGATCATGTCGCTGAGGCCGACGCTGGCGACGAGATGGTCCTTCTCGCGGTTGACGATGATGTTGTCGTCGGCATCGACAAGGACAGAGAGCTCGCAATCGAGGGCATTGTCGTGGTCATCGACCTGGAGAGTCTCGGCCAGAGCGGGCCAGGAGCCCACGTCGAGCCACTGGACATCCATTTCGACGGTGACGACGTGGGCTTTTCCTTTGCCCTGGGAGACGGGCTCCATCATGGCGAAGTCGATGCTGATGCGGGGGAGTGTGGGGTAGACCTGACGGAGGACGGCGTCCTGCTGGGGCGTGCCCCAGGCGTTGGCGATGTCGAGGTGGCCCTTGTACCCGGCTTGAAGATGCTTGGCAAGCTCGCGCATTACGGCATCGCATCGCCAGACGAACATGCCGCTGTTCCAGTAATAGTGGCCGGACTCGACATAGCGGTCGGCGGTGGCTTTATCGGGTTTTTCCTTGAAGGCGAGGACGCGGTAGGCTCCGTCGCGGTTGCTGGCGAGGGGGAGCGGGTCTCCGCGGTAGATGTAACCGAGGCCGATATCTGCGTGGGTGGGGACGATGCCGAAGGTGACGAGGGCGTCGGGGTCTTGCGCGACGACCTCGAAGGCCAGTTCGACGGATCTCTGGAAGGTGGAGATGGGCTGGATGACGTGGTCGGCGGTGACGACGGCCATAACGGCGTCGGGGTCTTTTTTGTGGAGGACGGCGGCAGCGAAGCCGATGGCGTTGGCGGTGTCGCGGCCGACGGGTTCGCCGAGGAGATTGTCCCTGGGGAGGTCTGGGAGGTTGGCGAAGACGCTGTCGGCGTAGTCGGCGCCAGTGCAGACGTAGATGCGTTCGGGGGGCAGGAGGCCGCGGAGGCGTTCATACCCCAGCTGCAGGAGGCTTTGCCCTTGAACGAGCGGCAGAAGCTGCTTGGGTCTTTCTTTGCGGGACAAGGGCCAAAGCCGCGTCCCCGATCCACCCGCCATGATCAAGCCGTATTGCATAATCGGAGGCTATTATAGCAAGTATTCCGGGTCGTGTTGTGCAACGGGGGCGATCTTCTGTCGCAGCTCGTCGTATTCTGGTCCTTCTCTGCCCATCAGCGCGAAGGTGGTTTTCTTGCCGAGTTCGACGGCATCCTGGTCGTAGGTCTTCTCTCCGAGCTCGAGGAGTTCGCCCATGTAGCTGGTGGCGACCTCGTAGAGGTAGATGAACTGGCCGACGGTATGGGGGGAAATGCTGGGGAAGAGAACGGTCATGGTGGGGCGCTGGCTGACGCGGAGGGCGTATTCTGTGGCGAGCTTCTCCGCATTGATCAACTCGTTGAAGCTGTGGCCGGCGAGGTACTCCATGCCCTTGGCCTTGCTGTTCGAGATCGGGAGCTGCCGGGCGAACTGCTCGACCTGGAGGAAGGTGAAGATCTTGTCGTTGGGGCCTTCGCGGTAGAGCTGGACCTGGGAGTGCTGATCGGTGGTGCCGAGGGCCTTGACGGGGGTCTGGCCGGCGAAGACTTCACGGCCGCTCTCGGTTTTTTGCTTACCCAGGCTTTCGGCCCAGAGCTGGCGGTACCAGTCGGCGAGGGAATAGAGAGCGTTGGAGTAGGGCATCATGACGCTGATGCGTTTGCCGCGTTTGTCGAGGAGGTAGTGGATGGCGGCGATCATGGCGGCGGGATTGGCAAAGAGGTCGGGGTTCTGGACGCGCTGGTCCATGTCCTCGGCACCCTTGAGGAGGGCGTCGATGTCGATACCGCACATGGCGGCGCTGAAGAGGCCGACGGCGGAGAGGACGGAGAATCGGCCGCCGACGCCCTGGGGGAATTCGAGGGGCGCGTAGCGTTCGGCGGTGCAGATGTCGCGGAGGGTTCCGTCTTTGGGATCCGTGGTGGCAACGATGTTGTTGGCGTAGTTGTTGCCGAGCGCGCTCTTGAGCAGGTCGCGGAGGAGGATGAACAGGGCGGCGGTTTCGGAGGTTTCGCCGGATTTGCTGATCACGTTGACGACGGTCTTGTCGAGTCTGGGCTTGATGAACTCGATGACGGAGCCGATCAGGTCGGGATCGACGTTGTCGAGGACAAAGAGTTGGGGGGCGGGGCGTGCGCCGTCGGGTAGCAGGTTGTAGGTGTAGGGATTCAGCGCCGCCTGGAGGGCGATGTTGCCCAGGGCGCTGCCGCCGATGCCGAGGACCACGAGGATCTCGCAGCGTGGGCGGAAGTTTTCGACGGCGCGCTTGACGTTGGCGAGCATGTCCCCATCAGTGGGGAGATTGCGGTAGCGGAGGTTGCCGGCTTTGCGGTCGGCGGCCATCTTCTCTGTGATCTCGCGGATGCGGGTTTGGAGGTCTGCGAGCTCATCGCGGGAGACGCCATGCTGCTTCTCGACCGCATGGTCGGTTGCGTTCCTCCAGTCAACTCTGATGCGATCCATAGGCTGTCCTTCATCCAATGGTGCAAATCCCAGCAGGCCCGACGGCCATCGCCAGCTGGCAAAGAGGGGTATCTTAAGTGGTGGACGGGGTGGTCGGCAAGGAGCTGCGGGGGTTCTGTCCAGGGCAATTGCGTTTGATGGAAGCTCATGCCAGGAGAACCTTCAGAAGGTAGTCCTTATTCCATCCACAATGTTGCCGCTTGATTGCGATGCCCGTCTTCTGACTCTTCTCGTTGTTCGGCATATTCAACGCCATCCGGCACAGTCGGCTGAAGTTCTCCGCCCCATGGCCCTGGCGAATCCGCCGCTCATCTTCCCGAAAACTCACGTCCAACTGCCCGTGCAAATGGTTCTCCACACTCCAGTGCCCACGAATGTAACTGGCCAGTCGCCTGGCCTTGGTTCGCCGATCCAGCGAACTGATGTCATCGTGTCGCTCGACGCTGCACCGCTCGATGCCGTGGGGCAGGTCCAGGAAGGTCCGCAGCCAGGCGAGCTTGGCCCTGCCATACGCCTCTGCCGCCGCCCAGCCGTCGGCCCCGGCCATCACTGCGAACAGGGCGATGGTGAGGAGATCGATGAGTTTGTGGCGGCGGTTGGGGCTTCTGGGGTCGGGCATTGTTCTATTAAAGGCGAGGGGAATCTTCGCGGTCGCTTGGGCGTCCATGCCAAAGCTCCTTTCCAAAGTCAGGGGTCAAGCGTGTCCAACGCGAAGCTTCGCAACCGATGAGGCGGACGATACCTGCTCGCCAGCCCAAGAGCAAGGCGCAAGATCATGCAAGTCCTGCCCCGCCTTGGCCAAACGCAATTGCCCTGGGGGTTGCACTGGTGGCCAGCGATTTCTCTTAACACAAGTTTGTTGTCGGAGCATCATTGCCCTTGGTATGCACGGTTGGGTGCAAGTACGGGCGGCTGACTGCTGAGCTTCGATATCCGTTGTCCGCTTCGTTCACACCTCTCTTCCGTCCATGCCATCTACAATGGAGGAGCGAGCATGCGAGCTTCGAGAAGACTACCCAAACTGTCAGTAATTGTCCTCTGCTTCGCGTTCAGCTTCTGCCCGCCTTTGCCCCAGCAGACAAGTCAAGCACAACAGCAAGACCACGCTCTCCGAACGGTCCATGGGTCTGTATGGCTGAGGTTCCAGGATGGAAGATCAGAATCGCTGCAGGGAATCAAGGTCTACGTTCTTCCATCTGTTGCTCCCCAGTCGCAATACGCTGGCGCGTTTGACCGTCTGGCAGAGCTCATGGGACAATACGCAGGCATCCTCGTCGAATCGCGGTATCTGCCCATTGGTGATGCAGTCATTGATGAGGCGCTCCCACGCAGCATCGGGGATCTGGCGGAAAGGGTCAAG
>Ga0315288_10011940_pt1 | contig 10925 bp, 12 predicted proteins | sample YL17G11_20_MG_FD_203454 | JGI IMG/M metagenome (GOLD analysis project Ga0315288, IMG submission 203454) | Sediment microbial communities from Yellowstone Lake, YNP, Wyoming, USA - YL17G11_20 | ecosystem: Environmental > Aquatic > Freshwater > Lake > Sediment | place: USA: Wyoming | collected...
GCCACTATTATTCAGGATATTCAGTGTCCGGCTGGAGTGAGATATGGCGAGATTCCCGTAGGTCTTGAAGAGGCCATTTTGGCGCATCACTCTTCGATAAAGGTCTGCTCAGTCCTAGCGCCTGCGATAAAAACAATAAAATAGGAATTAGACTTTATAGGATGGTTTTCCGTTGGAGCCTTATTACTTATCCCCAGTTTGTCCACAATTGAGCTCGTGAATTGCCTGAAAAGGCAATTTTTTATGTCTTGTTTCAGCTCCCTCCTCCGTCTATTCTAAAAAGTATAACTATTAATCCAATCAAGGAGGGCATGAAAAAAGTCGAATTAAAAAAGATTCCGAATAACCTGAGGAGATATCGAAAAGCCCTAGGATTGAAACAGAAGGATGTCGCGGAAATCCTGAATCTTAAGAGTGCAGGAATGATTTCTCGATGGGAAAAAGGCGTCTGCCTGCCGAGCTTGATCAATGCGATAAAATTGTCAGGCTCATATTGCGTACTGGTGGACGCTTTATTTTTTCCTCTGATACGGCTGATTAAGAGAAAGATAATGGAAAGGGAAGAATATCTGAGACGAAAGCATGCTTAGAAGAAAAAAATGTCCGGATATATACGCAAAGTATCGCCGCATTCTCAAAATGCGGGGATTGTCTCGTAAATCCATTGACGAAATGAGGCGGAATCTCGGGCTTGTCGCTCAAATTATCTGCGAGCATGTCTGGAGGAAGAAATTCTATTAAAATTATGAACGTTTTTGAAAAGAACGAAATTAGAAGTCTTGCAGTAAAGGGTTGGTATTGGATAAATCGAGACATACTGAAACGTTATGGTCGAATTCTCAAAAGTTCAGGACTTGCCGTCTATAACGTCTTGGCTTCCTACGCGAATTCAAAGAGCCAGACCTGCTTTCCCACCCAGAAATCAATTGCCGGACATTTAGGGCTTAGTATAAGGACAGTCAACCGAAAAATCAGGCTGCTTAAAGATTTCAAGATAATAAAAGCCAATAAAATAACAGGTCGATGTATTTATTCGCTTCTTAAGGTCGATACGCCAAAAGGGATACGGCTATACGACAAACGGGATACGAGGGATAGGACACCAGGGAAATCAAACAATAATAAATATATAAAAATAAATAATAAGAATAACGGAACGGATGGTTTTAATAACTTAAAAGCTATTTGCCAACTTTTAAAACGATATGATCCGAGAACCCCTAAAAATATTGGGAATTAATCCTGGTACGCGATACCTCGGGTTTGCGGTCCTCTACGGACAGGAGCTTATGGATTGGAGAGTTAAGACTTTTAGAGGGAAATGGACGAAAGAAAAGGCGGAGAGAATTATTGAAATCATAAGCGAACAAATCGAGCTTTACGACATAAACACGATTGCGATGAAGAGACTTCATCCGGCTCGCACCTCGAAAAATCTGAAGCTCCTAGTTTCTAAGATCACTGCTCTGGCCAGGAGAAAACGAATGAAGGTTAAGAGCCATTCGATCAACGAGCTTGAGCGATTTATCTTAGCAGAGGAGAAACCAAATAAAAGGAATCTGGCCGAGAAGATTATCAAAGAATACCCGATGCTTGTTCACGAGTTGAATAAAGAGAAATCCCGAAAAAATTCCTACTATATGAGGGCAATAGAAGCCGTGGCCTTGGGGTTGAAGATTCAAAACGCTATCGAATCTTGACTTTTGCCCTTAATTTGTTAATCTGAGATAAGATAAGCTAAAAAGGGATTAATTCCTGTCATGGCAAAAGGCCGAAACAAATGAATTAGGAATAAAAATATGAAAAAATGTTTAGCTTGGATTGGAGTTATTATAGTTGCGACTCTAGGTATTTTATTAATTATCAACCAAATAAACAGAGAACCTAGGGAAATTAAGATTGGATTCGTGAACTCTCTTACTGGCCAATACGCGCCTTATGGAGAGAATAATAAGAATGGAGTCATGATTGCGGTCGAGGAAATTAATACTAATGGTGGAATAAAGGGAAAGAGAATAAAGCTAATTATAGAAGATGATCGATCAACAAAAGAAGGCGCAGTATCTGCTGTAAAAAAACTTATTGAAATAGATAAAGTCCCTGTGATTATAGGCCCTGGTTCGACTGTCGGTGTAGCGGGTGCTTCAGCTATTGCCAATAAAGCAAAAGTCGTTCTGTTTTCGCCTGGTGCAGCGGGTCCAGGAATAACTACAAAAGGGGGCTATATATTCAGAAATAGAGTTTCGGGCGATTTAGAAGCTCCGAAAATTGCTGAATATGCATTCAATTACCTAAAATTAACAAAAGCAGCAATTTTTTATCCAAATGTAGATTATGGAGTTGGATTTAAAAATGCTTTCAAAAATAAGTTCATATCTTTGGGCGCGCAAGTTATAATCGAAGAGACCTATGGAGATAGCGATACAGACTTCAGGTCTCAGTTAAACAAGATTAAGACGAAATCCCCAGATTTAGTTTATGTTTTAGGCGTTCCTGAAAGCGTTGGCCAAATATTGCGGCAAGCTAAAGAGATCGGTTTAAAAGCTCAATTTTTAAGCAATAATGTGGAGAGCTCAAAATTAATAGAAATAGCAAAAAATTCAGCAGAAGGTCTTATATTCCCAACAGAAACTTATGATCCAAATAGTACCTTGGATAGGATCAAACAATTTGAAAAAAAGTACTTTTTAAAGTTTAATCGACATTCTGATTTATTTGCGGCCAATGGTTATGATGCCGTTTATATTATTAAAAAATCAATTGAGATGTCTGAATATAATGGTGAAGATATAAAGAATGCTCTTTATGAGTTAAAAGATTTTCCTGGAGTAGGCGGAAATATATCTTTTAATGAAAAGGGCGACGTAATAAAGCCGATTTCTATTAAAATGGTCAAAGGTGTAGAATTTAAAGTAATAGAAGAAGAAAAATGAAAAAGTATGAAAACAATAAGCGGGATAGTCTTTATGAAGGATTGCCTTGCATTGCTGAAGATGGCAAATATTTAATTTTTTCACCTTATGCCCTAAAAATAGCCGAAATTGACAAAAAAGATATTTCTGACGTTTATATTAAAAATAAACTAAATGAAATAAATTATTTCGGGAAACCCTATAAGGCCGGTGACAGTACTGGTCTAGCTAAACTAACTTTAATAATGACGAATGATTGTAATTTACAATGTCAGTATTGTTATATGTTCGGCGGAGAGAATATAAAACAGGATTTACCTCTAAATATAGCTATTAAAGCGATTAAGGAAAGCGTTTTTAAAAATAAAATATCTCAAATAAGAATATCTTTTTTTGGCGGTGAACCCACTCTTGTTTTTATTGCGATAAAAAAAATAGTTGAATTCACGAAAAATTTGGGTATCCCTTATTCTTTTCATATATCTACAAACGGAATAATTAGCAAAGGTATTTTAAAATATATTATTAAAGAGAAGTTTAATATCGGAGTTTCTATGGACGGCCCCCCCTACTATAATAATCTACAAAGACCGCCTAAAGAAGGGGGCTCTAAATCAAAAATTGTTGAAAATACGATTAAAGAACTATCTGATAAAAAAGCAAATTATTTAATTAGATCGACGATCACTTCTTTTAATGTCAAGGCAATGGCAGATTCAGTAGAATATTGGGCTAAATTAGGTGCGAATAAAATTCATTTTGAGACTTTACATGTATCTGGAAGAGCAATTCAAGAAAAATTAAAACCACCAGTTGTAGACGATTATATAAAGAACATAAAACGTGCTTTAAACAAGGCCGACAAATTAGGGGTTTTCATTATTTCCTCGCCTTTCATGAACCTTTTAACACCTTCAAAATATTATTGTAGCCCTTGTTCTGGAGAATCAAACATAATAACAAATGATGGATTCATTTCCAGATGCTATGAAGTACAAAATCAACATCATCCAAATAGTCTCTTTCTTGTTGGCAAGTACGAACGTAAATCAAATAGAATAGCATTCAATAAAAATGGAAAATATTTAGCCAAATTATCAGTCGAGGAATATAAAGAATGCAAATTTTGTTATGCAAAGTATTTATGTGGCGGCGGATGTCATTTGCGAAACATTAATTCTAATGGGAGTATTTATGAAGTAGATAAATATTCCTGCAAGATAAGGAAGATATTAATAAGAGAAGCTATTATAAGATTAAAGGAAAGTGCGCTGAATAGAAGAGTATCGTCGGTGCTAGGAATAAATGTTTATGAAAATAATTCGTTTAATCGAGATCAGAGATCAAGATATGAAGCATTAAAAATAAACAAAAACATATACTCAAAAGAAATCAAAGTAAAGAAAGGAAAAACTATTAGGATATTTGAATTTCCGTTGCCGAAAGAAGTGCGCGATGTAATAAAAGAAAACAATAAGGTGCATAGAATAAAGGATCGATGTGAATCAGTATTTTAGAAGATGATAATAATAGTTCCGGATATTGTTATTGTATTAGGTTTTCTTTCTTTTCATACTTTCTTTATAACCTTAGTACGCCCATATTCTCTAAATGTATATTTAAACTTTTCAAAAGAAATATTATATATTGATAATTTAATACAAAAATATAAAGATTTGGACATAACGCAAGAGGTTTCTATTGATGAAATTATAAAAAGGCGAAATAGAATTAAGGAGTTTGTAAATTGGGAAGGAATATTTAGTTTTTTCGGTTCGAGTTTCTGGATATATGCAACAATAGTTGGGATATTATATCTTGCATTAAAGCTGGATGAAGCGATTAATTTTCAAAAAGGATTAGCATCCTGTACGGTCTTATATCTATTATTGATAATATGTGTTTTTCAAAAGAGGGACGAGAATTTTAGAATTTTCTCGCGTCTAAAAATATACAGAATAATTTTATTATTCTATATCATTCCTTCTTTAATTTATCCTCTTATCTATAAATCGCACTTAAAAATCATTTACGTTAAAACAGACGAATTAACGAGTGTTTTTTATTTATGGTTTTTATCTATACTCTTTTTTATATTCTGGTTCATGTTGTGGGCTAATTATGCACCATATTCAAAATTAACTGAGCTTAAAGAAATACTTAGAATTGTCGATAAATGATATGGCGGAAAAATACTCTAACAAAAAGCGAATAATAATAATATTATTATTTTGGTTAATTCTATGGTTTCTGTTTAACAATCCGCTAAATATAGACTTCGAAAATATATTAGATCTAGTTAAGAAAGCAGCTTGTTCATTTTATAATGTAATGAAGGGGTTAATAAATCTTATTTCTAATCTTAAAATGTTTTCATTAAATCAAGTTATTGTGAATGGCATATTTATAGGAATTATTTATGCTTTAGTAGCAATTGGATTTACGATTATTTATCGAACGATTAAGTTCTTCAACTTTGCCCATGGAGCAGTTTATGCTGCCGGGGCATATTTTGCTTATACTTTCTTTATTCTTCTCAATATAACCCCCGCCCTTAGTTTTTTATTATCAATAATCTTCGCTGGTCTATTGGGCGTCTGCATTGATCGATTTGTCTATGTCCCGCTCCGTAAGCATAAAACTTCAAACTTAGTTTTTCTTATCGCCTCTTTCGGCGTTTTTATTTTTCTCCAAAACCTCCTCCAGTTGATTTTCGGAGCTCAAATCTTGACGCTGAGAACAGGTCCAGTGAAGGAAGGCCATCATTTTCTCGGAGCGGTTTTTACAGATATCCAAATCCTTATCATCGTATCCAGTCTTGTTTTATTCTTCGTCTGCTGGCTTTTTATCCAGAAAATAAAAATCGGAAAAGCCATCCGCGCAGTATCGGACGATCCGATAGGCGCGAGAGTTGTTGGTATCAATTCAGAAAAGATAATTATGATTGCCTTTGCCATTGGCTCCGCTCTTGCAGGAGCTGCTGGAATTCTTGTTTCTCTTGAAACGAATATTGAGCCGACAATGGGCATGAACGCAATTCTCAAAGGAATAATCGCTTCCATAGTCGGCGGAATCGGAAGCATTCCCGGAGCTTTATTTGGCGGGTTGTTATTAGGTATGGCCGAAAATATAGGTATTTGGAAGATTCAAGCAGGATGGAAGGACGCGATTGCGTTTGGAATCTTGATTCTCTTTCTCCTCTTTCGACCTTCAGGGATTATGGGTGTTAAAACGGAAAAAGAGAAAATCTGATTTATGGAATACCTTGCTCACATCATTATAATCGCGGGAATATATACTATCCTTTCTCTCAGCCTCAATCTCATAGTCGGCTATACAGGCTTGGCCGCTTTAGGTCATATCGCCTTTGCTGCTGTCGGCGCATACACTTCAAGCTTGCTCGCCCTTAATCTTGGGATCTCCCCATGGATTGGCCTCATAATCGGAGCTATTTTCGCATCTGTTCTGGGAGCGATCGTTAGCTTTCCGTCACTAAGGCTAAAAGGAGATTACCTTGCTATAGCCACCTTCGGGTTAGGCGTTATTGTTTATTCGTTTGCTAAAAACTGGGTAGGATTGACTCGGGGGCCGATGGGTTTGCCGGGAATTCCGGCGTTCAAGATATTCGGCTACGAGATTAATAACGTCTGGGCTTATCTTGTGTTGGTTTTAATATTTGTAGTCGTTACCTATGTTGTTATCAGAAACATAACAAAATCACCTTTTGGCAGAATCCTCACCGCTGTTCGAGAAGACGAGATAGCTGCTGAAGCTATGGGGAAGAACGTTAATAAATACAAGCTCATAGTCTTTGTTGTCGGCGCTTTCTTTGCCGGAATCGCCGGAAGCCTCTATGCCCATTACATCACTTTTATAGATCCCTCAAGCTTCACGATTATGGAATCCATCACGGTTCTCTTAATGGTCGTATTCGGAGGCATGGGGAGCCTAACTGGTTCTTTTATCGGGGCTTCTCTTCTTGTGATATTGCCTGAGCTCTTAAGATTCTTGGGAATGCCAAGCTCAGTCGCCGCTCCTCTGAGGCAGATGATCTATGGTCTGCTGTTAATAGTCCTTATGATCTGGCGGCCTCAGGGACTGATCGGAAAATACAAATTCAAATAGTATGACTATGCTTCAGATTAAAAATCTGCATAAGGATTTCGATGGTATCAAAGCCGTTGACGACCTTTCATTCACAATCGAAGATAAATCCATCGTTGCGTTGGTCGGCCCCAACGGGTCGGGCAAGACAACAGTTTTCAATATAACCAGCGGCTTTTTAAAGCCGGAAAGAGGGGGGATTGTTTTTAATGGCAAGGGAATGACGTGCTTGAGCCCTTTTAAGATCGCTCGGCTAGGTATTGGCAGGACGTTTCAGAATATTCGTCTTTTTCCTCAGATCTCCGTACTCGATAACGTGATGCTCGGATTGAAATATGAGACCGGAGACCGCTTCTTGTCCGCGTTCTTTCAAACCGCGAGAATGAAGAAAGAAGAAGGGGAGAATACAAAGAAAATGGAGGAGCTTCTGAAATTCGTTGGCTTGTCCGAGAAAAGAGACGCCTTGGCCGAAAATCTTTCCCATGGCCAGAGAAAGCTCCTGGAGCTCGCCAGGGTGTTGGCGCTCGATCCTGAACTTCTGCTTCTTGACGAGCCGACAGCCGGCCTATTTCCAGAAATAAAGAAAGCTATGCTTGAGCACATAAGGGCGCTCAGAGACAAGGGAAAGACGATCCTATTCATTGAACACGATATCAAGAGCGTAATTTCCATTGCCGATAAGATAATTGTTCTTGACCATGGGAAAAAGATCGCCGAGGGCGCACCCGAGGAGATTAAAGCTAACAAAGAAGTCCAGATCGCCTATTTGGGAAAATCGAATTTATGAATAAAATCCTCGAAATAGCGAATCTCTCTGTGAATTATGGAACTGTCCGGGCATTGGGAAATGCTTCTTTTTATGTGAATGAGGGAGAGATTGTGGCAATGATCGGCCCGAATGGGGCTGGCAAGTCAACAGCATTAAAAGCAATCTGTGGCCTTATTCCCATTAATTTGGGAGAGATTAAGTATCAAGGAAAGCCTATTAAAGCAATGACCCCGGATAGACTCGTCAAGAAAGGGCTTTCGCTGGTGCCCGAAGGAAGGCATATTTTCCCGACCATGACTGTCCTGGAAAATCTTGAAATGGGGGCCTATACCATCCCTCATAAGGAAAAGCTTTTAATCCGTGAACGACTTGATAATGTTTTTCAGCTATTTCCGATCCTTCGAGAAAGAAAAAGCCAAAAAGCCGGAACTCTATCAACGGGCGAACAGCAGATGCTGGCCATAGGCCGGGCGCTGATGCTGAAGCCTTCACTTCTTCTATTAGATGAACCGTCAAGCGGGCTTTCGCCGAACTATATCGAGATCGTCTTTGAGAAACTAAAACAGATCAATAAGGCGGGAACGAGCATACTTCTAGTTGAACAGAACGTATCGAAAGCTCTGGAGATATGCCACCGAGGATACGTATTTGATATCGGGACGATCGCTTTAGATGGGAGCCGGGAATCGCTCATAAAAGATGAGCGGATAAGGAAAATCCTCGTAGGCGGCTAATTTATTCTTGCTTTTTCCCAAACAATCCGGCTAAAATATCGATATTAAGGGGTTATGATATCTTATAAAGCGAAGGATCTGCATTATTGGGAAAAAAGGCATCTGCCCTTTTTTATTTTCTCGGGGGGTAAACAATGAAGAAAACAATCGTTCTCTTTCTTTTAATCTTAGGACTCGCTTTTCTCATAATTTCCACAAAAGTGGGAGTGGCGTTTCTGGCTTTAGCCGCCGTGGGAATTTTCATTATCATCGTCGAGCGCAAAGCGGAAATCTTAGATAATTGGTCGGCCTTGATCCGGGGCGCTCAGGGTCAAAGAGACAAAGTTATAACGACAACAAAAGAGCTTATTAATATCTCCAAGGCTCCCTCAATCGAGATAAAGGAAGATAAGGTCGGCCCTGGTCTGGCTCCTTCCGCATTCGGAGAGACCAGGGAGTTTTTAATAGTCGCGGACAGGCGGAATCCCAAGCTTGGATGTTTTAAAGCTTACGTCAACGCCAATGACTATGGAGACGGCCTTTTTGTCTCTTGGTATCTAACTTATATGCCGGATGTCTGGCAGACATTAGCTTCATTAATCCCAGGAGCAGGAAAAGTTGTTGGGTTAGACGAGCTAAACCTTTTCAATAAGCAAGACTTGACTGCTTATGTAACATGCGTTCATCATTGCCTTTTGGAAGCGGTCGATAAGCTGATGCTAGGCATGAACCAAGACCCGTCGAAGATCGATAGGAAGACGAAAGGGTTTTTAGGGATCTCGTAAATAAGAGGGGGGAAAAATGTCTTTAGTAATAGCTGTTTATGTGCCAGAAGGAATCGTAATGGCTTCAGATAGCCGACAATCAATAACCATCGAAAGGAAAACGTTGGAAGGCAAAGATTTCAAGGTCGAAACTGTAAATTCAGATGCCGTGTTTAAGACTTTCCTTTTAGAAGTTCAACAAGTTGGTATTTCCGGTTTTGGGAAAGATGTTCTTGGCCAGCGACCGATAGCAAGTCATATAAAAAGTCTTATTGAGGAAGAACTAACCTCTGAAGACGACGTTGAAAAAGTCTCACAAAAAATCTTTACTTATTTTCGGAAATTTTTTTCTGATGCTGATACAGGATTTCATATAGCTGGCTACAAAAAGGAAGGGAAAATTAGTGTTCCTTATATTTACTATTGCCATTTAGCAAGAAATGAAATGAGGAGATGTAATGTCAAACCAGATGGTTCACTTGCTTACGGAGCTAGTTGGTCTGGACAAACCGATATTTTAGCATCTATTCTAAACCCCGTAGTAATTAAAGATGAATCGGGTAAGGATAAGATAATTCGTCCAATTGCGCCTATCGCCTGGGAGGTAATGCCGCTTCAGGATGCCATTGATTTTTCTATTTATGCAATTCAAACCACAATAGACACGATGCGATTTCAAGCAAGGCCCAAAACCGTGGGAGGCCCTATCGACGTATTAGTACTAAAGCCTGAAGAGGCCAAATGGATTCAAAGAAAAGAGTTGCGTGGAAGATAACCTTTTAGATTGAATTCAATATGGCGGATACCCTAAACCTTGGCTGGTACTATTCCGAGAACAAGGAAGAATTCCAGCTTGCCAAAATCGCTGAAAAAGACCGAGCCACGCACTTATACGTTGTCGGGGCTACCGGAACGGGCAAGACAAAATTTCTAGAATACCTGATTAAGCAGGACATCGAGAAAGGAAACGGTTTCGGGGTTATTGATCCCCACGGCGATTTAATTGAAGACGTTAAAGGATTTCTAATCCTGCAATACAGCCCGGACGAGCCGGAGATAACGGACAAGGTTATTCTTATCGATCCGACCGATCCGATTTTCACGGTGACATTCAATCCTTTGGAGAAAATGCCTGGCGTCCCCCTTGCGGAACAGGCAAATGAACTTATCTGCGCTTTCCGAAAAATATGGTCCGACTCCTGGGGCGTGAGGATGGAAGACCTGATGCGGAATTCTCTAATCGCTCTGGGAGAGGCCGGATTGACCCTAATCGAGCTACCGGCATTCCTTAGCAATCGGGCTGTCCGGCAAGGCATATTAGAAAAGGTTAATCATCCTTTAGCCAGAGAGTATTTCCGAAGGTTCGATACTATAACTGATCGGAGCCAGATCACCTGGATCGAGCCGGTGATGAATAAAATAAATGCCTTTTTCTCAGACGAGAGAATCGGGCATATTTTTTCATCCTCTAAAAGCTCATTCAAAATTAGAGAGATAATGGACTCTAGGAAAATCCTGCTGATTAAGCTCGACAAAGGAAAATTGAAGGACTCCGCCGACCTTCTTGGATCGCTTCTTATGGCTCAAATCCAAATGGCCGCATTTTCAAGGTCGGACATACCTCAGAGCAAACGAACTCCGTTTTATCTGTATATTGACGAAT
>Ga0315288_10011942_pt1 | contig 10922 bp, 9 predicted proteins | sample YL17G11_20_MG_FD_203454 | JGI IMG/M metagenome (GOLD analysis project Ga0315288, IMG submission 203454) | Sediment microbial communities from Yellowstone Lake, YNP, Wyoming, USA - YL17G11_20 | ecosystem: Environmental > Aquatic > Freshwater > Lake > Sediment | place: USA: Wyoming | collected...
TTCAGCACCACGGCGGGTTGCACGCGCGCCCACCCCGGCGCAAGGTCCACGATGCGGTTCAGGCGCTCCAGCGAGACCACCCACCCGCCCTGCGCCACGCGCCCGCCCGTCAAACCGGTCCCCGCCCCGGAGACAGTCACGGGCGTGCCGGTCCGCTGCGCTTGGCGCAGGATGGCGCTGACCTCCGCCTCGTTCTCGGGCAGCAGCACCGCCTCGGCCGTCCCCGTGAAGCCCGAGGCATCCTCCAGGTAGGGCGCTATTGAATCAGGATCGGTGCAGGGAATCGGTGAGGCCGCGCCGGGGCACGGTTGCGCATAAGCTCGAGATGCCATCACGACCAGTTTACAGGTTTCTGACCATCGAGCCCCCATGAACCGGCGGGGGCTCCTGGGAGCGCGGCCGTCTCGGCCCCGGCGTGCCGGGGGACGCCCGCACTTCCCAATCCAAGAATGAGCCTGGCCAGGCTTCAGAAAATCTTCAACTGGATGGTGAGGAACTTTTTCGGGTTCTGCCGGAAATCGGCGAGCAGCCCGCGCAAATCCAGCGTGAACGAATTCAGGTTGTTGTAGAGACTCTCGTCGTGCAACAGCTTGCCGGCCGATCCCTCGCCGCGCTCCAGCCGGCCGCTGACCTTGTCGATATTGGCGACGGCCGAATTGGCGCGGTCGTACAGCGCCTCTTCCTTGATGAGCTTGCCGAGCGTGCCCTGCCCTTTTTCGACGCCGCCGACAATGCCGTCCACCCGCGCCAGTAGCTTGTTCGTCCGGTCGTACACGCCCGGATCGTAGATGAGCTTGCCGAGCGAGCCTTGCCCCTTCTGCACGTCGTCGAGAACCTGGTTGACCTTGGACACGCCGGCCTGCGCGTCGTTGTACAGTTGGTCGCTGGTGAGGAATTTGCCGAGCGAACCCTTGCCCGACGCCGCATCGCTCACCAGCTTCTGGATGTCATCGACGCTCTTGTTGGCCTTAGCGAACAGCGACTCGTCGTAGATCATCTTGCCCAGGCTCCCCTTGCCCGATTCGACCTGGCCCATGATGTTGTCCACGCGAGCGGCAATGCGGTTCAGCTTGACCATGACATCGGCGCTGGTGGCCACCACGTCGCTGATCTCCGCCGTCTCTTTCAGCTTCACTTCGCCTTCCGGCGCAATGACGGGCTGCGACGGGTCTCCGCGGGTGATATCCAGGTAGCGCTGGCCCAGCAATCCCTCGGCAGCCAGCGACACCAGCGAGTCGGCGCGGATCTCGTCCTGATAGCGGTGCAGCACGCGCATGGTCACCTCCACCGAGCGTTTCGGATCATGGCTGCCGGAGACGCGGATGGCCAGCACGTTGCCCGCGTCGATGCCGGCCAGCCGCACCGGATCGCCGGTGCGCAGCCCGCCGGCGTCCTCCATGTAGGTGCGCAGCTCGTACTTGCGCTGGAAGAACCCTTCGCCCGTGATCAGGAAAATAAAAACGGCGAAAATGGTCAGGCTGACGATCACCAGCAGGCCAACTCTCAACTGGGTCCAAGCGAGCTGTTTGGAAGCCATGGTTCCTCCCTTCATTCCTGGGACCTGCGACTTGAGTCCTGGGTCTCAGGTCCCAGGTCTCTTCTCAGGTCACCCAATGAATCTCCTGATGTAGGCATCGCGGGCGCGAAACATTTCGTCGCGGGCCCCGTCGAACACCACCTGCCCCTCGCGCAGCACCAGTACCGACGTCTTGGTGTCGTAGTCGCGCCCGTTGGAATGGGCCGGCAGCAAACCCTCGGACTCCGGGTCGTAGAAATAGTCTGCGATCACGCCGGCATCCTGCAGCCGGTGCGTCACCACCAGCCCGCTGACGTCTTCCAGGTCGCCCAGCTTCACGATCAGGGTGATGATGGACTGGGCGGTCAGCGGGTCCAGGCCGGCGGTCGGCGAATCGTAGAGCATCAGCGCGGGCTGGCCGACGAAAGCTCGGGCGATGGCCACGCGGCGCCGCATCCCCCCCGACAGCTCCGACGGCAGTTTCTCGATGGCCTCTTCCAGCCCCACGAACCGCAGCGCCCGCCGCACCCGCTCCTCTTCCTCCTCGGCCGGAAGCGCCCGGTCCTCCTGGAACACGTAGGCCACGTTGCCGTAAACGGTCATGGAGTCGAACAGCGCCCCCTCCTGAAAGACCATCCCGATGCGCTGCCGGATGGGATACAACTCTTCCTCGCGCAGGCCGGTGATGTCCCGGCCGAAGACGGCGACGCGTCCGGAATCGGGCCGGAACAGGCCCAGCGCCGTCTTCAACAGCACCGACTTGCCCGACGACGACGCCCCCAGAATCACTTTGGTCTCGGCGCGGACCAGCCGGAAGCTGACATCGCGCAGCACCGGCTTGTCGTCCAGCACCAGGTAGACGTGCTCGAACTCCAGAACGGTCTGGTCGGGGCGGGCTTCGGTCATCCCAGCAATGCCAGCAGCAATTTCGTTATGAAGAAATCGGTGGTCAGAATGAGCACCGAGGCGGCCACCACCGCCTGGGTGGTCGAGCGTCCCACGCCCTGCGTGCCCCCGCGCGTCGTCAACCCGAAATAGCAGCCCACCATGGCCACGATGTAGCCGAAGATAAAGGGCTTGATCATGCCCTGAAATACGTCCTCGAAGTGCAGCGACTGGTAGGCGGTCGTCCAATACTGGACCGGATCCATGCGGATGATGAAAAACGAGACCATGAATCCGCCGGTCACGCCCACGAAGTCCGAGATGATCGTCAGCAGCGGGAGCATGCTGACGGTGGCCACCAACCGCGGTGTCACCAGCTTCTTGCTGGGATCGGTGCCCAGTGCCCGCATGGCGTCGATCTGCTCGCTGACCAGCATGGACCCGATCTCGCTGGCCATGCCCGAGGCGTTGCGGCCGGCGACCATCAGCGCCGTCAGCACCGGACCCAGTTCGCGCACCAGCGAGAGCGCCACCACCTGCCCGGTCAGCGTGACTTCGCCGAAGGTCTGCAGCGTTTTCGAGGTTTGCAGGGCCAGCACCGCGCCGGTGAAAAACCCGGTCAGCACAATGATGGGAAGCGAGCCCACCCCGATCACGTCCATCTGGATCAGGGTATCGGCCAGGTAGCGCGGGCGGCCAAAGACGTTCCGGAAAGCCCGCAGGCCCAGAAGCGTGAACTCCTGAACGGCCAGCACCTTGCTCTTGGCAAGATCAAAAAACGCGGCAAAGTTGGGCAAAGTCTGTCGCTGCCTCGGCACGGCTCTCCGACTACTCAATGTAGCATAAAACAAAGCGGCTGTAGGCTGTGGGCTGTAGGCTGTGGGCAGAAACCGGGAGCGATTCACTACCTGGCGCCCACAGCCTACAGCCCACAGCCCACAGCCTCCGGTACAATACTGATGTGGGCGTGCGCATCCTGGGCATCGAATCCTCCTGCGATGAAACGGCGGCCGCGGTAGTCGAAGACGGCGCGCGCCTGCTTTCCAGCGTGGTCGCCTCCCAGGTGGCCACGCACAGGCCGTATGGCGGCATCGTTCCCGAACTTGCCTCGCGCGAGCACTTGCGCGCCATCGTACCCATCGTGGGTCAGGCGCTGGTGGAGGCCGGCTGCAGCCTGCGCGACCTGCGGGCCATTGCCGTCACTCACGGCCCCGGACTGGTCGGCTCGCTGCTGGTGGGCCTGACTTATGCCAAGGCGCTGGCCCTGTCGCTGGGCATCCCGCTGATCCCCGTCAACCACCTGGAGGGACACATCCACGCCGTCCTGCTGGAAGAAGGGATGCGGCAGGGCGCCGAAATCGAATTTCCGGCGCTGGCGCTGGTGGTCAGCGGCGGGCACACCATGACGCTGCTGGCCGGGCGGAGTGGCAACCGGTTCCAGTACACGGTGCTGGGCAAGACGCGCGACGACGCCGCCGGCGAGGCCTTCGACAAGGTCGCCAAGCTGCTGGCCCTGGGCTACCCCGGCGGCCCCATCATCGACCGCCTGGCGCCCCACGGCGACGCTGCCGCGGTGCGCTTCACCCCGCCCAAGACCAAGGGCAATCCCCTGGACTTCAGCTTCAGCGGGATCAAGACCGCCGTGCTTCGTTACGTGCAGGCCCAGGCCATGGCCGAAGAGATCGAGCCGCGGCGCGAGGCGCTTCGAACACAGCCCGCCGCTCCACTGGAATGGTATCTGCGGATGTGCAGCCGCCGCACGCTCGACCTGGTGGCCAGCTTCCAGGCGGCGGTGGTCGAAGACCTGGTGTCGCGCTCCGTGGCCGCCGCCCGCCAACACGATGTGCGCTCGCTGATTGTCTCCGGGGGAGTGGCCTGCAATTCGCTTTTGCGCCGGCGTTTCCGCCGCCTGCCGCCGGCCGACGCCATGCCGGTCTATTTCCCCAGTCCCGCGCTATCCACCGACAACGCCGCCATGATCGCCGCCGCCGCCTATCCGAAATATCTGGAGAGCGAATCTGCCGGCCTGGATGTGCCCGCCGACGCCGGGCTTGCACTTTGACGCTGCGCCCCGTTTTCTTTACTGCTTGCTCACTTTCTTCAATTCTTCCCGCAGTTTGACGGCCAGCGGGTCGTCGGGATGCAGGCGCATGAATTCCTCCAGTTCGGCGGTCGCCAGTTGCATCTGGCCTTTGCGCCTGTAAATGTGGTACAGGCTGATTTGAGGAAGCGAAAAATGCGCCGGGTCGAGTTGTTTCGCTTTCTTGAGGGATTCGATGGCGTCGTCGTAGCGGCCCAGCGCCGCCAGATTCATGCCAAGCTGGGCATGGGCCAGCGCGTCCTCGGGGCGCCGCCCGGCCGATGCCACGTTGTAGTCGAGCGCCTCCTGGTAGCGCCGCAGGTCCAGCAGCGTGCCGCCCAGGTTCACCAGGGGCTCATAGGCCTGCGGATCGATGGCCAGCGCCTGCCGGAATACCTGCTCGGCCTTCTTCAAATCCCGCCGCTGGTAATAAATGGTGCCCATCAGGTTGATTGCCTCCACGAAGGCCGGCGAGTGCTCGATGGCTTTTTCCAGGTGCTTGATGGCGGCGTCGGCGTCGCGCCGTTCCAGCGCTCGTTGAGCCTTCCGGTAGTCGTCGATGGCCGCGCCGCTAATCGAAAGCGCGCGCGCCGAGACGGTCTGGCGGGCCTGCGCCTCTTCCGGGGATGGCCGCGGGATCACCTTGACTGTCACGCGGTCCTTGGAGTCGGCCAGCGCCGGGGTCACTTCAATGGTTTGATGGACCTCCCCCTCCCCGCGGACCTGCGCCGTCAGCGTATAACTTCCGGGCAGCAGTTTCGTAAACTTGAACTTGCCGCCCAGCGCGCGGGTTCTGGTGTTGAACGGTGTCGTTGCCCCTTGCAGGTTTACCCAGATGACGAAGTGGGACCGCAGCGCCTCGCCCCGCGCCGTGAGCACTTGTCCGCGCAGTTCCAGCAACCGGACGGGCTTGGGTTTCCCGCCGCCCCCCGATTGGCCGGTGATGGCCAAACCGGGGCTGGCGGCGCACGGAAGCACAGCCAGGCAGCCGGCCAGCAGCCCGCAGCACAATCGAGTTTCGCTTCCCATGCCGCCTTCCCCGGTTGTAGGGGCGGCCCTTGTGGCCGCCCGGCCCTGAGCATATACTACGCCTGCCTATGCGCCGATCATACCCTCTGTTTTGCCTCTCTCTTCTCCTGCCGGCTGTCACCTGGCCGGCAACCGCCGCCTCGCGCAGCGAATGGAAGGCGGGAGTCGCTACGGTCGATATCACCCCCGCGAAGCCCATCTGGATGGCCGGTTTCGCGGCGCGCAAGAAGCCCTCGGAAGGCGTGGCGCGGCGCTTGTACGCCAAGGCGCTGGCGCTGGAGGACCGCCGCGGCCAGCGCGTGGTGATCATCACCAGCGACCTGCTTGGCTTCCCACGCGCTGTCGCCGAGCCCATCGCCGAGCGGATCGGCAGGCAATACCGCCTGCGGCGCGATGCCATCCTGTTCAGCTCGTCGCACACCCACAGCGGCCCGGTAGTCCGCGAGTCGCTCACCTCCATGTACGCGCTCGACGGCCAGCAGGCCGCCGCCGTGCTCGAATACACCGCGGCGTTGCAGGACAAGGTAGTCGAGGTGGCGGGAGCGGCCCTGAAGGATCTGGCGCCGGCCACGCTCTCGCTGGGCTTCGGCGAGGCCCCTTTCGCCGTAAACCGCCGGACAAAGAAGGAGACGGGCTACGTGATCAGCCCCAACCCGGCCGGCCCCGTGGACCGCCGCGTGGATGTGCTGAAGGTGGAGGGAGCCGGCGGCCGCCTGCGCGCCGTCCTGTTCAACTACGCCTGCCACAACACCACCCTGGGCGGCGACAACTACCAGATTCACAGCGACTATGCGGGCGTGGCGCAGGAGACCCTCGAGACCGCGCATCCCGGCGTCACCGCCCTGTTCATGCTGGGCTGCGGCGGCGACGCCAACCCCGATCCCCGCGGCACCATGGCCCTGGTCGATACCCACGGCGCGTCACTGGCCGCCGCGGTGGACAAGGTGCTGGCCGGCGGCATGCGCTCTCTGTCCGGCCCGCTGCGGCCGGTGTTCGACCGCGTCAACCTGCCGTTCGCTCCCGCCCCGCCGCGTGAGGAGTGGCAGGCCCGCCTCAAGAGCAAGGACGTGTACCAGCAGCGGCACGCCCGCGACATGCTGGCCATCCTGGACCGCGACGGCCGCCTGCCCTCCTCCTACCCGTATCCGATCCAGGTTGTGCGCTTCGGCAAAGACCTGACCATGGTGGCGCTGGCCGGTGAAGTGGTCGTCGATTACGACCTGCGCCTGAAGAAAGAGCTGGGCGCCGAGCGCCTCTGGGTTTCCGGATACTGCAACGACGTGTTCGCTTACATCGCTTCGAAGCGCGTCGTCCAGGAGGGCGGCTACGAGGCGGCGACTTCGATGATTTACTACGGGCAGCCGGGCCCCTGGGCGCCCGAAGTGGAAGAAGTGCTCATCGGCAAGGTTCATCAACTCGTTCGCAAGTTGAAATAAGAAAGTGATGAGTGATTCAATTTCGGATTTCGGATTGCGGATTTTCAATCCGAAATCCACAACCCTCAATCCTCAATTAAAAACCGGAGGTTGATTGTGAAGCGTCAATCTTTTTTCGCTGCCGTTCTGTTTCTGCTGCTTTTGGCGCCCCAATTGTTCTCGCAGCGTCTGGACATCATGCTGCCGGAACGCGCGCGCTTTCTGGAAGACCAGCGGTTCGACCTGGTGATTGAAGTCCGCCGGGCCGCCAACCTGGGCGCGCTCCGGGTAACAGCCAACGGGGCCGACATCAGCAACCTTTTCAGCGGGCCCAGACAGGCGGATCTGGACTGCGACGGCACCACCGACTACGTCTTTCGCGCCGATCTGGTCAGCTTCCGCACGCCGGGCACCGTTCGCCTGGACGCCAGCATCAGCGCTTCGGGGGCCACGTTGCGCGACCTGCGCGACATCGGCATCCAGGCCTTCAGCCCGCCCAACCCGCCGCGCAACGTGATCCTCTATATCGGGGACGCCATGGCCGAGGCTTACCGCGATGCCGCCCGTCTGGTGGCGCGCAGCGTGGAGATCGCTCCCGGCATCCCCGGCCTGCGCGAAGGCTTTTACGACCGCCTGCTGGAAATGGACCACATGCCGGTGAGCGGCATGATGATCGGCCACGGCTCGGACCGCGTGATCCCCGACTCCGCCAATTCCGCTTCCGCGCTGGCCATCGCCAACAAAACATTCGACGGCGCACTCAGCGTCTTTGGCGACGGCACCGACTGCGTCTGGCTGAAGCCCGGCGCCAACAGCAACAACCTGTGGGCCACGCTCGACAATCCGCGGGTGGAAACCATCGCTGAGTACCTGAAGCGCAAATTCAACTATCGCGTGGGGCTGGTGACGACCGCCGCCCTGGCCGACGCCACTCCCGCCGCCTTCGCCTCGCACACCGGCGAGCGCGATGCCGCCTTTGAAGTCACCCGCCAGTACCTCGAAAACCCGCTGTTCGGAAACCGCCCATTCGCCGATGTGCTGATGGGCGGCGGCAAGGAGAGCTTCGATCCGGACATCCGGGCCGACGGACGCAACCTGGCGGCCGAGTTTCAAGCGGCCGGCTACAAGCTGGTAACCAATGCCGCTGAACTCCGCGCCACCGATGTGTCGGCCGGCAAACTGTTGGGGCTGTTCCGCCGCCCGAACAGCGTTTCCACGCACAGCAGCCGCATCCGCCCCTCGTCGGCCGGACACATGGAAGTGGCCTACGACAAGCTGCGCTTACAGCGCCCGGGCAGCGAGCCCTTGCCGAATTTCGGCGCCTGGCCCGACCAGCCCTTCCTGGACGACATGACCCGCAAGGCCATTGAGATACTGAGCGGGCCAAACGGCACTCAACCCTTCTTCCTGATGGTGGAAGGCGCGTCGATTGACAAGCAGTCGCACAGCGGCCACGCCGCCGGCACCATCTGGGACACCATCGAGATCGATAAGGCCATCGGCGTGGGCCGCGCCTGGGCCCAGGCCCGCCCCTTCTCCGACACGCTCCTGGTTGTCGCCGCCGATCACGGCCAGACCATGACCGTCATCGGCCTGGCCGAAACTCCCGACCAGGATTATTTCGACCGCACCGACACCTTCAAGTTCACCATCACCTCGCCGGTCGGCAACCACACCGCGACCGTCTACAAAGACGTCAACACCAATGTGCGCGCCAACCTGCCCTGGGGTTCGAGCACGGCCGGCACCGGCCCCCCGGCGTACGCCTTCGGCAATATCTACGGCATCGACGGGTTCCCCACCTATACCGACGAGAACGGCGACGGCTACCCCGAGAACCGTGCGGTGGCCGGCAAGACATTGCGCCGGCTCTCGGTCGGCTTCCGCAGCGGCAGCCATGCCGGCATCTCCTTGCCGCTGACCGCCGAGGGCCCCGGCGCCTTTCTGTTCACCGGCTACATGGACCAGACCGACGTCCCGCTGAAGATCGGCGCCGCCCTGGGCACCGATACTTCCTATTTGGACGCGTTGCTGAAATACTTCATGTACGACCCGGCGTACCCGCGCACCTTCGGCAAGTTCCGGTGAAATTCACACGAGTTTTTCACCACAAAGACACCAAGAGCGCCAAGGAATACAAAGTGGCTCTCTTGGTGTTCTTTGTGCCCTTTGTGCCTTTGTGGTGAGTGTGCGTGTTCCTTAGTCCAGCGGAACGAACTTCACGCAGACCGGCGAGCCGGCCTCCAGCGACTGGCCCGTGGCCTGCAGCCGCCCGGTTTTGGCGTCGATCCGGAAGACCGTGATGTTGTCCGAGTTCTGGTTGGCGGCCAGCAGCAGCGTGCCGCTGGGATCGATCCCGAAGTGCCGCGGCCATTTCCCCTGCGTGGAGACGTGCTCGACCGGCGTCAGCGTGCCCTTGGCCTCGTCAATCGCGAACACGGCGATGGAATCGTGCCCGCGGTTCGAGCCGTACAGGAACCTGCCGCCGGGATGCACCTGCACCTCGGCACAGTAGCTTTCCCCGGAGAAATCCTTGGGCAGCGCCGAGATGGTTTGAATCTCGGAGAGAGTCCCCGCGTCCGCGGCCCAAGTGAACGCCGTCACCGTCGATTGCAGCTCGTTGATGACGTAGGCGAATTTTCCGGAGGGATGAAACGCGAAGTGCCGCGGCCCGGCGCCGGGATTCACCTTGGCGAACGGCGGCTCGTTGGCGCCCAGCGCGCTGTACGCCGGATTGAAGCGGTAGACGAGCACCTGGTCCAGGCCCAGGTCGGCCACGATGGCGAAGCGGTTGTCCGGGGAAAGGTTGACGGAGTGGGCGTGCGGCCCCTGTTGCCGCTTGGGATCCAGGCTCGAGCCGTGGTGCTGGACGAAGTCGCTGGCCTCCCTCAGCCGGCCATCGTCGCTGATCGGAAGCACCGCCATGCTGCCGCTCCCGTAGTTGGCCACCAGGAGGTTTCTGCCGCGGCTATCCACGGTCAGGTGGCAGGGGCCGGCGCCGCGCGATGGCGCCTGGTTCAGGAAGCTCAGCTTACCGCTCTTGGGATCAATGGCGAAGGCGCTGACCGCTCCGCTTTTCTGCCCCTGGAAACTGGAGACCTCGCTGACCGCGTACAAAAAGCGCCGGCTGGGATGCACGGCCAGGAACGTGGGATTCGTCGTTTCGGCCGCCAGGCCCAGCGGCTGCAACTGGCCCGTGGCCGTGTTCAGCCGCCACGCGTAGATCCCCTTGCTGGCCTTCGTGTATGTGCCTACGTAGACCAGTGCTTCGTTCTTGCTGCGGCGTTCGGCCGCGGTCCCCCGCGGCGCTGTCAACACAACCACGACCAGCAGCGGGAGGACCAAAAAGATGGCGCAACGAGCGATTGTCATGCGCCTATCAAACCCTACTCGCCGTATCAATGCAAGAGGCTTCGGCTGTAGGCTGTAAGCTGTGGGCTGTAGGCCGTCGCCTCCAGCCTCCGGCCTTGTTGTGGGTTTAGTGCAACAGCGGCGGGGGCGCTGGCGGCGAATGCCGGTGGGTCAGTCGCAGCAGAATCTCGCGGGCAACGACGCACACCGCGGCTACACAGCAGCCCAGCGTGAGAATGCCCAGAATGATATTGGTCACGTTCAACCAGAACGTGTCCCGTTGCGGAATACCGATATCGAACACGGCGGGCCTCCTTTTGCACCGGCGCGCACCACACTCCTATGCGCGCCACCCCCGTGGCCCGGATTATGAGTTAAATACTAGCACTGGCGGACGCAAAGTCAAGCCGCCTCGCTTCCCCGCCCGCTCGCTCGCCGGCAAGCCGCAGGCGCCACGCGGCGCGCCCGCTGTTTGCCGTCCGCCCTCGCCTGTAAAAACAGGTAGCGAACCACATCTCCTGAATGAGCATTATCAACGCGTTACGGAGCCGTCGCCTGCTAATACAGGTGGAAAACAGGTGCAGGCCGTAAGTGCCTGAAAACACTGGGCCATTCTCGGACTCACCGTGCAGGAACAGGTGTTCCG
>Ga0315288_10011944_pt1 | contig 10922 bp, 7 predicted proteins | sample YL17G11_20_MG_FD_203454 | JGI IMG/M metagenome (GOLD analysis project Ga0315288, IMG submission 203454) | Sediment microbial communities from Yellowstone Lake, YNP, Wyoming, USA - YL17G11_20 | ecosystem: Environmental > Aquatic > Freshwater > Lake > Sediment | place: USA: Wyoming | collected...
TTTTACTTTCCTCAATGTGAAAGATACCTCTCTACCTCTCGGGTCGGACCAAGCTAACTTATTGACATTCAAGCAGATATGTCCCAAAAGTACGTGTTTTTTTGCCTTAAATCGCCATTTTCATAGGTAGAATCGAGGCTATAAGGAATTACAGGCTCTCTAAGTTCATAGACTCCGTCTCCTCCAATAACCTCCCGACCAACCGCCTTAATCCCGAGAGCCGCCTTTGTCTGTTCTATGAAACCTACACTCCCAACAGCAATACTCTCCGTCCATCTCGGTTGGCGTCCCTGGCCCCTCTCCGCCAATGCCTCCTCTACCCATCCCCTGTGACTCTCCTTCATCTCCTCCATCTTTCCGATACCAAGTATACCCATCAGGCTTTCATAATCGATCAATGAGTATCTCTTCCGGGGATTCTGTATCTCATTGTATCCGCCAAACGGCCACTTGGAGGGGTGCGTCACAACCCCTGCACGAACCATGTTCAAATCGATGTAAACCATGCACTGGACTAAATGAGGCCCTGCCTCCACGGCGGTCGCGTGGTAACGATCTTCCCAAAAAGCTCCGTTTCGTTTTTTTCTCTGGTTATAGTCTTGCCCCGTCCTTCCTGCTATCAACTGCATGGTCTGCGGGATAACCTCGCGCTCCTGCCCATCCCTGACGAGGAGGTGAATATGGTTTGAAGTCACCGCATAATTCAGGATGCACGTTCCAAAACGTTTTTTTCCCTCGAAGAGCCATTGCAGCCACCGCCGCCGGTCCCGGACAAATCTGAGCAGAAATTCCCTCTTATGACATCGATGGGTAATATGCCAAACCTGACCTGGAATGTAATGTCTGTTGGCCCTGGCCATCCTCAAAATTCCTTTATCAGGGCAATTTCACCGTTGAAACTGCCATTCTAAGACCAAAATCAGCCTCTTTTTTTAAAAATTGATTCATTAAATCAATTAGTTGCCTTGGTCCGACCCGACCCGTTCGAGCGACAAAAATGCTATCGAGGCTTATCCCCCATTCCAATAAATAAGCGCAATATATGAAAAACGCAATCAACCCTTCTATCACCAATACAACTCCTCCAATAACTCTCCAGCACCATGCGACGGCAGCACTAAACAAGAAAATCAAACCAGGCACAGCAATATGAACTAGAACTCCTCCGAGCCCCAATCCCATGCTTAACCCCGAGGTTAAGCCATGGAACGACCAATAGCCACCCGTAATTAGTATTATAGTCCCTGCAATGTTCCGAAACCACTTTGGCACCCGATTAACACTGTAGCCAGCACTCGACATAATTCCTGCCTCTTTCTCTCGCAAAATGGCGGCTAACGGCTGGCGGGTGAGCGAAGTGCCCCTTAGGGCATTTTGGCTTCAGCCGTTCACTCGCCTGTTGGCCGAAGTGACGCTTCGCTGGGAATCCTCCGGTTGGCAGGGATACCTTCGTTTGTTGTTCGGCTGAAGCCTTTCGCTCGCCCGCCAGCCGTTGACCAAAATGCGTCCCGATCCTTCGGGACGAGCGAAGCGGCATTTTGGTCAACTCGTTCACATCCGAACTTATGCGAACTGGTTCGTTTATCCCCCCCAAAATGGGAGGATAGACGAAGTTTGAAGGCAAACATCTGGGACAGTCCCTTTCAGGACGGCCCATGAGACAAAAAACCCCATTCCTTTTTAGAAATGGGGTTTCAATTCAGCTCCGGACCATATGCCCACCCTATGAATGGTGAAAGGGTTTAAGGACGATACTACATGGCCTCTGTCCCAGCACCAAGAGGACCACGAGGTTGCCCGTGGATGAATTGGTCCTCTGGTGCGGGATGTTCGCCCCGAAGGGGGTTTGGAGTGGAACCCCGGGCTTTCCCATGGGGCTCCATTTTGATAGGAAATTACTAAAATATAATAGAGAAGTCAATATTTAAACATATTTAAAAAATTGAGCATTCACGGAATCCAGGAGTCAGGAGTCAGAATGAACAGACAATTCCTACTCGTTTCCGGCGGGATATTGCCTGGAGTCACTTCACTGAGTACTCTACTATTTCCCATATCGCTCATGGACGTCTTTGGTATCAGTCTCTCAGCCATGCCTCCATGATCGGGTCTGTCAGTCTATATCTGTTTTCACCGTCCTTTTCTATGAGGTCTCTCGAAAAAAGAACTTTCATTGCCCTTTGAGTACCCCCTATTGACAAGCGATGTCTTTCAAGAAATTCCCTTGCATAAGGGGATGATGTGGGTTCTTTGGCAATGGCCTTTAACACTGACTTCTGGATCAGGGTGAGACCGCTCCAAATACCCTCAAAGTCGACTGTCTCCATATTGAGCAAAATACGATATGCCTCTTTTATTACATCAGGGTTACATTTTTTCTCAGTCATATCCCATACGATCGATCCCAGTTTCTGCACATAATATGGATATCCTCTTGCCATATCGTATATCTGAACCGCTACCTCTGATGCACATAGCTTTCCCGTATCCCTGAATCTCTTCTCAATATAGGAAACAAAGTCATCCTTCAATATCCCCTTCAGAGTATATAAAAAGGCACTTTTGTAGAAGGGACGACTCCTGTTTAAAAACATATCGTTTAGTATACCCCTGCGGCTTCCCACATAAAAGTAGGCTATTTCTTTGTGGAACTGAATATGAGAACGTAATATACCCTCTATTTTTTTTGATTCGGGAAGCTCCGTGATCTCCTGAAATTCATCGAGTGCGATACAAGCCCGGAGTTTTCTCTTTTTGATATAGGTATAGAGACCACCCATAAGGTCCTCGAGAAGCAGCCCTGTCTCCGTCAACCGATCAAATTTAGCTGAGATGCTATACCCATCTGGCTTGACGTCGATACTCGGGATCAATCTCTTAAACAGGTTCGCAACCTTATCGACAATGGTCCGAGGATCTGCCCCTCTTCCAATCCCCTTGAAAACACCAGCAGAAAATCTTGAAATAAAATCCTGCTCCGAGGATATTGGGAACAGGTCAACGTAGACAGCTAAGAATCCCTCTTTCTCAAGCAAATCTAAAACCAAGTTTACCAGAGAAGACTTTCCGTATCGACGCGGAGAAAAGAGGACAATATTATCGCCATTCTTTGCATAGCGAAGAAGATCCTCTTTCTCCTTCTCCCTATCACAGAAATCTTCTTTCTGGACTATCCCCAATGTAAATGGATTCCTCAATATAATCACCACGTTTAGTATTATTGTAAATGAATTATTTCAAATGAATTATGCAAAAAGAATACATTAAAACAGTGCGATTGTCAAGGGAATTTAACAGCGGACTCTAACCTTAGAGCTATGGAAACCAAGCAAAATTCTTTTTAGGTGAGTTTTGAGAAGTCTGCAATCTTTAAGAAGAGCTGACCAATCTCATTTAACAGAGCAAGCCTATTATCCCGAATCGCTTCATCTTCAACCATCACCATGACCCCATCAAAGAATTCATCAATTGGTCTCTTCATCTGGGTCATCTCAAGAAGTGCAGATTCGTAGGCCCTCTTGTTTAAATGAAGTTCAATTTTATCCTTTGCCTTGAGAAAAGATTGATAGAGGTTCCGTTCAGCAGGTTCAGAAAAGATAGATGGGTTGATCCCTTTTTTGGATGTATATCCTTTTAAGATATTCATCGCCCTTTTGGAACCAATCACGATCGATTCAAAATCTTTCCATTCCCTTGCCTGTTTCAGGGCGTCGATGCGCCCCTGAACATCAATCAACTCATCAAATGAGATAGAAAACACCGCCTCTACCACATCGAATGGATATCCTTTGTCTAAAAGAAAGTTTTGGTAACGGACTTTGAAAAATTCCAAAACATCTTTCTTCAATTCTGAGGCAGGCCGCTCCATCTTCTCCTTCAACAACTTCTCGCCCTCTTCAATCAATTGATTCAGCGAAAGTGAATATTTTTTCTCAAGGATGATTCTGATAATCCCAAGAGCCTGGCGCCTCAATCCAAAGGGATCGGCTGTTCCAGTCGGAACGAGACCAATTCCAAAAGAGCCCACAATGGTATCCATTTTATCAGCGATGCTGACAATATCTCCAATGGGACCGGAAGGTAATCGATCTCCTGCAAAACTAGGGAGGTAGTGCTCATAGATCGCTTCGGCCACTTCCTCCTTCTCTCCTGAAAGACGGGCATATTCCCTACCTACGATTCCTTGAAGTTTTGGAAATTCACCCACCATTCCAGTCACTAAATCCGCCTTACATAATAGGGAGACCCTCTCAACGGAGGCTCGGAGTTTTGGATCGATTCGTTCACAAATAAATAGAGCCAATTGTTTAAACCGGAGCATCTTTTCATAGGAGGTCCCAAGTTTCGCCTGAAAGACCACCTTCTTCAACTGCTCCACCCTCTTCTCAAGGGAGATCTTCAGATCTTCTTGAAAGAAGTAAGTCGCATCAGAGAGTCTTGCTTTAAGGACCCTCTCATTTCCTCTCACCACAACCTTCTGGTCTTTTGGAGCGATATTGCTGATGCAGACAAAATGCGAGAGCAATCTTCCAGAATCATCGATCACGGGGAAATACCTTTGGTGTTCCTTCATCGAGTGAATAAGGATCTCTTTGGGGAGGGAAAGGAATTCTTTGTCAAAAGCTCCAGCCAGAGCAACAGGATACTCCACAAGGAAATTGACTTCGTTGAGAAGTTCTTCGTCTCTGAGAACCTTTCCGGAAACAGAAGCCGCTTCTCGAACCATCTCCTCTTCAATCCTCTTTATTCGTTCGACCGGATCAACAATGACGAAGGCTTTTCTCGTCTTATGGAGATAAGAGGCAAAATCGTTCACCTGAATTGGACCGGAGTGCATAAATCGATGCCCAAAGGTTACATTCCCGCTTTGCACATCTCCTATCTCAAAAGGTATCACCTCCCCTCCAAAGAGGGCTAAGAGCCAGTGAATGGGTCGAGCGAATCGAATAGGAACCTCTGCCCACCTCATCGACTTCTGGAATGGAATGGAAAGGATCACTTTCGGAAAAATGGAGGGAAGAATTTCAACAGTGGGTTCCCCAGGTTCCTCTTTCACAGCACAGACATATTCCCCCTTCTCCGTCTGAACCACTTTCAGAGATTCAACAGAAACCGATTGGCTCCTGGCAAAACCGATGGCTGCTTTGGTAGGGTTTCCTTCTGAATCGAAGGCGGCCTGCTTCGAAGGCCCTACTTTCTTCATCTCCTCATCCCTCTGTTTTTCTGAAAGGGATTCAATGACAAGGACGAGCCTTCTTGGGGTTCCGAGGATCTTCACCCCATTGAAATCGATCCGGTTTGCCTCAAGTTCTTTTCGTGCGAGGTTCTCAAAATCGATCAGCGCCTGCGGGATGAAGCCAGCCGGTATCTCCTCCGTCCCAATCTCCAAAAGAAGTTCTTTCATCTTCATATATCGTGATCCGTGTCCCTGCCTACCGGCAGGCAGGCGTTCTCCGTGTCCGGTTTACAAAATCAATACAGCTGCTTGAAATTAACTTTCTAAAATCCCTCCTCACCTCCCTTTTCCAAAGGGAGGGAAGTGGTGTTATTGATCATTGCTAATTGCTAATTGTTAATTGATTATTGATCATTGTTTTTTTAAGAGCGGAAACCCCATTTCTTCTCTCTGCTTGAGATAACCCTCAGCGCACAATCTTGCTAAAGTCCGCACTCTCAATATATACCCTACCCTCTCTGTGACACTGATCGCACCTCGCGCATCGAGGAGGTTGAAGATATGGGAAGTTTTCAAGGTATAATCGTAAGCGGGAAGGATCAACCCTTTTTTGACGAGAGCCTTCGCCTCTTTCTCATACATCTCGAAAAGCCGAAAGAGCATTTCCACATCGGCTTCCTCGAAATTATATCTTGAAAATTCCACCTCCCCTTTGTGATGGATATCCCCATATTTCACCCCTTGGGTCCATTCCAGATCGAAAACATTATCTACTCCCTGTAAATACATAGCGATCCTTTCGATGCCATAGGTGAGTTCTACAGGGATAGGATTGAGTTCAATTCCACCGGCCTGTTGGAAATAGGTAAATTGGGTAATTTCCATGCCATCGAGCCAGACCTCCCAACCTAATCCCCATGCACCGAGCGTGGGAGACTCCCAATCGTCTTCGACAAACCGGATGTCATGGTTTAGGGAATCGATACCGAAAGATTTCAAGCTATTCAGATAGATCTCCTGAATATCGAGGGGAGAAGGTTTAATGATGACCTGGTATTGATAATAATGCTGAAGGCGATTGGGATTCTCACCATATCGACCATCGGTTGGACGACGAGAAGGTTCAACATAGGCCACTTTCCAAGGTTCAGGGCCTAAGACTCTGAGGAAGGTTGCAGGATTGAAAGTCCCAGCACCCACCTCGACATCGTACGGCTGTTGAATCACACACCCCTGATCTGCCCAAAATCGTTCAAGAGAAAAGATCAACTCTTGAAAATTCATCCTTCTTCTCCTCAGAATAACCTTTTAACGAAATAGGGTTTAGCATTTTAAGTCCCTCTCTGTCAACACAAAATCAGTTTCCCTCCCCCTCGAGAGACTGTGTCGTGATGTCATTCTGAGGCGTCAGCCGAAGAATCTCTATGATCGATTCAGTTGAAATGATTAGATTCTTCACGGAGTTTACCCTGAGCCTAAAATCGAGACCCTTCGTTTCACTCAGGGTGACAAATGGCGAAGGGTTCAGAATGACAAACATGGTATTCTCCTCATTGTGACACAGTCTCTGAGGGGAGAGGGGAGGGTGAGGGGAAATTCGTGCTTCGAATTTAGATCTTCTATTCATCCTTCTCTGCTTTTTTCTTCAATTCATTCAGAATATTGATCGCCTCAAGAGGGGTTAACTGATCGATCTTCAGCCCTTTCAACTCAGACCGGATGGGATCGGGTTGACCAAAGAATGTGAGTTGCGAAGAGGGTTTGAGTTTAAAAACCGCTTTTTTCGTTGTTGCGATTTTTGGCATCCCCATCGCATCCAATTCTCCCTTCTCCAAATTAGAAAGAACCTCTCTTGCTCGATCGATCACTTTCTGCGGGAGTCCTGCCAGTCTTGCCACTTGGATACCATAACTTCGGTTGGTCCCCCCTTCCACAATCTTTCTGAGAAAGATGATTTCTCCGCTCCATTCCTTCACCGCCATATTATAATTTTTGACCCTCTCCTTGGTGAGGACCAGTTCTGTCAATTCATGATAGTGCGTAGCAAAAAGGGTCTTCGGTCTGAATGAGGAATGGTCGTGGAGATATTCTGCCACCGCCCAGGCGATGCTTAAGCCATCGAAGGTACTGGTCCCCCTTCCGATCTCATCTAATATGACAAGGCTTCTGGAAGTGGTTTGGTTTAAAATCCGAGCCGTCTCCATCATCTCCACCATAAACGTGCTTTGTCCTCTCATGATATTGTCTAAAGCACCAATTCGGGTGAAGATCCGATCTACGACCCCAATCCGGGCCTCCTTTGCCGGAATAAAACATCCCATTTGAGCCATCAGAATGATAAGAGCCACTTGCCTTAAATAGGTCGATTTACCCGCCATATTGGGTCCGGTAATGATAAGAATTTGATGCTCTTGATTATTCATCTGAGTATCATTGGGGACAAATCTTTCGGAAAGACCCATTCTCTCCAGAACGGGATGTCTTCCATCGCGAATGATAATCTCATCTCCTTCATCCACCATGGGCCGGACGTAATCATACCGGTCAGCAATCTCAGCCATGGAGGCTAAGACATCTATGGTAGTGATGGCTGAAGCGCTTTTTTGAAGCCTCGGAGTGGCCTCAGAGACCCATTTTCGAATATCCTCGAAGAGCCGGTATTCCAACTGACAAATGGCTTCTTCGGCACCCAACACCTTGGCCTCAAATTCTTTGAGTTCCGGTGTGATAAACCTCTCTGCGTTGACCAAAGTCTGCTTTCTTATGTAATGGTCTGGAACGAGGTGAAAATTACTCTTGGTGACTTCAATATAATATCCAAAGACTTGATTATATCGAACCTTCAAAGAGGAAATCCCTGTTTTCTTCCGCTCCCCTGCTTCCAACTGAAGGATCCATCCCTTTCCTTCCTTACCAATCTCTCTTAATCCATCTAATTCTTTGTCATAGTGGGACTTGATGATTCCTCCCTCTTTAATGGTCAAAGGTGGATTTTCAACAATGGAAGATTCCAAAAGTTGAAAAAGATCATCAAAATCCTCTATGTCCGAAGCAACTTCCTTCACACTTGGGGCGAGAAATGACTGTAAGGTGTTTTTTAAGGGGGGTAAGTGTTTAAGTGAATTTTTTAATCCAACGAGGTCTCGTCCATTAGCGTGTCCGAGGTAGATCCGAGCGGTCAATCTTTCGATATCCTGGATTCCATTTAAAAACTCCCGGATCTGTTTTCTCTCAATCTTCTTATCCTTCAGTTCGGAGACTCCTTCTAAACGGCGTTCGATTTCTCTGATGTCCATGAGAGGATAATTTAACCACTGTTTCAATTTACGACTTCCCATAGCCGTCATCGTCTCATCCAACACCCAGAAAAGGGAGCCCTTCTGCCCCTTTTCAAAAAGTGATTGGGTGAGCTCCAAATTTCTTTTCGTCACCTCATCGATGACCATAAAATCTTGAACCTGATAAAAAGAAAGGGGACGGATATGGGTGGGCGGTTTCTTCTGATTCTCCTCTGCGTAGCGAAGGACCATCTCTGCTGCGAGAGCTGCCAATGGAGCCATTTGGAGGACCGCCCCTCCCTGAATCTCGCTGAATGGTTGGATGGAATCGAATTTTGAATCCTCTAAAATATTGATCAAACCATTTTCGAAAATCTTCTTAAATTTCCCAAAACAGGGATGCTCTTGAAATTTTTTGAGCGATAAAATCTCTTTGGGTTCATTACGAAGGGCTTCATTAAGGAATGGGTCAAATCCTGAGATTTGACAGGCTTTCAATTCGCCCGTAGAAATATCTAAAAAGGCAAGCCCAAAAACTTCCCCCTCTGCGCAGAACCCCATCAAGTAATTATTCTCTCCGGTCCCCAGATGGATTGAGTCTGTCGCCAGCCCAGGGGTGAATACCCTCACCACATCTCTCTTTACAATTCCTTTAGCGAGCTTCGGATCTTCGATCTGATCACAGAGGGCAACTTTATATCCTTTCTGTAATAGTTTGGAGATATAACCCTCGACAGCAAAATAGGGAACCCCACACAGAGGCACGCTATCCGTCTTGTCTTTATTCCTCGATGTCAAAGCAATATCCAGTTCTTTAGAACCCACCTGAGCATCCTCAAAGAACATCTCATAAAAGTCTCCCATACGGAAGAAGAGAATGGAGTCAGGGTATTGACTCTTGATCTGAAGATACTGTTTGATCATGGGGGTCAGGGGTTTTGTCATTAAGGTAAGGGTAAAAGGGTTAAGGTTAGGAAGCCCGTTTAGGTAATGGTAATGGGGTTAGGGGTATATCTTTGAAGACAAAGAACTTAACCTATTGCCAAAACCGGCCTCTTCACCTTTACCCGTAGACTATAGACCTTTATTTTCTTAGATAATCTAACAGAATCTTCTGAGGTTGTAAAATGGAAAGAAACAGGATTGCGGATTTCGCCTGCCCGCCGAACATGTTCTTTGGCAGGCGGGGAATGCGCCCGCCTGCCGGACGGGCAGGGATTGTGGAATTTAGACTCTTTATTTTGGAGTGAACCCCGTTAGAAAGGATGGGGCTTTAACCCCGCCCTTTCTGTTAGAAATTAAAGCTTTATTTTATATTATCCCCGCCATAAATGATGGAGCTTTCTAACGGGGTGAAGATTTAAGGCTTCAGGGTCATGAATTATGAATTTTGGAATACGCCATGCGCTATGCCCTATGCTCCATGCGATCTATGGAAAGAGCGGCACAACATCGAGACCCATTGTTTCAGGATATCCCAACATGATGTTCATATTTTGGACAGCCTCACCCGAAGCCCCTTTGACAAGATTGTCAATGGCGGTCACGATCACGCCTCGGGTATCTGATTCATTCACAACGATTCCGATATCGCAGAAGTTTGAACCTTTCACATCTTTCGTATTGGGAAGGCTTCCCTTTGGATAAATACGAACGAAGGGTTCTTTCTTATAATGTTCCTGAAAAACCTTTAGCACATCCTCCGTCTTCATTTTTTTACTGAAATTGACATAGAGGGTCGTCAAAATCCCCCGGTCCATAGGAATAAGGTGGGGAACAAAGGTTACTGTAATCTTCTTTTTTGTCTGTTGGCTTAATTCTTGCTCGATCTCGGGAAGGTGTCTGTGTTTGAAAACATGATAGGCCTTCACCCCTTCATTTACTTCACAGAAAAGGGAGCCAAGAACCACATCTCTTCCCGCACCACTGACACCGGATTTAGAATCGATGACAATGTTCTCATAGGAGATCATCCCCTTCTTAATAAGAGGGATTAAACCGATCAAGGCCCCTGTGGGATAGCATCCTGGGTTCCCAACAATCTTTGCATTCTTAATCTCTTCCCGATGAAGTTCAGGTAGACCATAGACCGACTCAGGAAGAAGTTCAGTAGAGGTATGTTTTTGATACCACTTTTCATAGACAGCAGGATCTTTAAACCTGAAATCTGCGCTGAGATCAACCACCCTCTTCCCTTTTTGATAAAAGAGTGGAACGGTCTCCATCGCGGTTTTATGAGGCACCGCCGTGAAGATAAAATCCGTTTTTTTAGAAATTTGATCAACGCTAAGTTCTTCACACTTCAGCTGGAGATGTTTCATCAGAGATGGAAAGGCTTGGTCAATCGGAATTCCAGCATATTTTTGAGAAGTGAGTGCTGTCACTTCTACCTCAGGATGAAGAAGAAGCAACCGGAGGAGTTCGACCCCTGTGTAACCTGTCGCTCCAATGATTCCAACTTTTGTCTT
>Ga0315288_10011945_pt1 | contig 10922 bp, 8 predicted proteins | sample YL17G11_20_MG_FD_203454 | JGI IMG/M metagenome (GOLD analysis project Ga0315288, IMG submission 203454) | Sediment microbial communities from Yellowstone Lake, YNP, Wyoming, USA - YL17G11_20 | ecosystem: Environmental > Aquatic > Freshwater > Lake > Sediment | place: USA: Wyoming | collected...
ACGGCTGAATTAAAGGATAAAGATTATGTTCAAGACTGTGAAAGACAGAGTTTGGGCGTTCGACGCTGAATGGATACCCGATCCCGTGGCGGGGAAACTTTTGTATGATCTGCCGGATAACACGCCTGACCTGGATGTTCTGAAGCGCATGTGGAAAGAAGGCGGGGCTACGGAGGAAGATCCTACGCCGTATTTAAAGACGGTGGTCTGCCGGATAGTTTCCATTGCAGCTATAGAAAGATTTGAGTCGGGCAGAAAAGCGAAATTACATTTGCTGTCCCTGCCCCGTGATTTGGATGATCCCGGTCAGATATTGGAAAAAAGTGTCGTCGGCACGTTTTTGGACAAGGTCGGCCAATACAAACCGCAGTTAGTCGGTTTTAACTCCGCTTCGGCCGACCTGAAGGCATTTATACAAAGGTCCGTAATCTTGGGGATACAGGCCGTGGAGTTCTGCCGTCGCCCGAATAAGCCGTGGGAGGGAGATGACTATTTCGATAGTCGAAACAGCGAAGCGAGCGTCGATATAAAAGATATCATCGGGGGCTGGGGCAAAGCTACGCCGTCATTGAATGAAATTGCCACGCTGTCGGGCATACCGGGAAAATTGGAAGTTGACGGAGAAGAGGTCGCTTTTCTATGGCTTGACGGCAAACTGGATGAGATCGTGGCTTACAATGAATTCGACGCTTTGACCACGTACCTGGTGTGGCTGAGGGTGGCGCATTTCGGCGGGCACTTTACAAGCGCCGAGTACGAAGCCGAGCAGCAGTTGGCAAGAGAGCTGATTCTGTCGGAAATCGAGAACGGCAAAGTGCATCTGAAGAAATATCTTGATGAGTGGGATCGTCTGAAAGAAGTAGTTAAATAAACAGATGAGGCAACCGGCGGTGTGGGCCGGGCGATAAGATGAAAGGGGATTCGACATGCACCGGAAACTGAGGCGACGAGATTTCTTAGGTACAGCCGCGGCCGCTGCGCTGCTTGGCACTCATTCGCAAGGGCAGGAAAAAAACAATGGCGGCACGCCGGCACAGCGTGAGGTCCGGCTCGAATTTCTTCGCCCCAAAGAGCTCGAAGAAGCACAAGCGTTATGCCCGACCATCTTCCAGCCGCTCGGCACGATCGAATGGCACGGAGTGCATAACGTCGTCGGCGTCGATTCGCTGAAGGCGCACGCGTTGTGCGTTCGGGCAGCACAAAAAGGCGGGGGCCTGGTCGCGCCGGCTCTCTACGGCGGTGTCGGAGGCGTGAGCCAGCCGCATACGTTCGTGATGGATCCGGAGAATAATATTTTCTCCAAACTACTCAGGCCGTGGCTGGAGCAGCTCTGCCGGGAGATGACCCGGGACGGATTTCGTGCTATCATTATTCTGACCGGCCACTACGGCGCCGCCCAGCAGATAGTCGTCCGCGAAACGGCTGTTCGCATGAGCCGTGCCCTGGCGATTCCCGTGCTCGGCACGCCTGAATATCTGCTCGCGCTGGATGTGGACTACACGGGCGACCACGGGGCATGGGGCGAGACCTCGCTTATGATGCACCTCTATCCCGATACGGTCGATCTATCTCGGCTCGGCGAGCCTCCGCACCAGGGCGTCGGCGGGCGCGACCCGAAAAAAGAAGCCTCGGAGAAAGACGGGCGAATACTCACCGAGACAATCGTCTCGCGACTCGCTGTGCTTGCGGAGAAAATGCCCAAATGGGACGGAAAGAAACTCGAACGTTTTATCGATTCGGAGGCGGCTCTCGTGGCCAGACAGCTCTCGGCGCCGAAAGGCAAAGATAATCTATGGACGGCCTGGCAAAACATCGGCAGTGCCATGCGTAACTACGGCAGGCAGCTTGCAGAAGAGCGTTTCGAAGAAATCAAGGCTTCCGTCGCCGGACTATAAATTTCAATCGAGTTTATTATTATAGATAAATGACTATTAGAACAATTGCATCCGTGGATTGAATAGACTATCATATTAGCAGGTAAACCCTGTCTCGGATTGGGCAGGTTCAGGTGCTTAAGGTCAGATTAGGAGAACTGTCATGGATAAGAAAATGTTTCGTTTATCACTTGTTGTTCTGTTGTTTGGCCTGGTCATCAGCTTTTCAGTAGCGGCCCGGACAGAGGCTGCGGCGGCGGACAAGAATAAGCCCAAGACGCTTGATACCGACCCTAACCTGGCCGGCTGGTGGAAGTTTGACGAGGCATCAGGCATGACCACTCCGGATTCATCCGGCCATAGCCGCAGCGGTACGCTCAAAGGGGGCTTGTCATTTGATAAAAATTCGGCCCAGGGCCGGACAGGCAAAGCGATGAAGTTTGAAGACGGCGATGGTTACGTCGAGATAACTAAATATAAGGGCGTTGCCGGGACGCATGCACGGACCGTGGCGGCCTGGATCAAAACCGGAAACGACGGCGGAGAGATTATATCATGGGGCACAGATGACTTCGGCAAAATGTTTACTTTTTGTTTCATCAGGGGACGCATCGGCATCAAGCCCAATGGCGGATATTATTATATGAATGATCCGGTCGATGATGATAAGTGGCATCACGTTGCGGTAGTGGTTAAAGAAGCCGAACTGCCGAATCTCCATGATGATGTTGTGCTCTATAAGGACGGAACTATAGCCGAGATACATGATATCGGCCTTCTGGATCTTTGGCCCATCGATACGGGCAGCGAGTTGGATGTAAGGATAGGCCGGGAATTCAAAGGCCTTATCGACGATGTTCGCATCTACGACCGCGTCCTTTCTGATGAGGAGGTTATGGTTTTGTTCAAGTTGCAGTCTGACCGCCCGCTACCGAAAGGCGAAAAATGATTAAGTTTTTACAGGCAGGGTGTGCACCGCACACCATAACATGGCTGGTGGGCAGTGCCCACCCTACAGTGATTTCGAAAGGAGATATTTGATGGAAGATAAGAAAGTAACACGGCGGAAGTTTATGCGCGACGGCGCAATTGTTGCCGCAGGTGTGGCTGTGGGCCTCGGCGCCAAAACCGCCGGTGGTGCGACTGTTAACACCTCCAAAATTCTCAATTACAATCCGAACATGGAATACCGCCGGCAGGGCAAAACGAACCTGATGGTTTCGGCAGTCTGCCTTGGTGGGCACTCCAGCAGCAATCAGAAAGAGCGCAACGAAATCGTAAGCCGCGCCATCGACATCGGCATTAATTACATCGATGCCTGTACTAAGGACGAGGTTGAAAGAGATGCCGAAGCTCTGAAAGGACGCCGCGACAAGATGTATCTGGCGTTGTCCCATTGCGGCAATGAGACCCGCAACGAAGATTACCGCACCGCCAAAAAGTTGATGGAAAGCCTGGACGAAGTGCTGCAAGCCTCCGGGCAGGAATACACCGATTTGTGGCGTATCACCTGCTTCGAGCCGGGCGGCAGGCATACGTTCGATACGGCGTGTGAGATGGTCGAAGCGCTGGAGACGGCGAAAAAACAGGGCAAAGCCCGGTTCGTCGGATTCTCCACGCATGACCGCCGCTGGATCAAGTTCATGATCGAGTATTTCCCGCAAATCGATTGTGTTTGTTTCCCATTTACCATGATGAGCAAAAAGGCCCCGACGGACAGCGTCTTCGAGGCTCTCAAGAAGCAGGACGTGGGGGCTTTCGGCATCAAACCTTTCGCCGCAGGTTCACTTTTTACGAAGGACCGCGAAACGAACTTCGAGCGTGCGCGACTGGCGATCCGCTACATTTTGAACAGCAATACCGTCATTCCGATTCCCGGAATGAACAGTGTCGAATACGTCGATAACGTGGCAAAGGCCGTGATGGAACGGCGAGAACTTGACGTGAAGGAAACTGCCGAGCTGGACAACGCCAACAAGCAGGCCCTGGCGAAATTACCACAGAACTATCAGTGGCTTAAGGACTGGCAGTACGTCTAATAGAAACGTGCTGCGTATCAGGCGTTTCCCATTATCTGAAAAATCGAAGTGTACTTTGGTATCAGGGTGCACGTATAGGAAAGTGTCTATGAAATACTATATAGCAGTCTTTGTTCTCGCGGCAATTTGCATTGTTGGAGCTGGTTGTGAGCAGGCGGAAAGTGTACATAAACCACAGGCCGGCGGCGAACCCGCGGTGAAACCTGCCGGGGAAATTGAAGCCCCGTTACTGCTCGATGATGAACCTTTGTTGCTGCTGGACGACGAGCCGGGCGCCGGTCAGTCGGATGGGCCGGAAGCCGACAACAGCCGCTGCTTCGTTTGTCACATAAATTATATGCAGGAAGATATTGCTGTTATCCACGCCCGGGCCAATATCGGCTGCGCGGTTTGTCACGGCGAGTCCGATGAGCACATTGCCGACGAATCATGGGCTTCCGGCGGCAACGGCACAGCGCCGGACATTATGTATCCCCGGCCGAATATCAACCCGTTCTGCATGGGCTGTCACACCAAAGACAAAATCGACACCGACCAGCATAAACATCTCTTCGCGAATTTCGAAAAGACGGTTTGCACTGACTGCCACAGCAGCCATCGACTGGAAGTTCGCAAGTGCAAGTGGAAATAGGTTAGTCTTTTTCGCCGTAATTTTTCTTGCGCTATTTGGAATGTGGGTTCTTCATATAATAAAAGAAACCATCTTCCGCCCCCACCAGCAGGTCGGGAATACCGTCCTTATTCCAGTCCATGATGGTCGGGCTGGTTGTGTGGCCGGCGAGGATACGACCGGCGACTATTCCCTGGTCACTGAAAACATGTGAGCTACTGTCCGGCGAGACGTTCCGAAGGAAACTTATGTTTTGACTGTTCACCATCATGTCCATTCGCCCGTCGAGGTCCCAGTCCGCAAAACAGAACTTGCGCCTGCCGCTTTTGCCTGCGGCCCCGTCGTTCATTCTCAGCGGGCCGCCGGTCTTGTTCGTGGGCCGGTGCATCGAATCAAACACTGAAACATCTTTAATGGTAAATACGCGCTCGCCAGGCAACAGGATTAATTGCTCATTTCTTTTAGCACGCTTAAACAATGCGAGATAACCTTCGTGGTCCAGCATAACCAAATCGTTCAGTCCATCTTCGTCGAAATCTATCACGGCCGGCGTGGTTCGCCACTGTGCGGCGAGGGTTTTGCCTTCCGGCTCCCACCAGTTCCATGCCGGCTTGGGAGGGTTGCCCGGCCACTCGACGTCGATGGATTGCGCCGGCGCGAGTTTAGGTTTTTGCCTGGTTCCGATGTTCTCATACCAGAGGACTTTTCCCCAGATGGAATTGACGAGAATATCCGGCAGGCCGTCATGATTCCAATCGGCGACGTTAAGCGTCGTATAGCCCCATTTGGCTTCACAAGGCCCCTGGATAGAGCCGTTTGGCCCGGCCATAATGCGGATAATCTCGCCGTCGGCTTTGAGATATACCGGGGCGGCCCATCTCGGCGGATCGCCGCCGTCGAGGTTCTCGATAAATCCGATGTAGCCGGCGGTGTTGCCGCAGATAAGGTCTTCGTCCCCGTCATTGTCCCAGTCGAAACTGCACGGCGTGACAAGCGCGCCGAACTTGAGCATATCGGCCTGCTGCCGGAAGAACTGAGGCGGTAAGAACTGCGGCATGCCGTCAATTACCTGCCCAGTATTTTCCATAAAAGCGACTCGCCCATCCTCCTGGCCCACAACAAGATCGATGTCACCATCCTTGTCCCAGTCCAGCGCCACCGGCACAATCATACACAGGTCCATCCGGAGCGGTTTGCCCTTGTATGTCAAATGCCGGCCCGCGGCATACTTCGGATTGTCGCGCGCTGCGATGTTTTCGAACCACGTGAATTTATCGAGGAACTCGCCGCATATCAGGTCCAGGTCGCCATCCCCGTCGAAATCGGCAAAATTCGGCGAAGGCATACCATAGACGTCCACCGGTTTTCCGGCTGCCGATATCTTTTGAGCCTTGCCGTACTGCGGTGCCCCGGCGGTGCCGGTGTTGCGAATCAGGTACACATATCCGTGCAAAGGGCCGCGCATCCACCGGCCCTGCCTGTCGAAGGCATTGTCCCAGCCGTAGTCATCCCAGTCGCCGACGCCGACTATCAGGTCAGGATCGCCATCCCCCTCGTAGTCACAATACTGCCACTGGTTGGCGCGGACGCCTTCTTTTGGGCTATGGACGTTCGTTGAAGAATAAATTGCCAGGGTCTTTTTGAACTGATTCTCCGGCTCGCGGAAACCTTCGATTTCCCTGCCCGGAAGCAGCAGGCGGACCTCGCCGTCGATATAGCTCGGCCGAATATTACTGTATCCGGCACCGATCTTAACCGCGGGCTTGAATACCGGCATCTTGACATTGCCGGCGGTATTCTCGAAGAAATACGTTCCGTTGTACGGCTTATCGGGACAGCAAACGACCATGTCGTAGTCACCGTCGCCGTCATAATCCATCGGCAGCGGCCATGCCCAAAGCCCTACGCCCAAATCCACAACCAGGCCGGGATTGTTATACTTCACCAGCTCGAAATCGTCGGGTCCGGCCGAAGTGACACTCGCCGGAAGGATTATCAAAAGATAAATCGTATATTTCGCAATAGTACCGACCATATATTATTCCCTGGATAATTTTTATTTCCCGCTCCTCAACTTGGCCGGTTAAGTTTTGTTCGAGTCGGTTTGTGCGGCGGCATCTTTTTGGCGGATCGCTCCGTAGTCCCGGATGCTCTCGGGGCAACCGAACGAATAGGGATGCGCGTGCTTATATCCTGGTTTTTCACCTGATTGATCCAGCGCGATATTTGCCATTGCCTGAGATATTTATCGAGCTTCAGCTCGGCGGTCATCTTCTTGGCAACCTGCTGTATAGTCAATCCCATTTCGTAGTGAAGCTTGTATGCCATCAGCGCTTGTTGTGATGGCGCCATGGCGGATGTGCAATCGGCCACCATTGAAGCCGGAATTGGTTGCGGCGTTTGAAGGGCAATCGATTTGTCCGCCGGAACAGCTTTAGCTTCCGGCGGCTCTGATTCTTCCAGGCCGGATATCTTTCGTAAAGTAGAAATGATATTCCGGGTGACCTTTATCAAGCGATTGACACGCGCACAAAACTCGCCTAAATCTTCTATGTAAATGCCCTGATAACGCCATGCGTCCACTTTCTGCACCAATTGGGAGAGTTCTTCGAGTTCTTTGGCGGCCTTTTGGCCTTTCGTGGGATTATTGGCCAGGCTGGATGCCATACTATGTACGTCCTGCGGATATAGTAAAAGGGTAAGCTCCAACCATAAATTTCCAGCCGGGGAGGTGCTGTAAGACAAATTACCCGCCCACTTTTCCAGCTTGTCTGCAAACTGTCTTATTGTTTTGATGTTATCCGAAGACAAGGCCATTAGAATCCCTTCAGCTTGGCTGTACTGCCGATATTGTAGTATAAATTGTCATTGTCAACAACAATTTATGTACTCAAACTGACCGATTTGAATGCAAGTGTGTTCGCAAATCCTTCTTGTGCAGGCATTTGGCTCAAATTGTCATTCCTTCGTTTCACTCAGGACAGCGTCTGAGCGAAATGCAGTGAAGCGAAGAATCTCACGTTGTGAATAATCAATTCGCTGCCGAGATGCTTCGCCTTCGGCTCAGCATGACAACGGAAATCGGTCAGTTAGAGTTAAACATTTCGTGTTGCCCGGCGGCCAGGCTGTTTTTGAAAGGCTGTCTGGAATGGAAAAGTCCTTTTTTGGCTACAGGCCTTTTTGCTGCAATGGCACAGCATCGCGGTTAGCCAGGGTCCTCGACCAGGAATTCCTGCATCAGCTCGGCATTGTCCACCCACATTACGAAGAATGGGGATGCTGCCGGCTCGCGTTTTTTGATGTAGATAAGGAAGGGCCTGTCGAAGTCGAAACGTCTTAGTTCCTGATAACTTAATGGAGGGACAATAATATGGTGGTCTGAATTCAAAGAGACCCCTGTCCGGCCGAGCATGAAGTCTGTCACCTGCATTGCCTTGCCGAATAAATACGCCTGGTCGAGCCACGGCTGGTTGCCGATTGGCTTGCCCTCCAGCTCGGCAAAGTGGTGCGTCAGTTTGTAGAGCATATCGGGAATAATCAGACTATCAGCAGGCATTTGACCCCAACGTGATCTTACAGTAGGCTGGAGCTTTCGCATCTGCTCGTAGTTCGGGTCCTGCATGAATTCAGAAATCTTCTGCTCGACGAAGGCTACGGTTTTTCCGAGATTTTTCTGCTGGGGCGCGCAGGCCAGAACAACCTGATACGGATTCGTATATTTACACAAATCAACCGCAAACTCGGTCTCGCTCGTCTGATCGCCCTGCTTATAGTAGAGAACGTCAACCTGCTCGCGTGCCGAATCCGAGCTGTCTGAGTACGAGCGAACGCAAAAAGACGTGACTTCAGAAACCGTGCCGTTTGAGTCCTGGAAGTCAAACTCGACTTTGTTGACATAGAACGGATGCTCGAATTCTATAACCGCATTAAGAAAGGAGTAGGCTATAATCGTTTCAGGCGGCAGCCCATTCATATCATTAAAAACAGGCGCCGGCTCGGACGGGAAACGCTGTGCCATCTCGTTCTGAATTTGTTCAATTATCCTATCGGCCGCTAAGCCGGCCGTCGAGAAGTATGATTCGTCTTCGATATTTTTCGTAGGAAACTTTGCACCGTTCAGGCTGCCGGCCAGCTTTTCCGCGCCCGGAACCTCAACCGGCTCGCCGATGATGTCATTTTTAAGCTTGTCCCAGGCCATCTGGAAAGTCGAGCACCAGATGACGTTATGGTATTTCGGTAAGGGACTATCAAGAGTGGCTACAATTGAAGTCTGCTTGAGGTCGGTGGAATCTACCGCTTCCGGCTCTTTTGTTATTGTCGTGCCCACAGGCTGAATCGGGTCGTGAACAAGTAGTGAGTCTCTTCGATCCATTGGTTCACTTCCAAGCGTAGGTACGGCACCGACTCGTATATCGCCGCCGTCCCAATTGGTATAGATATTATCATTATTTATACCACAGAACGAGTGGTCTTCAAAGGCGACGTGACCGTCCAGGAAAAGGACGTTCTGGCCTTCTTCCTCGTGTGCTATGGCATTGCCATAATCTATATTTTCTTTGCGGCCATCAGGCATAAAAATGTAGGGATACACCTTGGCAAACGCAGCGGGGGAATCCATAAACGGATTCCGGTCGGCCGCGATCGCCAGGCCGGGATCGTCCGACATGCTCAGAGCATATACGCCAAAAGGCATGTGATAGGCGTAGCTACAGTGCCTGGACGGCTCCGGACCGAAATCCCACAGATCAATAAGTTGTCCAACGAATCCTATATTCACGTCAGAGAGCTTAAATTCCGTAGTCCCGACATCGCCCGGGCAGATAAAAGTTCTGGGCGTTACCTCGGCATACTTGACCAAAAGGTAGAAGCAGGATGAAATATTTGCCGATCCGCCGCTGCCGTCGGCCGATAAGCCGTAAGCGCCAAATCGATTATACGTCTTCCAGTCGGGAATGATTGGAGCCCAGACGCTGTTTCTACCGCCGGAGCGCGGCAATTCATCCTCGTAATCATTGGCATATAGCAGCATTGCTCTGCCAATCTGCGAAAGATTATCGCCGCACTCGATGCGATAAGCCTCAAATCGGGACATCTGTGTTGCAGGCCCTATTACAGCCAGGGAAAAAAGGCACACAAAAACTAAAACCAGAACTTCTACGGGGCCAAATTTTTTCGCTACGTCTCGCTTCGACATTTTTGTTTTTCCTCCAAAGATTTCCCTGGTTAACCAGCAGGATATTGCCGGTCGGCATTCCGCGACAACCAACCGGATTCCTCCTGCCTGCAAATTTATCGTTCGTATCAGGAGTTTATCATAATCCCGGCAGTGAGTCAAGGATTATTGCGACCGATAACCTTTGAGCGTGTGCAGTGTGGGGTCCTGGCGGACCTCGAAAGGCCCGAGGTGGTTCTGGACCTCCATTCTGAAGGTTCCGCCGGAGGCGCTTGCATTGTAGCCCTGTCCGTGTCCTGGAGGTACTCGCCACGAGTACGTGCACTTTCCGCCTCACCTGAACTCGAACTGGCCGGAATAAACGGTCTGGCCGGCCAGACTGACGATTTTGAACTGCGGCTCGGGCACTTCTACTCCGTTTTTCTTGGCGCCCGGAACGTACAATTCGCCCGCCTGCCCTTCGAGATGGAACCCGACCAATGCGTTCCTGTCTGCGTCCTTCATAAACGTCTTGTTCTTAAACGGCGGGCCGATTTGAAAAGACGTTGTCCGGCCCGGCCTGATTTCAAAGTCGCCAAGCTGCCCCGCGAGTGCCCCGCCGGTGTTGAAAGTCCATCGATTTCCATCGGAATCCCGTTCGGTCAATTCCAGCTCGACTACAGAGTATTTTCCGGCGGGTAAAAGCCACCTGCCGTTCGAGCCGCTTACGCGCTGATGAACGGCATCGGACCAGAGGGCCAGCTTGGCTTGCTTACCCTCAAGACTCAATGTCCCGAACTGCGGCTTTGCCTGTCTGAATTCGATTGTGCCGCCGTCCTCGGCGACGTCCATGTTGTAGTATTGCCCATTTATTTCAATCAACCGGCTGAGCGGCATAATCTCCGATTCGCCGGGCTGCTCGAAGTTGAATTTCGAATCGCCGTTGAGGTCTATTGCCAGCACATCACACTGGGGATCTCGACTGTCCGCGGCTGGCGGGACAAAATATTTGTTGTATTTCCCATCGAAATCGGTATCGACCAGGGCGATCTCGTAGGCCTTGCCTTCCAGAACGACCTTCCCCCGGCGGTAGGACACCGGGTCGAACGTAAGCCATTGGCCATTGGAGCAATCTGCATAGAACGACCCTCCTTTGGTGCCGGTACCGGCCTTCTGCGTCGAGACGGGGCCAAACCGATACGTCCTCGTGAGCTGAAAAATACTCAACCAGGTGCCCAAATACTCCT
>Ga0315288_10011947_pt1 | contig 10921 bp, 10 predicted proteins | sample YL17G11_20_MG_FD_203454 | JGI IMG/M metagenome (GOLD analysis project Ga0315288, IMG submission 203454) | Sediment microbial communities from Yellowstone Lake, YNP, Wyoming, USA - YL17G11_20 | ecosystem: Environmental > Aquatic > Freshwater > Lake > Sediment | place: USA: Wyoming | collected...
ATGCTGCTTGGGAATTTATTAAATGGTCTTCTAGTCCTGAAATGACAAAAAGAAGATTAACGCCCAGTTTAGAGATCAGAGGAACTAGTGTACCTACTTGGAAAAGTGTGCTTAATTGGGCGGCAGAAAAAGGATATATACCAGTAGCCTCATTAGAGTCGCAGAAGCGGAATTTTGTAATGATTCCACGAATTCCAGAGATGGAGGAAGTTAGGGAACCAATATACTTACACCATGAGGAGTTACTTTCAGGTAAAATAAGCCCAGAAGAGTTCGTTGACATAACAGCAAAGGAAATAGAAGATGTTATGAGAGCAGCAGGATATTTGAAGGAATAAGAAGGATCAGTAGAGAGTAGTAGAAGAAGGGAAAAAATAAGAGAAAAAATACAGGATTTTTTAAGCTTTGCAACTACCTGTAAGGGGTGCAGATAATAAATTATTTTGCTTTTTCCCTTCTTCGTGCCTAAATTGTAACAGCATGAGTAATAAAGAAGGTGTAATAGCTAAATCTAGCGGAAACATCCCCTCCCGTAAGGGTGGGGATTAGAGCAATTTTCTGTATCTTCAGATCGTACTTCGGTATAATAAAAAAGTGAAACTAAGAAAATCAGCCTATACACTATAAAAAACTCAATATCACATTTTCTGGAAAACCCGATACCGAAGAAAGACACTGGTAAAAGAGGTAAAAAATTATTTGAATATGAAACTTCAAGAGGTAAGAAAGCATTACCCCAAACTCCGAATGGGAATACTTTGAGATAGGTATAGATCTTGATCATATCCAATTGGATAGATTATTCGCCCAAAGTATGCTATAAGTAAAGCGGTGGAAACTATAAAAAAGAGCATATTAGATCCCTAAGTAGAAAGTTTACCTTCTTGAAAAAGCTATATTGGGATTAAAAAGGTATTTGTGGTAAATGTATTTTATATCTACGGTAGGAATAAATGAAGAAGTGATCAGAAGATACCTAGAATTACAAGAAGAGGAAGAAACAGAGGACAAACACAACTTGAGTTTTGAATGTAGCACTTCTATAAAGGCGTGGGAATCGATTTTGTGGTAACTTCATGACACAGAGGAGAGTAAAGTTCTGGAGGATGTGGTTTAAGATAAGAGGTGATGCTCTTTATCAAAGGGTTAAAAGTAAAATGTAAGGTAGCAGCCGAGTAGTAGTTATAATGAAAAGTGGGAAAGGAGGATAAAAAAATAACAACAATAAAGAAGAAGAAAAAACAAGCAATAATTATGGTAACCCCTGCATTTAGTATTGTATTAATTCTTTTAATCTTACCACTGATATTTAGCTTTTATTTGAGTTTTCGGAATTACGATATTCTTAAAGGAACAAAAGATTTTGTAGGTTTTAGTAATTATTATAAAATATTACAAGATAATTCATTCTTCCGGGCTATAATTCGTAATTTAATCTATGTAGGAGGAGTGATAGGACTTAACTTTCTTATAGGGTTAGGTATGGCATTAATAGTGCATCAGATAGATAATAAATTTATTAGAAAGACTATTACTACGATAATAGTTTTACCGATGATGCTCATACCATCGTCTGCTGCAGTATTCTGGAGAGTTATATATAATAAAGAATTTGGTATTTTAAATCAATTTATAAATTTTTTTGGATTTGAGAGAATAGCATGGTTGGCATCAGATAAATTGGCTTTATATGCAGTTATGTTTACAGATATTTGGTCATGGACCCCATGGATGTTTTTGGTATTATTCGCTGGGCTTCAAAATATTTCGCGAGAAGCAATTGAGGCAGCGCAAATAGATGGTGCATCGTTTTGGCAAGTATTAAGATACATAACCTTACCCTTGTTAAAACCAATAATTTTCATTGCTATGATGCTGAAATCAATAGATACGTTTAGGACTTTTGATTATGTATGGATAATGACAAACGGAGGGCCGGGCGAGAGTTCGCAAATAATTAGTACTTTTATTTATCGAACAGCTTTTCGCTTTTTTAAATACGGATATGCATCATCTATTGCAATAGTGCAATTCTTAATAGCTTCCTTGTTATCCATATTATTTTTGGTTTTCCTAACAAAAAAAGAAAAACAAGAGAGTAGGAGATGATGGGGATGATAAAGAAAGTATTTGTATTTATTAATAAAGGATTGTTCGTTTTCTTAGTTTTTATAATTATTATTTGGTCATTGTTGCCAATATATAGTTTGGTATTAATTTCTATAACATCAGACCCGGGGAATTTTTCAACTAAACTTTTTGAGGTACCAAATAAAATTACCTTGAAACATTATTGGGTGATTCTTTTAAATAAAAACGAGTGGATTTGGCAATATTTAGTCAATAGCATTATTATTGCAACTGTAGTTACGGTAGTTGTATTAATAGTTTCTATTCTTGCAGGTTATAGTTTTTCTAGATTAAGAAATTTCACAAGTACTCTATTTTTTAACTTATTTTTGTTTATCCGAATGATACCTATGATAACGCTTATTATTCCATATTATATAATTATAGCTAGGTTTAGTTTGTTAGATACTAGATTAGGGATAATTTTAGCACATATACCTTGGGGCATACCTTTAGGTATTTGGCTTATGAAAGGGTTTTTTGACGAGGTGCCGAGCGAATTAGAAGAAGCAGCTGAAATAGATGGTGCCTCTACTGCAAGAATAATTGTACAAATTATGTTGCCTATTGTTGCACCAGGTATAGCTGTCACTGGTATATTTGTTTTTATAGGGAGTTATATAGAATATCTCTTTGCTCTAACATTGAGTAGAACTTTTGCAATAACATTGCCAATACGAATTGCAGGATATTCTAGTCTTCATCTAATCCGATATGAGCAAATGGCAGCTGCAACGATTATTGGTGCTTTTTTTATGGTTATACTTATTGTTTTTGCTCAGAAATATATAGTGCGTGGACTTACATATGGTGCTATCAAAGGGTGAAAAACGATATTATAGATTATATTAATTAGCGTGAGAGGTTATACAAGTAGGAAAGGAGGATAAGTAATGGTTAAAATTATGGCTAGTCCCAGCAGGTATATACAGGGACCAGGAGTTATCTCCAAAATTGGTGAATATATAATGGAAATGGGAAAAAAAGCTATGGTGATTGGAGATAAAATTGTTCTATCAGTAATCCAGAGCCCCTTAACTGAAAGCTTGAGGAAAAATCAGATTGCTTTCCATGTAGAGGAGTTTCAGGGAGAAGCTACGAGAATCGAGGTTGATCGTTTGAAGGAGATAGCTCAACGAAATAAGGTTAACTTTATTATTGGAGCGGGCGGAGGGAAGGCATTAGATACTGCTAAAGCTATAGCCTACTATTTATATTTGCCGATGGTTATTGTGCCTACCATTGCTTCTACTGATGCACCAACTAGTTCTGTTTCGGTTCTTTATACTGAAAATCATATTTTTAGCGAAGTTTTATCTATTCACCGAAATCCTAATATGGTAGTGGTAGATACTGAAGTGATAACTCAAGCACCAGTTAGATTTTTAGTGGCTGGTATGGGAGATGCTTTATCGAAAAAATTTGAAGTAGAAGCTTGTATACGTGCCAACGCTACGAATTCACTTAAAGGAAATTCGACCTTAGCGGCTCTTTGTCTAGCGCGGTTGGCTTATGATATTCTAATGAAGTATGGTTTGAGAGCGAAGTTGGCTGTTGAAAAGAAAATAATTATTCCAGCGGTAGAGAAAGTAGTTGAGGCTATTATTTTATTGAGTGGATTAGCTTGGGAAAATGGAGGTTTAGCTGCAGCACATTCTTTATATGATGGTTTTAGTGTCTTGGAAGAAACACACAAAAATCTACATGGAGAAATAGTGAGTTTCGGAATATCGGTTCAGTTGGTAATGGAGGATGTAGAAGATAAAGTAATAGAGGAAGTGTTGGCCTTTTGTCATTCGGTGGGATTGCCTATAACTCTTGAAGAATTAGGATTAAAAGAGATTGGTAAAGATAAAATAATGAAAGTAGCCCAAGCAGCTTGTGCAGAGGGCAGGCCAATACATAATATGCATTTTCCTGTCAGTCCTTCTATGGTATTGAATGCGATTATAATGGCTGATGTTTTAGGTAGAAGATATTGCTAATCTTTTTTGGCAAACTTACTAATAAAGCTAGCATTGACAAAAAAAATTAAATTCGCTAATTAAAGAAAAAAAAACCAGATATATTTATTTTTTATCATAGTTGTGGATCAATCTATGAGATAATTCCGGATTTAATAGAAGTTGGAGTTGATGCTTTAACCCCGGTTCAGGTTTCAGCGGCTAATAGGGATACTAAAAGGTTAAAGAAAGAATTTGGAAAAGATATTACTTTTTGGGCAGGGGGCATAATATAAATTAAAGGTGAAATATAGGCTAATATAATTATTGCATAACTCGAAGCAAAAAATTCTATTTAAAAAAATAATTTAGGAGGTAAAATGCAGCACATTACCGTAAAAATAAAAAATCTTAATCAAAAATATTTTAGTCAATATGGAAAAGTTTTAGGTCCTCAAGATGGTGTGCCCTCTTCTTCCAATGAGTTATTTGATATTTGGGTGGGGTTCGATGAAATCATATCAAGGGCTGGAGTGCCAAAACTAAGCTGGTTTAATGTAAAACCAAAGAGGGATTTTATTTGTAATAAGCTTGAAAGACATTTAGAAAGCAGTGAAACTATCATTCCTATGCATGGACAGTCTATAATGATAGTTGGTTTGTCAAAAAACAGTAATCCTGAAGAACAATTAGACCTCGGTACAATAAATGCCTTTTATCTTGACGGGACGAGGGGCATAAATCTTAAACCTGGTATTTGGCATTGGATACCATATCCGCTATCAGATGAGGCAAGCTTTATTTTAGTTCGTGGAGATGAAATAAATAAAAAAGATTGTGAAATAATTGATTTAAAAGAAAAAATGAATTTAGAATTAAATATAGTTCTATAAATACTATATTTATTAGTTATTTTTATTAACCCGAAGGGCAGAATACCACGGGCTTGCCCGTGGATGAATGAATAGACGGCGATATGTTACAATGTGCTTATGGAAATAAGACTATCAGGACATAGTGCATATCGCACCGAATATCATCTAGTATGGATATCCAAATATCGCCGCCGTATCCTAAATCCTGGTCTACGGGGGTACTTAAGAAGACTTTTTCCTAAAATTCTAAGAAGTCTACCCGACTGTGAGATCATCGAATACAATATCCAGATAGATCATATCCATATGGTAATGATAATACCACCCAAATATAAAGTGTCCGAAGTAATAAGTAGAATGAAAGCTCAAACAGCAAGTGGACTAAGGAAAAAGTTTTCCTGGCTATCCAAGGTATATTGGAAAGAAAATATTGTTTTGTCACCAGGATACTTTGTCTCTACTATAGGCTTGGATGAAAAGGCCATATTGAAATACGTAAAATGGCAAAATATCCAGGATTTAGGTCAAGCGAAGCTTGAATTGTTTTAGAAAGTGCCACGGGCTTGCCCGTGGGTATCTACTCTCTTTTAAAAAAGAATAAAATTTCTTTTAGCAAAGAAATTGTTAAAAGTGTTACATATCATGATCCATGTAATTTAGGAAAAGACATGAGAATATATGGGGAACCAAGAGAAGTGATTAAAAAATTCCGGTGGTAAAATTTAAGTAAATAAAATGAAACAGAAATAAGGCGTATTGTTGTGGTAGTAGCGGACTGGGTAGATTCAAGTTGCTAATGCAACAGTTTTCCGAAGACCTCATGCGGAGTTAAAAAACCTAAAGTTTTCCGCGGCCGGTCGTTTAACATATCTTGTACTTTTTTGATGCTTTCTAAGGTTACTTTTGAAAAATCCGTACCCTTGGGGAAAAATTGACGAATCAAAGCGTTGGTGTTTTCAATGGTAATATTATTTGCTTTTATTCAACGCTTTATGGTAAAAGGAATTACCGGTGGAGCATTAAAATACTAAATAAAGTTGTTTATAATTTAATTAGTTTATTGTAATAGTATTAAAAAAAGGAGAAGGAGTGAGATGAAAAGAATAAGAGTTGGTATGATTGGGGCGGGTGTACATTCTACAAATATGCTTTATCCCTGTTTTAACCATCTTCCGGGTATTTATGAAAAAGTAGCTGTTTGTGATTTAAACGAGGAAAAGGCAAAATTTGCAGCAAAAGAATTTGGGTTTGACAAAACCTATACTAATTATAAAGAAATGATAGATAGAGCAGGTTTAAATGGGGTTATAATAAGTATAAATGCTAAAGAACATCCAAATATTATAATTAATTGCTTGAATATGGGTGTTGATGTTTTGGTTGAAAAACCAATAGCTGTAACTGTGGAGGAAGCTTTAAAGATTGAAGAAGCGGTTGAAAAAACAAAAAAAATTGTTATGGTTGATCACCAAAAAAGATACTCTATTGCATATACTAAAGCAATGGATTTATTAAAAAATCCTGAATTTGGCAAATTAGTTATGATAGAAAGCAAGATGCATGGAAGACCATATGTTACCATGTTTAATGGTTTTATAGAGTGGCAGATTCATAATATTGATATAATCAGAGCTTTTGCTGGTGAGGTTAAAAATGTTATTGCTAGACAAAATATGATTTCTGATAATCGTGCAGCAATAGCTGTAATGTTAGAATTTGAAAATGGGATAGTAGGTACCACACATTGGGGGACTGAAGGTGGTTTTGGCCGATATTGCGAGAGAGTAGAGCTAGTTTGTGACAATTGGAAAGGGATTATAGTTGAAAACGCGAGAGATGTAATAGTATATGAACACAATCAAGGAAAAGTTTGGAGGCCTGATTGGCAGCCAATTCATAATAATTTTACTCATACATTGGATGGATATGTAGGGATAATTAAAAAGTTTGCGGAATGTATAGCTACTCGAGAGAATGGCAAGCCAAATGCAACAGATGAAAGAAAGAATTTGGAAATTATCCACGAAATAAGAAAACAGTTAAATATACCTCTTGAATGGAAGTATACATCAAGTGAATTTTAATCTCTCGGGAACTCCCCACCTGTAAAGGTGGGGATGAGAGCATTTTCCTGTTTCTTCCGTTCGTTCTTTGTTATAATAAAAATATCAAACTATATAAAGCATATCATATAATATATAAAACTAAAATATCAATATCGTCTGGATAGCCCGATACCAAAGTATGATTTTAGTAATCAGAGTAAAAAGTTATATAAAAATAATAACTTCTTACAAGAAAGGAGAAAAAAATGGGATATAAAGATAGATTATTTTATTTTGAATTAGAAGACATTGTTGGAACTGAAAATGTTAGTAATAATTTAATTGATTTAGACGTTGTAAGCACAGATGTCTGTGCAATTAGCAGATTTTGGATTGACAAAGGACAAGAACCTGTAAAGCCTGATTATATAGTTTATCCCAAAAATACTGAACAGGTTTCAAAAGTTATAAAGTTAGCTAAGAATCATAAAATTCCTATTACGCCCAGGGGTGGTGGAGCTGGAGATACATGCGGATCTTTACCAATATATGGTGGAATTATACTCAATATGTCCAAAATGGATAAAATAATAAAAATAGATGAGAATAATTTAACTGTGGAGGTTGAAGCAGGTATTTTACAGTGTGATCTTGAAGAAGGATTAAATAAAAAGGGATATACCTTAAATTTTTTTCCAGCTTCACTCTACTGCTCTAGCCTGGGGGGTTTTCTAGCGAATAGGGGTTCAGGAACATTATCTTCAAAATATGGTAAGATTGACAATTTAGTGGTTTCTATGGAAGCTGTTTTACCAAATGGGAATATCATAAGAACTGCATCATTGCCGGATCATTCAAGTGGCCCAGATATGAACAGGTTATTTCTTGGTTCGGAAGGAACTTTAGGGATTATAACAAAAGCAACTCTGAAAATGTTTTATATTCCAGAAGAACGACGGTTTAATGCTTTTCTCTTCGATAATTTAGAAGATGCAATTAATAGTGGAAGAAAACTTATGATTAATAGAGTTGGAGCAAGCGTCATAAGAGTTTATGATGAAAAAGATACAGCGGTAATGGTAAAGAAAGTTTTGGGAATTGATAAAATAGGAAATTATATGATAGTAGGTTTTGATGGCTTTAGGGAAATGGTAGATGTGCAGGAAAAAATTGCTTTTAAGATCATAAAAGAAGCTGGTGGTAAAGATATTGGGAGAGAGGCAGGAAATAATTGGTGGGAAAATAGATTTAAATTTTACTATCCGCCTTTTAACTTAGAATCAGAGACAATATTGCATGGAGTAATTGATACAGTAGCAACTTTTGAAAATATTATAAAAATATATTATGAACAAAAAAAAGAAGTTGAATCTAATTTTAAAGAATGGGACATCACTTATTTTGGCCACTTCTCCCATTGGTATGAATATGGGACGATATTATATCCAACATTTATAGTAAAAAAATTACCTAAAGATATAGATAGTTTGTTAAAATTAAATCATGAAATATGGAAATTATGTATAAAAATAGCATTAAAAAATGGTGGGACTGTAAACGAGCATCATGGTATCGGACTAAGATTAGGAAGATACTTAAAAGACATGTATGGAGATGGTTTTAAAATGCTTCAAGATATTAAAAATGCAATAGACCCATATAATATTATGAACCCAGGGAAAATGGGTTTTGAAAGGAGGTAAACTAATGTATATTGATAAACATAAAAAAACTATTTTTGAGTGGAGATTTACTCCAATGGCAAATTATATATGTCCAACCTTTAAAGTTACTAGAAGTGAATCTAATACCCCAAGAGGGTTAGCTTTAATTTTATTTTTGATTAGAAATAAAAAAAGAAATTTTAATTCGGTAAGTGTTGAAAAATTATATCAATGTAGTACATGCTATCTATGTTCTAGTTTAAGCTATGATGAAAGTGATCCGGCATTGTTATTTATTGCTGCTAGAGCAGATATAGTGGATAAAGGATTAGCTCCAGGGGCCGTTAATGATTTAAAAAATAAAATTATTAATTTTAATTCTGATAATATAATCAACTTTGAGATTTTTAAGAAAAAGTCAGATATTGGTTTATTTATTGATCCTCTCACTTTAGAAGATAGTAATAATGAGATAGAAGCAAATTTAAAATTACTGGAAAAGGCTAAAGTTGATTTTACAGTTTTTGGTACTAAAAAAGGTAGTGGAGCACAGTTATTCGAAATTGGCTTCAGGGATTGTGCTAAAGAAATTGCAGATATGAATCTTAAAGAAATAATATTGTCTGGAATAAAAAAGTTAATCTTTTTATCTACTTATGATTTTAGAGCTTTTTCTCAATGGTACAAAGAAATGGGTATAAAAGTTCCGGAAAATGTTGAATTAATACCTTATCCTAAATTTATTTTAAATTTAATCAAAGAGAATAAACTTAAATTCAGAGATGGAAAAAATGAGACAGTTACATACCATGATTCTGGTAATTATTCAAGAATTGAAAATGGGTTTTTGGAAATAAATGAGATATTAAGTCATATTCCAAATATTAAATATATTCCTATGTTAAAATCAGGTGTAAAAGCTGGTTGTGATGGTGGGGATTTTTTACATTATATTTATTCAGATATTCAATCTTCCATAACAAGAAAAAGACTGGATGATGCTATTGAAACAGGGGCTAAAATATTATTAACTTCATGTTTTTATGCAAAAAATAATTTTACTAGAGAATTAAAATTAAATTTAGATGTGGCTAATTTGGAAGTGATGGATTTAGGTAAATTTTTATTAAAATATTTAATACAATAAGAGGTAAAAATGGGTGAATATTTAATTGGCATAGATATCAGTACTAGCAGTTGCAAGACTATAGTATTAAATTCATCAGGTGAGGTTCTTGACTCTTCAATAAATGAATACAAAATATTAAAACCAAAAAACGGTTGGGCTGAGCAAAATCCAGAAGATTGGTATAAAGCATTTAAAAACGGTTTGAAAAACATTTTTAAAAGAAATCCAAAAATAAAAAGAAACATAGTAGCCATAGGACTAACGGGACAAATGGCTGGATTAGTATTAGCTGATAAAAATATAGATATTCTGTTGCCAGCTATTATATGGATGGACCAGAGAAGTATGGAACAGGTTGATTATCTAAGTGAAAATTTTAAAGAAGACATAAATCGTATTACATTTAATCCAATAAATTCATCAAATACATTAGTTAAAATTATGTGGATTATGAAATATTATAAGGATGTTTGGAAAAAGGTTTATAAGATTCAATTACCAAAAGATTACATTAGGTTAAAACTAACGAATGAATGGTATACTGATTATAATGATGCATCAGCCACATTGTTATTTGATGTAGAAAAGTTATGCTGGTCACAAGATATAAGGAAACTTGTCAAAATAGATAAATCAAAATTATCTGAGCTTTTACCCTGTACTGAAATAGCTGGTTTCGCGAGATCACCGACAAACGGATACGACGCGGTTCTTTTCAAAACGTCTCAAACTTGATCAAAGCTATCAAAGACTACCTGGAAAATCACAACCAAAATCCAAAGATTTTCATCTGGAGCGCTCCAGTGGAGCGCATTTTGGCGAAGATCGCCAAATGTAAAGAAGTGTTGGACGCACTACACTAGAGATATAACGTGTTTTTACTTTTCATCAGTAACGGATTACGAGTATCAAGGACCGAATAAATTTTTTGGATAAGAGATTAGAGTAAAATTAACTCATAATGAAAAGAAAAAGGTCTTTAAGATAATGTTAAAATTATAATTTAATGGAGGGTAATTACTATGAAAAATAATGTTAATAAAGTTAAAGGCATTAAAGCAGCAGTATTGTTAGGACCTAAAGATATTCAAATTAAGGAGTTTCCTTATCCAAAATTAGAAGAAGGTTCTCTACT
>Ga0315288_10011949_pt1 | contig 10920 bp, 10 predicted proteins | sample YL17G11_20_MG_FD_203454 | JGI IMG/M metagenome (GOLD analysis project Ga0315288, IMG submission 203454) | Sediment microbial communities from Yellowstone Lake, YNP, Wyoming, USA - YL17G11_20 | ecosystem: Environmental > Aquatic > Freshwater > Lake > Sediment | place: USA: Wyoming | collected...
GCCCAGCTTCGCGGCTTCAGCTTCAACACCCGCGCCGATCGCCATGTAGTAGTTGAACTCGGTCGCCGGGGGCATATAGGCCACATTGGGCGTGCCGCCCTTGAAGGCGGAGGTGGAGCACAACGCCTGCGAGCCGGCCACCAGCGCCACCGGTTTCATCGCGCCATAGGGCGGCTCATAGGAGCCCAGGTCGGGCGCCGCGGCCGGGCCCGCTTCTACGGGCGCCGCAGTCGGTGCGGCCGTCGGAGTGCCGCAGGCGGCCAGGGTCACGATCAGGATCGCGGCGACACCCAGTCGCCAGAGGCTCGGACTATCGGAAGAACGCATGCCAGACATCGAATTCCTCCTTAAGAGATCTGCGTGGGACACCTCAACGAACGCGTGCGACGCGCGCGTGCAACTCTCTCCCTCCTCCTCTTTGGTGCACCTCCTTTCGCCTGCCTCGTAGCGTAGCGGCGTGCACGGCCGGCGTAAACGATCATCGGCCTCACAACCGGCCGAACTCCGCCAGGAGTTGTTCAACCGTCTTGCCTTCGCGAATGCGTTGGCGCGTGGCTTCCTCCTGTGCCGCCTGGGCTTGCGCCTGGGCCAGCACTTCCTGCGCCTGGGACTGAGGAACGACGACGATCCCAATCTCATCCGCCAAAACAATGTCGCCCGGCGAGACCAGCACGCCGCCGCATTGGATCGGCACGTTGACTTCGATGGGTTCCATGCGCTTTGAATATGGCGAATGCGTCGAGCGGGGGACGATGGCTCGGCTGAAGATGGGGAAGCCCAATTTCTTGATTTCATCCGTGTCGCGGATGGCACCATCCACGACGGCCCCCACCACGCCCTTTTGCTGGCAGAGCCCGGCCATCAGGCCGCCCCAAATAGAGGTCTCCGTCTCGCCCGCGGCATCCACCAGGATGACATCGCCCGACTGGGCGACAGCCAGCGCGTCCAGGCAATCCACGAGATCGCCAGGATACAGCCTCACGGTTAGAGCCACCCCGGTGAAGCGTGCTTCGAACAGGGGACGGATATCGCTGCGCAGCACGCCGGATCGCTCCAGGCAATCGGCCACAACGCACGATGGGCTGAAGATGGAAAGCAGTGACCGATAACCTTCGACAACCGCAGCCGGCGGGCGGCTGGAGTTGGCATTCACAATTCGTCGCATTGGAAGTTCCCTCCCGAATACCCGTGGCTCTGCTGCATGCCGGGCGCCGGTGATGCACCGTCCCTATGCGCGGCGCGCCGAGGCCACCGCCTCCACGAATTGGCGGGCGGTGGCGGTCAACTCATCGAAGTCCTTGGCGGCGATGGCACTCTTCTTAACGAGATTCCCGCCCGCCGCTACCGCCGCCGCACCGGCGCGAATGAAGTCGGGCGTCGTCTCCAGCGACACGCCGCCCACCGGGATCAGCCTCACCTGCGGCAAGGGCGCGCGGATGGCCTTCAAGTAGTCTGGCCCCCCAATCTCGGCTGGAAACACTTTGACGAAATCCGCGCCGCATTCCCACGCGGTGAGGATCTCCGTCGGCGTGTAGGCGCCGGGGATAACGACCGTGCCGTATCGCCGGCAGGTTGCGATCACATCGGGGTTCAGCGTGGGCGCGACGACGAATTCCGCGCCGGCGAGAATCGCCGCGCGGGCCGTCTCGGAATCGAGCACCGTGCCCGCCCCCAATAGGACCTCGCCGCCCAATTGCTTGGCCGCCTGGGCGATGGTCGCCAGCGCATCCGGAGTGGTCATGGTGAACTCGATGGCGCGCACTCCGCCCTGCGCCACGGCGCGTGCCACCCGCACCAACTCCTCCGAGCGGTCGAAGCGCACAATGGCCACCACGCCGGTTTCTTCAATGAGGCGGATTCGTTGCTCACGGTCCATGGTCTCTCCTATCGCGCAATGCGCAGGCTCGTGCCCGTCGCGCCGCGCATCAAAGTTTCGGTCTCTTCGCGCGTGGCCCAGTTGAAATCGCTCCACGAGGTCTGCTTGAGGGCCGAGAAGGCATTGCCATAGCGGACGGCTTTCTCCACACCGCCGCTCAGAAAGCCGTAGATGAATCCCGCCGAATAGTTGTCGCCCCCACCCAGGCGGTCGACGATCTCCAGGTCGTAGGTCACATCCTCGTAGAACTTGCCTTCCGAATACGCGAAGGCGCTCCACGTGTTGCGCCAGACCGATGGCGTCCCGCGCAAGGTGATGGTGACGGCTCGCAAGTGATAGCGCTCGGCCAGTTGCCGGGCCGCTTCCTTGTGGTCTCCTGCTTTGATTCCAAAGACGCGCTCCGTGTCTTCCTCGGTGGTGATGAGCACGTCGATGTTGGGCATGAACGGTTCCTGTACCGCCCGCGCCTTGTCCTGCGACCACAACTTGGCCCGGTAGTTGAGGTCGTAACTCACCAGGCAGCCTTTGGCGCGCGCCGTCTTGAGCGCAGCTTCGGTGACGGCCGCCGCGCTGTCGCTGAGGGCCGGCGTGATGCCGCTGGTGTGAAACCACTTGGCGCCTGTTAGAGTCTGGTCCCAGTCGACCTCCCCCGGCTGAATGCGGCTGATGGCGGAGTACGCACGGTCATACAGTACACCGCTGGCACGCGGCGATGCACCGTATTCCACGAAGTACAGCCCCATGCGATCGCTCTTGGTCCATACCAGATGGCGGGTGTCGACACCGAATTCGCGGGCCTTGTTCTGCGCCATCCGGCCCAGGGCGTTCTCCGGGACGCGGCTGACCCAACTGGCGCTCAACCCGAGCCGCGCGACACCCGCGGCCACGGTCAGTTCCGACCCGCCCACGGTCATCCCCAGGTGAGTCGCTTGCTCCAACCGCTGGAAATCGGGAGGGGCAAACCGCACCATCGCTTCTCCGAATGTCACAACCTCAGCCATGGGGCCTCCTGTGCATGAGCGCGGCGCTCACCCCGCCTGCGCGCTCCAATCGATGAAGATGTCGAGGAAACGCAAAGCCTGAGGGCCCGGATTGCGCACGCCGTGGAGGATGCCGGGTGGGATCAAAACGGCCAGGCCCGGGCGCAAAGGATGATCGTTCTCGCCTAGACGGAGAACACCCTCACCCTCAAGAACGTAATAGAACTGCTCTTCTTTCGGATGGGAATGAACTGGCAGCGCCTCATTGGGGCGAACGCTGATAAGCCCAATCTTCAGCGACTCCCGCCGGAGCAGGTGTTTGTTGTCGGAGTGCTCGCGAGCCACAGCGTCGAGCAGGTTGGCGTCGACAATCAGGTCCATGTCCGGTCCTCACTTTGAATGCGACGACGTCTCGCTGTGCCGTTTCACCCGGCTCGTCCGTATCGCGGAGGGGCGTGGCCTACTTCGCCCGGGTCCGAGTGGCGTGGGTCCGACTTAAGCGAACAGCTGGCTGGCGTCGCGTGCCCGCCGCAGCGAAGGGTTCCTGCTCAAGCTGCTCAACCCCGCGCCCCCACCCGAGCTGGGCCGAGAGTTCCGCGCCCGCGCGTTTCAATGCGTCGGTCAGCGCGCCGCGCGTCATGTGCTGCTCGATGCGTTCGACCGGCCCAGCCAGGCTGACTGCCGCGGCGATTCCCTTGTGGTCGAAAATCGGAACGGCGACGCACATCACATCCGCTTCGTGCTCCTGCTGGTCGACAGCGAAGCCTTGCTCGCGCACGCGCGCCAACTCGGCCCGCAGCGTGCTCATGTGGACGATCGTTTTGTCGGTAAAGCGCGCCAGACGCTCGATCGGGTAGCGGGCGCGCAATTCCTCTTCGGTCAAGTAGGCCAGGAGAACCTTGCCGACGCCCGTGCAATGCGCAGGCGAGCGATTGCCCACGCGCGAGGACATGATTCCGATGGGGTGCAACCCGGCCAACTTCTCCAGGTAAACCACTTCCGTTCCATCTAGAACGGTCAGATGGACGGTCTCGCCGAACTTATCGCGCAGGCCTTCCATAACGCCGACCGCTCTATGGCGGATGTCGTTGTTCAGCAAGAAGCGACTGCCGAGCTCCAGGCATGTTACGCCGGGTCGGTATTTGCCCGTGAGGGGATCCTGTTCGACAAATCCCTGGGCTTGAAGGGTCACCAGCATACGGAAGGTGGTGCTCGGGTCGAGCTGGGTGGTCTTGCTGATTTCCACGAGAGAAAGCGGCGGCTCGTTGGAAATGAAGCCGCGCATCAGCATCAGCGCGCGGCTGACGGAGCGGATCTCGTACCGAGCTCGGGAGGGACGGCGCTCGGGTGGGGTCACTTTGGTGTTTTCATCTAACAAAAATGGGTTGCGTACAATGAAATACTACGCGAGAAGTGGTCGGTTGTCAATGGCGGGGCCGCGACGAGGATAAGGCAGGCGGCACATGACTGCATGGCCCGGTTTGCCATGAATTGCGCGCTCATTGCGCGTAGATATCGCCTGGGCATTCCTCGGCCGCGCCTTGGCACTGGGGCACGACTGCGTTGGCCTGTGGCTCTTTTTCAGGCTGCGGTTGGGAGAAGACAGTTGTGCAAACCGCGAGGATCCAAGGGGATATGTCTGGCGATTCGGGATGAGTGTCCGCGAGGAGAAAGAGTGGGCAGTGACAATTGCGTTGCGCAGGGCAAGGGCAGTGAAGCTTCAGCCCTGCCCGATCAGCCGAACTGGCGCCAGTCGACCCACGTGAATGGTGTGCGCGGTGGTGTTGGAGGCCCGAGCAGCTCGGGTCAGCCTTTGACCACGGCAACCGGACGCAGGCGGGCCACTTTGGACGCTAGCCCGGCGCGCTGCATGACATCGACAACTTGGTCGACATCTTTGTACGCCTGGGGAGCTTCCTCGGCCAGCCCGGGCAGGGAGCCGGCCCGAATCTGGATCCCTCGCCGCTCAAGCTCCCCCCGCAGACGGTCGCCGCGCACTTCGCGCCTGGCCTGGGCGCGGCTCATGACGCGCCCCGCCCCGTGACACGCCGACCCAAAGGTAAGCGCCATGCTGGCCTCGGTTCCCAAGAGCACCCATGAGGCGGTACCCATCGAACCCGGCACGAGCACTGGCTGCCCCAGCGCGCGGTATTCCTCGGGCACCTCGCGCGCGCCCGGGCCATATGCGCGCGTGGCGCCCTTGCGATGGACGCACACCTTCACCGGTCGCCCGTCGATCTGGTGCGTCTCAACCTTGGCCATGTTGTGTGCGATGTCGTACACCTGGCGCAGATGGGTATTGCGGACGTGGCCGGCCAGCACCCGCTCAAAACTGCCTCGCGCCAGGTGAGCCAACACCTGGCGGTTGGCAAAGGCGTAGTTGGCGGCCGCCTTCATCGCGCCCAGGTAGGCCTGCCCCTCCGGAGATTCGAGCGGTGCGCACACCAGCTCGCGATCGGGCAGTTCGATGTGATAACGGCGCACCGCGCTCTGCAAGTCCTGGACGAAATCCGTACACACCTGATGGCCGAAGCCGCGCGACCCGCAGTGAATCTGCAGGACGAGGCAACCCTCGCGCAAGCCCATCGCATTGCCGGCGGTGAGGTTGAACACCTGCTCGACAACATCGACTTCGAGGAAGTGGTTTCCGGCACCCAGCGTCCCCAGTTGCGGCCGCCCGCGTTCCTTGGCTCGCAGGCTCACCTCCGCCGGCTGTGCGCCCTCGAGGCAACCGTCTTCCTCGGTCCGCCCCAGATCTTGCGCCTCAGCTAACCCATGCGCCAGAGCCCAGCGCGCGCCCTCCCGGCACACACGCTCAAGCTCCGCCACGCTCAGCGGGTAGCGCCCTTTGGTGCCCACACCGCTTGGGCAATCGTTGTAGAGCGCGGCTGCTAGTTCAGCCATCAGCCCATGCACCGCCTCCAGCTCGATCGCGGATGACAGCAGACGCACGCCGCAGTTGATGTCGTAACCGACGGCCCCTGGCGAGATAATCCCATTGGGCAGGGCGCTGGCCATGACACCCCCGATGGGCATGCCGTAGCCCTGATGGACGTCGGGCATAACGACCACCCGCCCCACCACTCCCGGCAGGCTCGCCACATTGAGCGCCTGCTCAATCGACTGATCTCCCAGCGCTTCGACCAGCAGTTGGTCGTCGGCAAAGAGCCACAGCGGCACCTGCATCCCCGGACGGAAGTCGGCGGGAATCTCCCACAGATAAGGTTGACTCTGGATGAAGGCGCTCTTGGGAACCATCGCGCATCAGCCTCGGCCGCACGTCGCGGCTAGACGTCGAACACGATCGTCGCCCGCCATCCCGCCGCATCTTCTTCGACGCGAAGATTGTGAAATGTGACCGCCTTGATATCGCGCGTCCAGGCCGTCACGCGCCCGCCGCGCAGGTCGGCCTCCAACACTTCGCGATCGATCGCTAGGATTTGGATCTCGTCGTACGCCATGTGCTCATGCTCTTGAAGAAAAAGCAATTCGTTCAGCCAGGCCACGAGCAGGCTTTCCCAGTCGACGCCCGTCAACCGCAATCGGCGCTCATGGCGCGGCGGGGCGCTGAGGCGCATGCCGGCCAGATGGTAGAGTCCCATGGCGGCGCGACGAAAGAGCTCTGACGCATTGGGTGCCGAGACACGCATCGCCCAGTCGGCGGTGTGTTCGATTTCTTCAACCCCGGACGGCCACGAAGCGCTCAGATCGTCCATGAACATCCTTATGGCCGTGGGCCATCCGCCAGCCCTCAATGGTGGCACACGGCCCGCTGGCAGTATAGCCCATCGGAGCCGCCGCATGCCCGCGGCCCAACTCGCGGCGCCCGATTGCGCTACACTGGTGGCTGCGAGCACCGAAGGTGGTGAAGCCGCGGCGTGCCGCGAACCCAGGTGGGCAGCCTTTTCAATCCCGGCCGCCCCGCAATTGCCAGGAGGCGAAATGCCGGACATCCCTACTCTTGCGGTGATTGGGGGCTCAGGTCTTTACTCGATTGAAGGGCTGAGCGATGTCCGCGAGCACGACCTGACCACGCCTTTCGGCAGGCCGAGCGATCCGATCCTCGTCGGCACACTTGAAGGACGGCGCCTCGCCTTCCTCGCACGCCATGGTCGCGGCCATCGCTTCACGCCGAGCGAGGTCAACTATCGCGCCAACATCTTTGCCCTCAAGCTGCTGGGCGTGCAGCGCATCCTCTCGATCTCGGCCTGCGGCTCGCTGCGCGAAGACTACCGCCCAGGCGAGATTGTGGTGCCCGACCAGCTCTTCGACCTGACCCGCGATCGTGCACGTTCCTTCTTTGGGCGCGGGCTCGTGGCCCACGTGGGAACGGCGGACCCGTTCTGCGCCGACCTGTCCCGGGAAGTCGTGATTGCGGTGCAGCGCACGGGGGCGACGGCGCATGCCTCGGGCGCCTTGATCACGATCGAAGGCCCTCGCTTTTCCACCAAGGCCGAATCCAACACCTACCGCCAGTGGGGGATGGCTCTCATCGGCATGACAACCTCTCCCGAAGCATTCCTTGCGCGCGAAGCGGAGATGTGCTACGCGGTGATGGCCCACGTGACCGACTACGACGTATGGCACGTGAGCGAAGCCTCGGTGACGGTCGAGATGGTCGTGCGCATCCTCAATCAGAATGCGAGCGTGGCCCAGGCGGCGATCCGCCTCATGGCCAAATCGCTGCCGGTGGAACGAACCTGCCCCTGCCCCCAGGCGCTCAGCTCAGCCATCATCACCCCGCGCGAGGCCGTCCCACCCACGACATTGCGGGATCTTGAACCCTTGGTAGGCAAGTACCTTGCCGCTCGAGGCTGACCCGGCCTAAGGCCGACAACCGTGCGCGACCGTCGAGGCGCAAGGTTGTTCGATTATCTCCTGGCAAGGGTCTGCGGTCGAGACCGTATCTGCCTACGCCTTGGGCGCCCCCACCGGCTGGGCCTGCTGCGCCTCGCTCTGCTCGCCCACGATGAGTTGCAGGAACTCCTCGACCACGCGTGGATCGAATTGCCTCCCCGATTCGGACCGGAGGTAAGTCAAGGCACGCTCTGAAGTCCATGCCTCCCGGTGAGGTCTGTCCGATCTCAGCCCATCCCATACGTCCACCCCCGAGAAGACCCTCGTCGCCAAGGGTATCTGTTCGCCCTTCAGCCCTTGCGGGTAGCCGGTGCCCTCCCATTTCTCGTGGTGCCCATACGGGATGTCAATCGGTGCCATCAATTGGTAGGCGAAGACGGCATGCTTGCGCATGATCACCCATTCGTCCTCGGACAGCGGGCGGGGCTTGAGCAGGAAGTTGTCGGGGATGCCCATCTTGCCGATGTCGTTCAGGAGCGCTCCGCGCCGGACATGCACCAAATCGGATTCCGCCATGCCCATGCGGCGCGCGAGTTCAAGCGTGTGCTGCACAACGCGCTGGGTGTGGCCTCTGCCCATCGGTACCGCCCGCTCGCAGTTCGTACACTATGAGATCGACATCCTTCGGGGTGTTTTCGAGGATGAGCACCCGCAATGGCCGTGTCATTGGCGATTCTCCTCTCGCCTGGCCGCTATTCATATTAGGCGGTCCAATCTCCCCGCTCGACCCGCCTGCGTTGTCGGCATGCCACTCCGAACATCGCGGTGGCCATCGCGATCTCCGACCATATCGGAATCATGCTCGATGCTCACCACCAGCATCGCGCCCAACCAGGGCGCATCCGTGGGCAGGCATTTGTCTGGCTCCTACCGGATGCGCGCGCTCGCTTTGTCGGCGTACATCGCCTTGTCCGCTAGGCCCAGCGCCTGGCGCAGGTCCTGGCCTTCGCCAGCGGTGGATGCGCCGACCGCAACATCTAGCGGCTGGCTGCCGCTCGAGAGACTGTGGCGGCGCACGGCGGCTCGCAATCGCTCGAGCGCGCGCTGGGCATTCTCGGCCGTGGCGCCCGGCACGATGACCGCAAACTCGTCTCCGCCTAGGCGGGCAACAACATCTTCCTGGCGAAAGGTGGCGCGCAAAACGTAGGCCAGGGAGCGCAAGAGCAGGTCTCCGGCTTCGTGGCCTTGTCCATCGTTGACACTCTTAAGCCCGTTCAAGTCGAGCATGATCAGGCTGATCGGGCGCACACGCCCGCGGTCGAGGCGGGCCAGCTCTTCATCAAAGAACAGGCGGTTGTAAACCTGGGTCAGCGGGTCGTGGGTGCTCATCAGGCGCAGCCGTTCTTCCTGCTGGACGCGACCCGAGATGTCGCTGAGCACGGCCAACGTTCCTTCAAACGTTCCGTCGGCTGCACGACGCGGCGACCCGCTCACCTGCACGGGCAAGCCTGAACCGTCGGCACGGCGCAAGGTTAATTCGTACCGGTCGGCCTGCCCTCCGCGCCGGCGTTCATCGGCGGCCTCCACCACAGCGTACTGGTCGGTGGGGATGACGCTTCTCCAGTGCGACCCCACCAGGCCCGCCGCGGGCGCTCCGAACATCTCCGCCGCCGCCTGGTTCACGTACTGAATGCGTCCCTCGCTGTCGAGCAGGGCGATGCCCTCGGTCACGCTTTGCAGGATGCCCTCCTGAAAGCGGCGCAATTGCTCGAGTTCGTCACGCGTGCGGTTGCGTTCGGTCACGTCGCGGATGATCTCTTGAAAGTATTCGTGGCCCTCGACCTCTACGACGTGAGAGCTAACCTCCACTGGCAATTCGCTGCCGTCGCTGCGCATGTGAACGGTCTCGAACAGCCGCCCCCCGCCCTCAATGACTGTGCGCATGTCGTCGGCCACCTGGCCGCGCGTGCTGGCCGGCCGCAGCCCGCGTACGTTCATCGCCAGGAGCGCGTCACGCGAGTGGCCGTAGGCGGTCACGGCGCGTTCGTTAACCTCCACCAGCTGGCCGTCCGCGGCCACAAGGAGAATAATGTCGTTGGCGTAGCGGGTGAGCGCGGAGGCGTGTTTCTCGATGGCCTTGCGTCCCAGTTCGAGCTCCAGGCTGCGCTGGTAGAAGCGAGCTTCCCGCTCGCGCCAGATCCACCCGGCTATCGATGCCAGTGCAAGATCAAAGACAAAGACCAATAGGGCGATGCGCGTTGCCAGCGTGTTGAGCGGCGCCAGGATCTCATCCCGGTCGACTTTGGCCACCAGAACCCAGGGCGACTGATCCACGCGTTGCAAGGCGGCCAACACCTGCTCCCCGCGGTAGTCCTTTCCGCCCACCACGCCCTCCACGCCGCGTACGGCCATCGCCGCGGGCAAGTCTGCCTGCGTGAGAGGGAAGCGCAGGCTTAAAGCGGGGTCACTGCGATGGCGCAATTGGTTCAGAAAGACCACTTGGTCGCCCACCTTCTCGACCAGTAGCGTTTCGGCGGTGGTGCTCTCGATCGGCCAAGACTGAATCAGCGGATAGATGAATACGTGAGGGTCGAACCTTTCCACAACCGCCCCGACTCGATCGGCCTGCGATTCGCCTCCAAACACGATCGGCACGACCAGATCGATGTATAACTTCCCATCTCTGGCGTCGCGATAGAAATCCGTTAGGGTTGCGACACGCGAGGCGAGTGCGCCCTCAATCAAGTCCACATCGTACGCCTCGCCCGGAGGGGCGCTATACGTAACACTCAAGACCACCTTGCCATCCGCGCCGACCAGTACTACGTCGGCGCAATTGAGGCCGGTTTGAAAAGCCGCCATCCATTTCAACGCGTCGGTGCGGCCTGCGTGGGTGGCCGTCCCGCGCAGGATGTGAGCCAGTTCCGACAAGCGAAGGCCGTCGCCCAAAATCGTCTTGCCGTCGGCCAACCGTTCTTCTCGCCACAGCTCTATCTGGCCTGCTTTGAGGTCGGCGATGGTAATGAGCTGGGTCACCGCCTGTTCACGAATGCCCCGACTCTGAGCCCAATATGTCAGGCTACCCGCGCCGATTGAAAGCAGCACCAGGACGCCCAAGAGAGACCAAAACTGCGCCGGTCGTACGCCAGGCATGGCCAGCCTTCTCATGGGATCACCTTCTACTGTTCGCCGCGCAAGAGGTGCACTTCGCCTCCTCGGCGCCACTTGTCAGGGCCGAGTGTCGGGCGCGCCGCCACACGATGTGGC
>Ga0315288_10011950_pt1 | contig 10920 bp, 13 predicted proteins | sample YL17G11_20_MG_FD_203454 | JGI IMG/M metagenome (GOLD analysis project Ga0315288, IMG submission 203454) | Sediment microbial communities from Yellowstone Lake, YNP, Wyoming, USA - YL17G11_20 | ecosystem: Environmental > Aquatic > Freshwater > Lake > Sediment | place: USA: Wyoming | collected...
ATACTTTAATTAATTTTCCAACATCATTTTGAAACAGAGTTTCACAATTAATTTCATCATTTTCATCAAAAACCCATGTTTTTGGCAAACCAACTTCAAGTTCCCACCACCCCTCAACAGTATTTCGTGTGAATGAGTTTATGTATCCATTAGTGGATTCTAATGCTAATTCTATTGTTTTCATTATGCTATTATATATGAAAAAAATATTGCTATGGATGCCCATAGCATTATTTTTTCTGTTGTACTTAAAACAAAACGAGTGTCTTCCGACAATTTAAATCTTCCATATATTTTTATTATTAAACTACCAAAAATATATAAAATAAAAATGATAGAAGATATGAATAAAAACTGATATATTTCAGTTATTACTATCATCTGTTATTCTCCGTGTGTCTGTCCTTGATGAACCTGTCCTGCTGGTTGTACTGGTGCTCCTTGTACTGGTGCTCCTGCTGCTTGGGGTGCTGGTTCTTGAAAATATTGATTAACTAAACCTAACTGTGCGTTAAGTATTGCAAGTTGTGAAAGTCTGTAAGACATTGCATCAATTTTTTCTTTATAATTTGTGTTTGGGTCTTGTGCAAGACGCACTAATTCAAGTTCTTCATAGTACTTGTCGTTGTTCAGTTTGTTAATAAGGTCAAGTTTTAAATTTGCCATTGTTTTTCTTAATTTTAAATAATATTATTTTTGTGCTCGTAAATTTAGCGATTATAAATACTAAATACAAGGATTTTTATATAATTTTAAATATATTTTTATGCAATTGTTAATATATTACTCTCTTTATTAACTGATTTATCACAGATATTGTATATTTCTATAAGTATATTTATTATATTTTTATTTTTTTGTTTGTCAATTTCAAAAATATTTCTCCAGAATTTATCAAAATAACCAATTGAAGTATCTTGATTCTTATTTGCTTTATAAAATTGATTATAATAATACATGTAAAAATACTCTTTCATTTCTTTATTATTACTAAAGTCCAGTTCTTCTTCTTTAAATTCATCGCAAACCTTTTTAAAACACCATGAATAGTGATTACGAATGTCTTCATCTGCACTAAGAGTTTCTTTATCAATATAATAATTATGAATATAATACAATAAATTCAATGCGAAATCTCGATAGATTTCCACCCTGTCTTTAATGATTATATATTTTTGTGTACTAATCATATTATGTTAATGATTTCAGCATCTTTATTAGATTTTCATCTGGGTGACAATCGTTTTTGTCATCTCTGAAACTCACATGTGTCCAAACACCTGCTTGACCACTCATTGCTTTATCAGATAACGACCACATGTCAGAATTATAAGTTAAAGGAATACCATATTTGGTTTTCCAAAACACCAATAATTGTCTAATGGCTTCAATTTGCTCGTCAGTATATTTTTCAAAACCATAAAATCCTTTAAAACCAGCAGGATATAATTCAACATTTTGAATTGGTTTAACAGTTATATTCGGTATATTTTTCTTTAAATTAGCATCCCAACTTGCTGGATACCACTTACCCCGTACTTCCATTAACGCACCCCAAGCATCTATTTCAATACCAATACTTGCTTTATTTAAGGCAGTATTATTAGCAGCATGTGTACCCAAGTGGTGTGCCCAATATTTAGTGCTAAAGCATTGATATATTTTCCCATCCCAACCAATAATAATTGAAGTACCTATTCGGTCTGCAGTTTGTCTCCACCATGAAATATCTCCATCAACACCCTGTCCCGAAACCGTGTGATGCAAAATAATCTGTTTTTTATTTGTTTGTTCTTTAAAATACTGGTCTTCTGGAAATTCAACCTGTATTATTGAATTCAAATCTAATACAGCATATTCATATGCATCATTATTCATTTGATAATTTGCATATGCTTTACTATCTTTGAATAAACCCAATGAAAATTTATTTAAACTAAACATAATATTTTTTCTATAAATACTTTATCATTTATTATAAAACAAAATGGGATATTAATCCCTTAATATCCCACAAATATAGTAATTAAATTTTAAATTAGCTATAATAAATATCAACCAAATTATTATATTCTTCTTTGGTAATTCCAAGTACTTTTCTAATTTTATTTACTCTAATATTATTAAGAATAACAGCACTAAATAAATAAAGTACCAACACTGATAAAATTATTGTATATGCCACTGTTGCTATACCAATAATTTTTACTGGTAAACCAAATATTGTACCAAAGAAACCAATAATGAAGAAAAAAAGTAAAACATATAGAACAGTATTTTTCGCACCAAAATCTTTCTTCTCAGTATTTGTTGAAAAGTACTTGAAAGCAAATTTAATCCATTTATTTGGTGGGTATTTATTATACGCAGCATCAAATTGCTCTTTACTTATTCTATCGGCTATATTTCCCATTAGAATCCTCTATTTTTCTTAACATTATTTGTATTAGTAAATGATTCTGGTTTATATCCAAGTAAATGTTTCATTTTATTCATTTGTTCATTAATTACTGGTTTTTTACCCTTTTGTTCATTTTCATTAAGATTCTGAACAGGATTTTTCACCGCAAATATTTTCTTACCGTTTGTGTAGAATTTATGTGCTGAAATTACATTTACAACACCTTCATTAACACTTACTTTATTATCATTTGATTTACTATTGTAACTATTACCAAGACCAGTAAAATCAAGTTCAAATAATGGTTCAATAGATTTAGCATCATTAACTAATTTAACTTCATTCAATGTAAAATCAATCAAACGTCTTTTATTCAATGCATCAAAATATCTACCAGTAATCATAGATTCTTTCAAACCTTCTCTTTCATTCCAACCAGTTTGTTCTTTATCAAATTGTACTTTATCTGCAGTTGTTGGCGTAGTTGGTTGCGGGTCCTTGTTATACATTGGCTGTTTACCTCTAAATTCTAATTTTTTTTGTCTTTGCTTATATAATTTTTTTCCCATGTCTTTTTCCATCCGGGTTTCATATTTTTTAGATGGAGCATTATCATAAACATAATCACCCAAACCAAGACGATAATTATCTACCTCGCTTTGCTCTTCGTTACTTAAATTACGTTTAATTAATTCATTCCCTTTATCATTATCGGAATCTCCTTCATTTTTAAGTGCCTCGCCCTTAGTAACTTTAATCTGTTTCTTTTCAATATCCTGACCTAATTTCTGTGGGTCTTTACCAATATCAGTTTGCTGGTCTTTCCATTGAAGTTCCTTTTCAACATCAATAATTTCTTTAGTACCACTGTGTTGTAAATCTTTTTTGAAATTTACTTCATTTTCACTGCCAACACGGTCTCTTAGTACCAATGCTGATGGTTTTCTATCTTCACTCATTTTCTTTAGTTTATTATGATGAATTGAATATGCATTCAATTCGTTATTTAATTCTTCTAATAATCTCATGTCGGATTCATTCATTCCACCGCCAGTGCTTCTTGCACCCATGTCCATATTACTGCTTTGAGTGCCAGTAGGGGCTGCTTTATTCGACATCGAATCTGGTTTATCTGCTATCATACTCATTGTGTCTTCTTTTATTATATTTCCTTCGTCATCAATTAATGATTCATTTCCGTGGTCGGAAACAAACCAAGTATTTGGGAAGTAATTATTTTTCTTTTTCCATTGTTTAATATGTAATAAGGCATCATCCATTTCATTAAAATTACCTTCGAACATTCCACCACAGCTAACAGCATATTTCCAACCATTTGAACTGATAACGCAATCGTTTTCGCTATCAAGTACATCTGGATGGTTATCTGCTTCAATATCATCACCTTCATAATCTTCTTTAACCTTTTCAGGTAAGCCTTTATGTTTTGTTGAAGCAAAATCTTCTGCATCACTATCACTCATTGTTTCTGCTGCTTTAGCAACGCTACCACCAACTTTATCAGGACTTAATTCACCTTTTTGTACTGCATGAACCATTCCCATAAAACGTTGTTGTGATTTTGAAGTTGCTTTTTCATCCATTGGCATTCCTTCAAATCCTTCATTTCCTAATCTTTCATCTGTAGCTTCTTTAACTGCTGCAGATAATCTATCATAACTCATATTTCCTTCACGGTCAATATAATCCCACATAGAATTTGTATCACCTAATTCATCCCAAGTAACGGGAATTCCTTTACTTGATAAATATTTATTTGCTAATTGAATTGCAATAGTATAAAGTGCTTCATTAGCAAGCATAGGAATGTGGTCTTTTGTTAATCCTTTTCCAGTCCTTTCTTTTGTATATTGAGCCAGATGTTTTAAATCTTCCTTTGTGTTGTACATGTCAGGATTTATACTTTCTTCCATCGTATTTAAATTTGGTTGGTCTATTTGACCAGTTGTAATGTCTTTTTTAATAATATTCTTATTGTCTTGATTCATATTATTCAAGCTACCATATGCTTCACTATTTTTTTGAATAAAATTTACATCGCTTTGCTCATTAAGCTCATTATAATATTTTTCGAAACCCTGTGTGTCTATAAGATAATTACTTTCCTGAATGATAGTACCACCCTTCCAAATAGGTTTACGCATTGCTTTGCTTTTACCACCTTTCATTAAATCACCACCACCCCAAGCTGCGGGACCTGAATACTGACCTGAAGATGCGCTTGTTGTGGTTTCCACAACCTTTTTTTGATACCCCAATGCTGGTGTAAATGCACCTGCACCACCACCTGCTGCACCTGTTGTTTCATTAGTTGGTTCAATAACCTCAAGATTATATCCTTGTCTTTCTAATTCAGCTTTAAGACCAGCATATTCTTCTGGAGTTGCTGGACGACTTTCTGCTGCATATTCTGGATGAACTGCTGAATGCTGTCCCACATGTGAATATCCTGTTCTGAATTCTCCATGATGTATTTCTTCTGGAAAATAAGCGAATAAGTCTGGATTTTCAGGGTCTTTTTCGTTAACCAGAAACTGTACCTTTGTTAATGTTTCATTAACTTCATCAACACTGGTTTTTTTTGCTTTAGGTAAGCCAGTTTGTGCCATTTTTTCTTCTCCTGCTTTTTTTAATTGATTAATACCACTTATATCTCTCCTTTTCTTTTCTTTGGGTATTGCCATTTTATATTTTTGTAAATATTTGGGACTATTAAGTACATAGTCGTTGAACAAAATATTTTGGACCGTCTCGTTCCAATGGTATCCCCAACGATTTTTACCTTCTAAAGACATTATTTCATACTCTGCAGACAATTTGGGGTCTGAAAATACAAGTGCTTCCATTTTTGCCAAACTAAATATTTTTTTCTTTAATGAAAACTCGTTTTCATTTAAAGAAGAATCAATTTCTTTTAATATGACATTATTTTGAGTCATTGTTTTTTTAAAATTACCCTCAAATTTTTTACCTTGTGGTGTGGGTGAAGTACCTGTTGTTGGTTTAAATGTTGCCATTGTTTATTTTTTATTTTATATCTGACTTCCAGAAGTCTTTTTTTTGCCAAAGTACCTTAACTACCGCCTCTATTGCATTCTTAACTATTGAAATCATTTCGCTTCTTGTTTGGCTATTTGATTTACTAAGAATTTTTTTTACTTCCTTGTCCAGAGAATCATTAACAAACTTATTAATTTCATCTTTAACAACTTCTTTAATATCTAAATTATCCATGTTATGCTTAATAGTTGTTTATAAATACTTAAATAACTCGAAAAAATGTTAATATCAAAAAAAGCGCATAACATTAATTATGCGCTTGTACTAACATATTAAAATGGGGACAAATTGTCCCCATTTTGTCCCCAATTATTTCGTCAATAAATAATATCCTCCAACGCCACCTGCAGCACCAACGCCAACATAAAGTAATGTTCTACCATTTTTTATGAAAAAGTTCCCAATTTTTTGCCACCCACTTGGATTAAGTTTTACTTTATCTAATGGTGGAATTGCATAACTTTCAACATTAATTACATTAATATATTTATTTGAATTACTTATAGTAAATGATATTGGATAACCTTTCTTTCTATCATTCTTCCATTGAAAATTTACAAATTGTTTATTAGGAATTTCAATTGACCTAAATAATAATGTTGGTGTGAAATTTAGTTTTACTGGAAGAACCTGTCCAATTTCAATATTATATTTAAATGTTGTATCTTTCGAAGCTAAATTATTAAAACTAACGGTCTTTTTCGCAGTATCTACTTTAGTTTCTCCACCATTAAGCACATCATGTCTTAATGAATCAATTTTAAAATTAGTTTCAATGAGTGCTGCTGCAATAACTTCATTCTTTTTATTAATTTCTTTAACTCTATTAATCAATTCTTTTTGTGATTCAGTTAATTGACCAAACATCTTTTCAAGATTCTTTACGGTTTCTTGTATTGTTAATTTCTCAGCAACCCATTCTTTATAAGAATTTTGATAATTCTTTACTGTATCAAGTAAAGCATCTTTTAATTTTACCTCAGTTTTATACTTTTCTGTAAGGTCTGCAATTTTATTATTCTTTAAACGAATAATACCGTATTGACTTAATATGATTATAATGACTAATGCAATTAACCATCTATTTTTTTGTTTCAAAAAATCCCAGATTTTTAATAATAATGCGTTCATAATTTTACTTATTTTGTTCTAACATATTATTTCTCCAATATTTAAAGAATGTATCATAGTATGATTCAATTCTACCTACAATCTCATCATTTTCAGGATTATCTGGTGAAAAATCTTCCAAGTAATTGAATTCAACACCACTTGTTTTTTCATCTGGTGTCACTTTATAGACAAATTGTATAATACCATCAACAGTACCACCCCAAAAAATTAGATTATCATAAACTTCTAATTCAATGAATTTAATATTAACGTTCAAATCATTAAAGAAATTTCTAAAATTTTCTTCTTCTCTGGTCTGGTCATAAACGGTTTTTTTATTAACTGATTTTTTTTCTTTATCTTCTACATCAACTTCTTCGTTTAATTTACGGGTGATTTTAAGCATATCCTTTACACCCAATACTTTCTTTTCTTTTTGTGCTTCACTTACACCCCATTTACCATCACCACCAACTCTCATTCTTTTCATGAGAATTCTCATTTGGTTAGGACTTGTTTTATCGTTAATATTATTGTTCATATCAAATTTTATTATAAATACTAAATGAATTAATTATGCAACATTTTATTGAATTTTTCAATATCAAATAGTGGATTGATGTCACTACTGTCCTCAAAGTAATTACTTCTAAAAACAATACCTTTGAATTTGATAATATCTTTATGATAATGATGAAATTCAATACATGTTTTTGGAATATTATATTGTTTACATATTTGAGTACATAATAAAGCAACACTTTCTAATTGAATATCAGGAAATTGTTCCCAAAAATTATAACCAAACCAATTTTTTTCAATAATACGGTCTTCTTCACATACTTCATTTAACCAATTTATGTATTTACCACTTGGTGTCGTAAATAAACAACCCATATTCTCTAATACAATTGAAACTGATTGTTTGTCGGCTTCTTTAATGCCAAGAAAATCTGAATGAAATTTATTATCATAGTGTTGATAAACACTTCCCTCTCTGCTGACTGTGTAAGTATTCCATCTTTTTGTGTTACCATAATCTTTATGAAGTAGTCTGGTAATATGATAACTATCCTTTCTCAAACTTGTAGCTAACACAATTTGTGTTTTTACTGTTTGAGTTTTGTATCGATTTACTTCTTTTACTTCATAAGTAACATTATCAATTTGCATTTCTATGTGCTTCATAGTTCATATAAATTACTTCTACACCACCTTCGGCTAATTTTTCAAGTGCCAGTTTGAACCCAGCACCAAACTGAACGTTATTAAAATCAGGTTCTTTATCGCAGAATATTCTTTTAATTCCAGCATTAACAATCATACCTGCACACTTAGCACATGGAAACCAGTTGACATACATGTCAGTACCCATCGTGCCTTTACCGTGCCTTGCTGCGTTAATGATAGCATTTTCTTCTGCATGAAGTACCCAATCGTATTTTTCTGGTCTCTGATGACGTTCTTCCTTTTCATCATCAATGCCACGTGGAAACCCATTATAACCAATTGAAAGCGGGTCTTTATCTTTTACAATAACAGCACCTACTTTAGTACTACGGTCTTTACTCCACTGTGCCACATGGTCAGCAAGCTGCATAAACCTTAAATCCCAATTCGTTTTTACTTTAGCTTCCATAATCTGTGCTTAGTTATTTTTTTTGCTCTTATGCTTAATGCTTCAAGGTGGTTCATATCGTCTTCATCCATACCCATATCATCCCAATCAATTTTACCTAATTCATCGACAATTGTTAGTGCTTCTTTAATAAGTTCCGCTTTTTCTTTATTTTCTTCCATATTATTTTATATTTTCAAGTGTCATATATGCATCGTCAAAATTTTCAATTATGTTCTGAGCTTCCATATATGTGCTTGCAATAAATCTTCTTTTTCCTACTGTTGTAAAAATACCTAAATTATCCAAATCATGTAAGAATTCATCTGCCAGTTTGTTTGAACCCACTAAATTTGTCTTCTCAGCAAGAATTTCTTTCAATTCCAATCCACTAATCACCTTATCACCAGTAGTTAATTTACCATCTTTGTACACAAATGCCAGTAATGAACGGTATCTATTTTTTTTCTGATAAATTTTTTCAAACTTCTGCTGGTTAATAACATACAGGTTATACTCATAATATTCCCTAAAATAAACACCACCAATGATTATTAACTCTGCAAATATAGCAATAATGACGAACAAAATAATATTTTTCGTATCTTCAGTTGCATTACCAGTAATTGTAGTGTTAAGACCAGACTTTAATTCTTCAACTCTTTGTTTTAATTGCTCATCAATCCTATTAATTTCTGTTTGATTACTTTCAATGATTTTAGTGTTCTTATCAATACTTATTTGATAGTCCCTACGAATTGATAAATAATTAATGGGTGTTTGACTTAATGTGTTACGTAAATTATTATTTATATCTCTCAATGACTGATTATCAACTTCATATGTTTTCTTTTTGTTTTCATATGTAACTGCAAGATTATCTTTTTGTACATCAACACTTGTTACTGCAACAATATTTTTCACAGCACTTGTTGTTGCCAGATTTTTTGAACCAACAAGTGAAAGATAAAAACTTAGTAATACAATTGCTATTGAAACAACTAACCAACTTAGAATTCCAGCAGTAAGTTTTTTACTATTAGCAATAAAATCACTGGAGAAATTTCTGAATAAATATCTTTTAATTATTTCAAAAATAATCAGAAATGTGTTTGCAAATATAAAAGCTAATGTTGTACCCCAAAAACCAGAAATCAAATTAATACTAATTGCTTTTAGTAACGCAGGATATAATAAAAAGTATGAGAAAAAAACTGATGCAATGTTTCCTACAAATGAAAATCCATATAACCACTTATCCAATGTTTTATTATTACCTTCGAAGTCTTTGGTACTAATCTTTTTTCTTAATTCATCGTATTTCTTTAAATTCATGTCTTTGATTTACCCATAAATAGTAAAAAATATGTTTTATTCTATTATAACTGACGATATTCCTTCATCATTTAACTGTACGTTAATCAGATAGTCAGGGTTCAATTCATGACTATGCTCGATTATTAATACCTTTTTCATATTTTGTTTAATTAGTTGTAGTATTTCTATAAATTCTTCAACACTATTTTCATCCAGCTTACCCATAACTTCATCAAGCAAGAAAATTGTTGGTTTTGCTTTCACATTAATTTGATTCAATGCAAATTTCAGTACAACACTTGAAAACGTTCTTTCCTTACCACTAGCACTAATACAATCAATAATTGATGTAACTCTACTATTATATGATAATTTAGGTCTAAGGTCATCAACATCAAGCCATACTTTAAATGGTGCAACACTTAATATATTTTCCAATGTTACGTTAATTTTGGGAATAATATAATTACTTAACATTTGTCTTGGAATACCATCCCTGTGCACACATTTCTTATATAAATTCATAACCAAATCACGATATTCTTGTACCTTGAACTCGGCAATTTGTGATTCATTATATTTTATTCTAAGCTGTTTGTCACCAATTTGAGTCTTTCTGATAAAAATATTTTCTCTTTCATCAGTTTCTTCTGTTTCAAGTTCTACTATCTTTATTTTTGCAGCAGCAATACCTTTTTCAATTCTCTGATTTTCTTCGATTCGTAATAAACTATTTTCATGATTGGTTATTTTTTGTTCCAGTATGCTAATTTTCAGTTCCTCGTTTTGTATTCTTGTGGGTATTAAATCCAATTCAGCTTGAAGTTCTTTACGTTTATCAACATCATTTTTCTCATTAGTTAATGTACCAATTTCTTTGAGAATATTTTCCATTTCTAATGATGCTTGTTTAATGCTTTCATTTATTTTGACAATCTCAGCTACTTTTGCATTAATAATAATTTGATGTTCATGTTTTTCAACAACATCTTTTATATTGATTTTGTTGGCAATGCCGTACATTTCAGTTTCCTTTTCTTTGACAGTTTTATTAATGTGGTCAATATGTTCTTGTTTATTAATAACTTGTCCACATTGACTACAAACCTTACTGTTTTTCAGGTCACCAATTTCTTTCTTTAATTTAATACCATCCTGTTTTAATCTGAAAATATCACCATTAATTATTTCAATTTTATGTTCTTCATTTAATTTTTCCTGTTCAAGTCCCTTAATGATTAATTTTTGATTATATTCATTGGTTTTATGAGCATCTTTCTTATCGTTAAGTTCTTTTAATCGAATTTCGTCATAGGTTTGCTTTAATGGTACAATACTTTGCTTTAGAACCATTTCTCGTGCTCTAATTTCAACGATATTCTTCTTGTTG
>Ga0315288_10011953_pt1 | contig 10918 bp, 12 predicted proteins | sample YL17G11_20_MG_FD_203454 | JGI IMG/M metagenome (GOLD analysis project Ga0315288, IMG submission 203454) | Sediment microbial communities from Yellowstone Lake, YNP, Wyoming, USA - YL17G11_20 | ecosystem: Environmental > Aquatic > Freshwater > Lake > Sediment | place: USA: Wyoming | collected...
TATATAAAGTCCGTTTAGACGAAATAAACATTGAAGAAGGCGATCAAGAACAAAAACAATCAGAGTCTAAAGTTGATAATAAAGTTGATAATAAAGTTGATAATAAGTGGGATGTAAATCCTTACTCAGACTTTTTGTAACACATCGTTTTCCAGAATAAAAATGAAAAATTATAACATTATGTTATAATTTTTAATAGATTGTTATAATTTAACATAAATGTCAATTATAATTGACATCGACCCGATGTTTTTGACCAAAGCGATTGTCATTGAATCCGGATTATTGGAACAAACAATCAGTAACTAGTGCACACACGGGTATGATAAGAAGCGTTGCAAAGATTGTAAGTGTGTGCATGGTGAAATAAAAAAAAATTGTGAATGTTGTAAAAAGTTCTTATGCGAACATGGGCGTAATAAAAAACAATGCAAAGATTGTGGGACATGCGAACATGGGCGCAATAAATACAGTTGTAGAGATTGCGGGACCGGTTTATGCAAACATAATAAAAATAAATACAGATGTAGAGATTGCGGAACCGGTTTATGTGAACATAATAAAAATAAATTCAGTTGTAGAGATTGTGGGGCCGGTTTATGTGAACATAAAAATTTTAAATCATCTTGTGGGAAATGTAACAATTGCAAACATAATATACATAAGCTTACTTGTGAAAGTCGTGATTGCAATAATAGTTTATGCGAACATAATAATCTTAAATCAAAATGTAGAGATTGTGGAACTGGTTATTGTGAACATGAGCGTGATAAACGCCAGTGCAAAGATTGTGGAACTGGGGTTTGTGGTCACGGTAATTGGAAATACAAATGTAATATTTGCGTGTTGATTTTATGCGAACATGAATTGACTAAATTAAGATGTAAAATATGCCAGTCAAGGGTTTGTAAACATAATTCGTTGAAAAAAAACTGTAAAATATGTAATAACGGGCTATGTATCCATAATAATTGGAAACTATTATGTATAGAATGTGATAGACTTGTTATGAACAAAAAGAAAAGGTTTTCATCTGATGATTTAGCGGGTTCATTAGACGAAATTATAAACAAAAAATTTAAAAAGCAAGAAAAATGAAACAGTTGCTTCTAATAATCCTGATGACGAATGGCTTTTTTAGGGTTAATTTTGATGAAAAACTTGACTAGAATTGTTTTTTTTACGTTTTTAAACGTAAAAAAATGTATGGGAACAATATTTTAATATGCAGATGTTTTTCTATTTCCAAAATATCTTCCACCAACTTTTTGAGTTTCTACTCCACTTGTATGAATAGTACCAGAGTTGAGCCCTGAATTATAAGATTTAACAGGTTCCAATTTTCTTTGAACATTAATTTTATTTGAAGTAATGTTTTCATTACTTTTGTAAACAAAAGTCTGTCTAGCCAACACTGCAACTTTAGGATTTTCTTTTAATTTTATATGATCATCAGGAGAAGTATAAGATTCAACCCTGGTTTGATACCCATATTCTGACCCAGGATTATTTATTTTAAATTTGGTAGTGAGAGCATGATCAAAATGTAATTCGTCTAGACGGGTTTCTCCATCAAACATGGTTACTGGGGTATAACCAGCTGACATGGATACTGAAGGTAAATTATTTGAGAGAACAATATCTCCCATTCTATTATCTCCATCGACAGTGTAATCAGAGTGCATACCAGAAGATACAGATCTTGATGGCAATGTAGTGTTAAATTCTAACTCATCGAGTCTGGTTTCTACATTTGTCGTGTAAGGGGCTTTAAACCCAGAATGAGCTGAAGTTTGGGGTATAGTTTCGTGTAAATTTAACAAACTAGAAGTTTGGTCGTTAAGAGATGTATTATAATTTGGAGAATATCCAGAATGGGCAGACGTTTCGACCTTTTGCACTTCACTTAACCTAACTTGTTTAGGAGCGTCTATATTGACATTGGAAACATAACCCGAAGAGACCGAATACGAAGGTATAGTGGTTACTAAATCGGGTAAGATGGATGTATCTATAGCCGATTCCATTGGCATGTGATATGTATTCCTCCAACTTGGTGTAGTTATTTTATCGGCAATAAAACGGCTAACGTCTTGGATGGTCTGATTATAGGCGGCAAAAGCGGTCGTACCGGACCCGTCTGTTACTGTACCTGGGTTAATATAAGGGGTTATTGCGTGGAGCTTAGTTGGGAGACGATTTAACGGCCCAAAGTCCTCGTATGCATTTTGCAAAGGCGGTCTAAATACTGTGATTTTTTCTTGATATGAAGATTGACCGTATTTATCAATATTATCTCTGTAAGATTTGGCTAATATGGCATCCTCGATTATTTGTGTATTTGGCTCCGTGTCTAATAATGTTTGTCCTACATCCACTTTCCAATACTTTCCGCTATTTTTGAATTGTATAGGACCTTTTCTTATGTCCGGATAGATGGGGTTTTGCATCATATTTGTTGGTTTTTTAATACCTTGGCCTGGAATATACGACATTTTTGATCAATTATTTTTGCGATCTTTGTGTTTACTTCAACAACTTATAATACAATTTTATGTTTCTAATCAAAACATCAAAAGTGTTTCTCCAAAAACTACACAAATTATTAAAATAAAATAAAATTTTAATATATTAAACAGAGAATCAAATAAACAAAATGGACGCATTAATTTCTTTTGGGAAAGGATATTCAATTTATGGGGCTATAATATCTACTATAGCGGGAATTATTATAATTTGGGTAGGAAATCGGGTCCCAGACAATGGAAATCCTGATACAGCTAAGTATGCAACCATCACAGGAGCCGCTGTCATAGTGGTAGGTATAGCTATGGCTTATTTAGCACAAAATTACAACGTATTCGCTGAAATTTATGGCGTGTTTTTCGTTTTGATGATATTATCTATTGTCATAGGAATGATAAAGAAGTAAAGTACACAGTTTTAATTTTTCTATTTGTTAAAATAGAAAAAGGTGTTCTATTAAAAATACTTATTTTCGATTGCATGATGAACACTTATCCATACAATACTTTCCAAAAGACTTGGCATCTCTGGCTCCAACGTAAGCTTCTCCTGGCACCCCGTTTTCATAATAAATAATTGAAGGGTAACCCTGTATTAGTTCTGGCATATCTTCCTTTATTTTCATCACATGATTTTTATTTTTTTCACAGTTGAAAGAGTAAAAATCACAAAATCCTGACATTTTTCCGGCCTTCTCCCATTCTGGTGCGACGCTTTTACAATGAGGACACCAAGGTGCATAAAATAAAACCAACCCGTTAACTTTCTTATCGTTGATCGGGTTTAGTTGCCAAGGTATTACGCTGTTAAAGTCTGAAGTTTTTAGCTCTTTAACGTATCTGTTTTTCGGCTCGAAATAATCTTCACTTTCCATGCAGAATCAAAATAGTTATCTTCAACTTTATTAAGTTTGCAATACATATTTTTATATTTATTATTTATGATACCGATAATAAATAATATACGCGTGTCTAAATATGATAAACAAAATTAAAATAATATTCGGATGAAGAGAGATATTATTACAATTTTTATTTAGGTGGATTATTAAAATAAAAATATAAATATAAATATAAAATGTCGTCCAAATTATCCCTTGAAGCTTTTGGAGAAAGTATATTATTGAGCAGTATCAGTTTTTCGATTGCATCAGTAGAAATGAGTTCTAAGTTTAGTGTTAAAAATTTTGCTAAAGACGAAGAGACTCTGAAAAATGCAGCTGACGCTCTTTCAGATTACATGAAAATAGGAATTTTATGGGCAGTGGGATGTATGATGGTTTTATACGCAAAATACGGAATGCAAGGTCTTATTTACAGTGCTGTTATGAACTATGTAATTCTGTATTGGGTTTGGAGTTCTTATATTAAGGCTTTTCAGTTTGCTGCTGATAAATATCACCTCGAAATGCCATATATAAGTATCTTTTAAAATTTCCTTTCTAATATTTTGTTTCTAAAAATAGAAACAACAAAGTCTTTTATTTATCAAATTTAAAAAATGAGAAAATTATTTATGTTGGTGGTAAAGTAGCCGAAAATTACGTTCACACATGAATTATCTAAATACTTTTGTCGAACCGCAGCAGTTTCATGTTTTATTAAGAGTTTTGATCGATCTGTATAATTTCAAAATTAATGAAAAAGTATCTTTGGTTGTATTATCTGGAATATCATGCTCGGGTAAGACAACTCTCAAAAGATTCATGATTGATTTAGCAAAAGATGCGTATAAATCGCGATGTGTTGCGGGTCTAATGGCCCACAATGTGTATATTTCAATTGATGGTTTATTAAAAAGTATAAACTCGCAGATTTGCTCGAGTTACGCGAGTCATATATCAGCTATCCAAGGTTATATATGCCAAGGAAATTCTGATAGCTGCCAAACTTTTACTGATGATAATTTATTTAAAATTCACGAGGCGATAAATAACGGTATCACTTATAGAAAGATCTATAGTGATGATATTTTCGTAAAAACTCCCGCGTCATTAATTTTGGAAACTAGTAATGATTATCACCCGAGGTTGGATTTTACAAAAGATCCAAACGAACGTAAATGTGTCACTTTTTATTTACCGTACAAGAAAAACGGGAATGATAGCTCAGAAATTATAGAAGGGTGTCTACGAGAATTTAGGCCAATACTAAAGTTTCTTGAAATAAAATTAATGTGGACACGTTTCAAATTTTTGGTTGAAAATATTGAATATAATTTGGATGTTGAAAGTGTTTTCAAGGATATTCTCGCTCATCTTTTTACACTTTTAGTAAAAAACATCGGATTAAGTCATGTATCCGATATTGCAAAACTATTGTGCGAAAGTCAATTTGCTTTATAAATTTAAACCGGCTCTCATTATTTTTACTCTATACTTAGAGTAAAAATATCATATCATTAATATAAATTTACACTTTATATAAATTTTAAATGTTTAGTTTCCAGTCTATTTCATCTACCCCCCATAATTTTAGTTGTTCGTTACAAACTATAAAAGGTTTACTTCCATAAAAACCATTGTGAGCACTGAGAGGCGAAGGATGAGCCGATTTTATGATTTTATGACGAGTGCTGTCAAACAAATTTTCATAACTTTGAGCGTGAGCTCCCCACATAATTACGACAGAATTTTTAATTTTGGTATTTATAAAAGTAAATAGTTTCTTTGTGAAAGATCTCCAAATTTCACTATGCGAATTAGGTTTTCCTTGTTGTACAGTGAGCGCAGTATTTATGAGAAAAACACCTTGGTTAGCCCATTTGGTCAAATCTCCTGAATAGTCATTCACTTTATACCCGCACGATTTCATCTCCTTATAAATGTTCTTCAGAGATGGTTGTATCTTTTTACAGTCTTTATCGTGAGAAAAAGCGAGTCCCATCGCGGCACCTGGACTATGATATGGATCTTGGCCGATAATAATTACTTTAATATCAACTAATTTGGTCAAAATCATAGCATTAAAAATTTTATCAGGGTCTGGATATATAACACGTTCTTCCGCTTCCTTTTGAAGAAATTTATTGATAATGCTTAAAGTTTTATCTTTCAACAGATCCTCAAAAAAAGAGGCCCAACCACTTTTACTCTCTCTCCACTTATTAATTTGAGATGAAATATTTCCAAAACTTAAATGAATGTGACTTTTAATTGGAGGATTTATACATCCTTTTAAAATATAGACTTTTATATCAGGGTTATCTATCACAAAGCTTTTTAATAATTTAGGAAATAATAAACCTTTAGTTTTGGGCTCGATTGATTGGCGTTCCAAAACCAATTCCTCAGGAAAAGCTATGCTTTTAAGATTTTTTATTTTAGCTATTTTGGATAAACACGATTTGTAATTTTCTTCTACAAACAGAGGCCTTGATATGAACATTACTGCATATCTTTTACCGTCTTTTTTATGAAGTTCTACATTACCAGGGCTTCTAATTTGAATGTCGATAATCGAGCAAAAGTCAGTTATTTTACAATCGAATGCAACCGCAATCGCTTGTATTTTAAGTTTTTCAAATTCTGATATGTTTATACACTCAATATTGTCCATATGTCGAGATTGTCAAAAAAAACAACATAAATTACTTTATTATAATTTTCATTTTTCTCTTAGTTAACAATGGTTATATGACTAGTGATTTTTACATATATATGTAAAAATCTGTAAAACAAATTACTTGATTGTGAGCGCTTTTTCAGTTGAATATTATAGACTTTCAAATAATTGAGCACGCTCTTCTTTGGTTTAAGATTTATAATTTATTTTCGAAAAATGTGAAATTGCTTTTTCAATATAAAAATCTTCGTCTGAACATGCTAAATCAGTTTTGAGCTCTTCTAATAAATATTTCAACGCTTCTACCCCTTCTTTCCCGTCATAATTATCCCCAAACCAGACTTCTGCCAAAAAGGGGTATTGTTTTACATTTTTGTAAAGGGTTTCATCGGGGTCTTTTTTATAAGATTTCAAGAAGTTAACAGCTTCCTTCTTTACATTTTCGGCGTTAGAAACTGACGAAACAGTTTGTTGTTGTAACCACAAATTTAATATCTCTTTATCTTGTATTTTTGTGCTATATGAGATTTCTTCAACATAATCATTATCGGGTTCTAATAAATTTTTCATGATAGGAACCATCTTTGACAAAATTTTGTCGGAAACATCAATCAACTCTGCTATCAAATCATTTAATTTTTCAGGAATGTTCATAGTTCACTTATTTATAGCATGATTAGATTTTTCTTTATAATCATAAAAAGTGCAATAGTTCTCCTTAAATTATTCCGAAAAATAGGTAACTCCAAAACAAATCATCGATATTATTATTGAATTCGTTTTAAAAAAATGAAACAATGTTTATAAAAATATTAAAGATTGATCGATCTGAATTTAAATCATGTCTTCTTTTGGTTCTTCACTCGCTTCACACCTTGCTAAAAAACTTAATCTTCCTATTGAAGACATAACCGAAGCTCTTGAATCTTTCGGCGGCGGCACAGTTTCTGGCGGCTCGTCTTCCGAGAAGAAAGCCAGCTCTACACAGAAAAAATCCACAATCCCTCCAAAAAAACAAACAACTACTATTGTTCCTCCCCCAAAAAAACAAGCAAAGAATGATGATACCAAATTAGCCGAAAAACACACTTGCGAACGAATAAAAAAAGGTCAAAGTGAAAAATGTGGTAAAAACGCCATGAGATGTGTAGACGACGGAAATAAAAAACATTGGTATTGTGGCACTGAAAAAGCAGGGTGTTACCTCTCAGAACTAAATATTAAAGCAAAAAAGGATAGCGATAAAGAATCGGTTTCAGTTAACAATAAATCGACAGGATCCAAAAAATCTTCCTCTGCTCCGAAAACAAATGTGGATAGAAAAGTATTGAGCGATAATAAGTCAAAATCTCTTGTTCAAACCGTGCTTAAACAACTCGATGTTTTACCAAAAACTGTAAACGGGAAAAAACTTCATATGGAAAAAACATCGAGAGCGTTGATTGATCCTCAAACTAGAGAATTTTACGGTATGCTAGATGAAGATAATCTAACAATTTTACCATTGGATGATAAGACTATAAAATTCATTGAAAGTGGTGGTCATACAATTAGACAAGAAAAAACACTGAAAACTGTACACAAACAAAGAGAAACTCATGGTGCCGCGAAGAAAGTACCGACACCAGAGGCTTTTGTAGAATCAGAAGAATCAGAAGAGTCTTCGACGATTACTCGAAAAGAAGAACCGGAAATTAGTGATGATGATCTGGAAATTAGTGATGATGATCTGGAAATTAGTGATGATGATCTGGAAATTAGTGATGATGATCTGGAAATTAGTGATGATGATAAATAAATTATTATTAAAAGTTATTTATACCCAATGGGTATAAATAAAGTAAATTATATAATTAATAAAAACCTCCTGTCCTTTCAAGGGCTTTATGTCCTTGAACGGTGATTACAGGGGCGTCCTCGTTAATATGGTAAGTTGCACCTCTTACTAAATTCCCAATAAAAAACGGTCCTCTATTATTTTTAGGCAAAACTAAAATACTAGAAGCTGTACCGAATCCTCTCGAAAAATAAACATCGGGTAATTCGCATTTTTTCTCTAAAGGGCCAATATCTCTAAATCTATCTGGTTCGTGAGAAGAAGCATTACTCGCTGACTCTACTATGACCCTGTAGTCGTTAATGGGAAAATTGTTAGAGTAATTAAAAAACACATAATCTGTAGCATTTAGTCTATAAGGTATTGCATGCGGTAAAGTAATGTTATGATTATGAGTTCTTACTTGATCAAATTGTCTATCAGGAAAACTAAACATTTTTGTTTTATTATTTTCTCTACAAGATATTTTTAGTGGAAAATTGAATTTATTTTAAACACTTATGAAACTCCAAAATAATAAAATATCAAATAAAATTATGTATAAAACAATATTACTAACGGGAGGGTGTGGATTTATTGGGAGCCATTGTTGCGTTCAATTAATCGAAAATGGTTACAACGTTATAATTATTGATAATTTAGTAAATTCTGACAAAAACACTCTTTTTGTGATAGAAAAGCTAACAAATGTGCTTCCTAAATTTTATAGTGCCGATGTTTCCGATGAAAAAGCTATAACTATGATTTTTAGAGATAATAAAATAGATGTTGTTATCCATCTAGCAGGATTTAAATCGGTCGCCGAATCAAAATCTGATCCATTGAAATATTACGACAACAATGTTTGCGGTATAATAAATTTGTTAAAATGTATGAAAACTCATTGTGTCAGTAAAATAATATTTTCATCATCCGCATCTGTTTACGGTAACTCCGACGAAATACCTATAAATGAAAACTGTAATATAGATATATTAAACCCTTATGCTACGACAAAATACATATCAGAATTGATATTGAAAGATTGTGCAGAATCTTATGGTATTTCTTGTATATGTTTGAGATATTTTAATCCGGTAGGGTGCCACGCGTCGGGCCTATTAGGAGAAAACTATAAATCGGAGCCTAGTAATTTATTTCCAATAATAATTTCAGTTTATTGTGGTTACCAAGAAAAGTTGGAAATATTTGGTTCTGATTACGACACTAAGGATGGTACAGCAATTAGGGATTATATCCACGTGGAAGATTTAGCTACTGGACATTTAAAAGCTCTAAAATACATAGAATCTAACGAAATCATAAAATATGAAATTTTTAATTTAGGAACTGGTATTGGTTATTCTGTATTGGATGTAATTCAAAAGTTCGAATTACATATAGGTAAAAAAATACCCATTATTTTTAAAGATAAAAGAATCGGGGACCCTAGAATTTTATTAGCAAATATTTTTAAAGCGAAAACAAAATTGGGTTTTGATCCGATATATAATTTGGACGATATGATTTTGAGTTCAGTACAAAACATCGGAACTCTTTTCGAATGGAGTGAAAAAAAATACAAACAATAAACTGGATCTCTTTTTATGTTTTCAAAAATGGAAAAATATAAACTGGCACCGATTGTTATTTTCAAAAAAAATATTATAAAATAATTAAAATTTTCGAGGACAACACACACCCTACTATGTGTGTGTCGCCCCTCTACTTTTGGAAAAAATAGTTTCAATCCTCCAAAAAAAATCTCAGTAACAAATTTTTAACCATACGAGAAATACAAAAGTTGCGGTCCAAAAAATAACGATTATGGCTAAAGATTCGCGGTTTGAAGATTTAAAAAATAATCTGTAGTTTCAAAAAATAATCTTAAACATTAAAATAATAATCTAAACATTAAAATATTAATCTAATTAGATATAAAATGTCCGGTAATCAATGCAAATTTTGTGGTAAAGATTTTTCAGCAAGATCTTCGCTTAATACTCACATAAAAACTGCTTATTATTGCCTGAAATCAAGGGGTGAAATCGCTTCCATAATATCTTGTAAATATTGTAATAAAGAATTTTCTGTATTGTCCAATTTGAAAGTACATATAAACTCTTGTCGAGTAAAAAAGAAAATAGAAAAAGAAAATGTTGCGGACCAACTCCAGAATTTTAAATTGTATCACAAAAAGTGGAAACTGTTAGAGGTAAAATACAAATCCGAAATACGAAGTTTGCATTCTAATGTAGAAAACTCGGAAAAAATTGTTTCAGAGCTTGCTCTGACGATAGAAAAAATACAAAAAGAAAACTTAGAGTCGATGGAAAAATCAGAAAAATATAAACAAGAAATCAACTCGAGAGACGAAAAAATAATACAGTTGGAAAAAACGATCGGGTTTGGAAAAGGTATGATGATTGGATACAAAGAAATTAAACCACCAAATATAACTAACAACACGATTGTAAACCAAAAATTGGCATCGGTTAAAATAGCCGAGATAAGGCCCGCTACGATAAGTACTATCACCGAGGATAGTTCTTATTACGACTTTAATATGTACTTGAAAAAAGAGGATGGTATAGTCCAGTTTTTGACCAACATGACTCAATTAAAGCTGGAAGACGGGACCGTTGAACAAAATTACGCGTGTACAGACAAATCTAGAAGCACATTTCATAGACTATTAGGAAGTAGGGAGTGGACTTTAGACGGAGGATCGAAATTAATAAACGAAGTGTTCGATATTTTGTTACCTATGGCTGACGAACATTGGAAAACTCTTATCAATAAATCAATGACCCGAGATATTTCTGATAGAGAATATTATGCCAACAAAATAGACGAACTGAGGAATTTTCATCACTCGTTCGGAAGACAAACTAAGGAAAGAAAATATAGTGTTAATAAAATTAAAGGTGAGATAAAACATATTTTGTCAATATAGTTAATTTTTTAACTTAAACTGAAAAGATATCCAAAAATAAATATCCAACCAAGATGT
>Ga0315288_10011955_pt1 | contig 10916 bp, 8 predicted proteins | sample YL17G11_20_MG_FD_203454 | JGI IMG/M metagenome (GOLD analysis project Ga0315288, IMG submission 203454) | Sediment microbial communities from Yellowstone Lake, YNP, Wyoming, USA - YL17G11_20 | ecosystem: Environmental > Aquatic > Freshwater > Lake > Sediment | place: USA: Wyoming | collected...
AGAACGAACGGTCTTTTCCTCCCGAATTTCAACGCGAGCTTCTACGCGGGGCATTCGTACCAGGGTCCGACGAACTCTATTTTCATCGATGCCCAGGGGCGTCCCGTCAATCAATCCGGATTCGATTACGAGAACTACTCGTTTCAGCTCAATTCGAACATGACGCTGTTCGACTGGGGCGCGAACGTCAAGTACCTCAACAGCGCGAAACGGTCGTCCGATGCCGCGGGCTACGACTTCCAGTACCAGAAGGACATCGTCACCGCGCAGGTCATCCGCGCCTACTACGACGTCGTTCGCAAGAAGAACATCAAGGCCGTCCAGGAGGAGGCGGTCGAAGCGGCCCAACGCAACCTCGACCAGGTCGAAGCGTTCTTCAAGATCGGGTCCAACACGAAAGCCGACGTCCTCCAGGCGAAAGTCCGGCTGGGGAACACGCGCCTCCAGTTGATCACCGCGAGGAACGCCGAGGAAATCGCCCGGGCGACCCTCGTGACCCTTCTCAATCTGCCGATGGAAGAAGAGATCGATGTCGAGCACTCGCTGGAGATAACGAAGGTGGAGCCGAATCTCGTGCAAGAAGTCGATTATATGCTGGCGCACCGGTCGGATTTGCAGGCCGGGAGGAACCGTCTACTGGCGGCGGCCGACGGTGTCACCGCCGTCGAGAACGCCCGGTGGCCGACGATATCCGGGGGGCTCTCGTACCAGTGGAGCGACCGTGCCTACCCGGACAACTCGGACTTCTTCACGACCGAGTACGCCTGGGGGCTCGGGGTCCAATTGAACTGGGATATCTTCGACCGTTTCGCGACCAAGTCGGATATCCAGCGGGCGAAAGCGCAACGGCGGATCGCCGAACAAGAACTCAAACAGTCGAAGCTCGACGCGATTCTCGAAGTAAAACAGCTCTGCCTGGTTCTCACCGAGGGGGAGGAGAGGATTCTCGTATCCGAAGAGACGGTCGCCCAGGCGCAGGAGAATGTGAGGCTCGCGGAGGAGCGCTACCGCGTCGGCGCCGGGACGATGCTCGAGACGATTGAATCCGCCGCGGCTCTTCAGGAAGCCCAGGGTTACCTCGTCAACGCGAAGTGCGACTACCTCATCGCAAAGGCGGATCTCCTCCGCGCGACCGGACGCGGCGCCGACGTGCGCTAGCCGCGGGAATGGAGAGAGTGAATTTCCTGATTGCGGAATCATGCTCATCCGGATGCGCGACATAAAGAAACACTTCGACATGGGTGCGCAGGTCATCCCGGCGGTCGACGGGGTCGATCTCGACGTCGATAGAAACGAGTACGTCGCCTTGATGGGCCCTTCGGGGTCGGGGAAGACGACCTTCATGACGCTCATCGGGTGTCTGGACACGCCGACCTCCGGTCTGTACGAGCTCAACGGTCGTGACATTACCAAACTCGCCGACGACGATCTCGCGCACATCCGCAACAAAGAGATCGGGTTTGTATTCCAGACCTTCAACCTCCTCCCGCGCGCGACGGCGTTTCAGAACGTCGAGCTCCCCCTGGTGTACGCCGGCGTGGACGGACGGGAAAGAAAGGACCGGGTGTGGGCGGCGCTTCGCGCGGTGAACCTCGAGGACAGGGCCACTCACCGCCCGAGCGAGCTGTCGGGGGGACAGCGACAGAGAGTGGCGATCGCCCGGGCGGTGGTCAATGGCCCGTCGTTGATACTCGCCGACGAGCCGACGGGGAATCTCGACAGCAAGTCAGGGGCTGAGATCATGGAGTTGTTTACGTCGCTCAACAAGATCGGAAACACGATCATCGTCGTCACGCACGAAGACGACATCGCGAAGTTCTGCCGTCGCGTCGTCCGGATCCGCGACGGCAAGATCGAATCCGACACGATACGGACCTAGCGGATTTCGGCGAGGGAGGTTCTCGTGAAGAAGTGGCTCATCGGCGGAGGGGTCGTCTTGGTGATCGCGATCTTCGTCGTGCTGAACCTGTTGAGAGGGGGCTCGAAGACCGCGGTACAGGCGGAGGGAGTGCGCAGGCGCGACATCACCAAGACGGTGACCGCATCGGGGAACATCCGGGCCAAACGCCAGCTGGACGTGAGCGCCTCGTCGATCGGCAAGGTCACGGCGCTCGCCGTTCGGGAAGGCGACCTGGTGGAAAAGGGTGATTTTCTTCTCGAGATCGACCCAACGGGCTACGAGTCCGCCGTCGATCAACTCGACGCGTCCATCCGGGCGGGCGAGGCGGCCCTCGGGATGGAAAAAGCGAACCTGGAGAAGTCGCAGTACGATCTTTCCAAGACCGAGAAGCTCTTCGAGGCGCAGCTCGTATCGGAGGAGGATTTGAGAAACGCGCGGCTTAACGTCGAGGTGTCTACGGGAGGGGTGAGATCCGCGGAGGAAAACCTCTCCCAACAGCACGCGAACTTGAGGAAGGCGCGGCACGATCTAAAGGAAGTCCGGATCACCGCCGATATATCGGGCACGCTCACGGCGCTCAACGTGGACGAGGGGGAAAGCGCCATCATGGGGACCCTGAACAATCCGGGCACCGTGTTGCTCACGATTTCCGATCTCGCCGAGATCGAGGCGGAAGTCCTCGTCGACGAAACCGAGGTCGTTTTCGTCAAGGTGGGTCAGGCGGCCAAGGTGACACTCGATGCCCATCCGGACACCACTTATCAGGGCGTCGTCGCCGAGGTGGGCAACAGCGCCGTGCGGTCGCAGCTGGGGTTGGGGCAGACGTCGGTCGACTTCAAGGTCGTCGTGGCCATCAACGACACGATACCGAACGTCCGTCCGGGACTCTCGGCGAACGTCGAGATCGAGGTCGCCGACGCGAAGGACGTGCTCTCGGTCCCCATCCAGTGTCTCACGCTGCGCAAGAAATCCGACCTGATGAACACCCAAGAGTCCTCCGATAGCGCCGCCGGCGGGAGCGCAGAAAACGACGAGGGAAAAGACAACGAAGAGGAAGTCGAAGGAGTTTTCGTGGTCAAGGACGGGAAGGCCCTGTTTCGACCCACCGTGGTCGGGATCGCGGGGAGCAATTACTTTCAAGTGATCAGCGGCCCGGGCGAGGGCGAAAAATTGGTCAGCGGTCCGTTCAAAGCGATAAACGAGCTCAAGGACGGGGATCCGGTCAAAGTGACCGAAAAGTCGCGCGGGAAATCGTCGCCGAGATCGTCTTCCTAACGGGTTGCCATGCGGCTTTTTATCGAGGGAATAAGGATCGCTTTCAACGCGCTTGCCACCCACAAGCTACGGACCTTGCTCACCCTTCTTGGCAATATCGTCGGCATCATGGCGGTGATCGCCGTCGCGTCGCTCTTGCGTGGGATCGATAAGTACGCCCGCGAAAAGGTCGCCGAGGAAGGAAGCAACGTTTTCAAGATAGAGAGATTCAACGATCTCGAGGTCATCACCGATTTCGATAAGTTTCTCCAGTCTCTCAAACATAATCCCCCGATACGCCGTTCGGACGTCCCGGCTCTTCGATCCTCACTGAAAGAGGCCCAGTACGTCAGCGCGTTCGTCTCGGGCCGGATCCGCGTAAACTACGCGGGGCGAACGGTTCGCCAGATGGAGGTGAGGGGGCAGGACGAGTTCTACCCGTTTATCGACAACGTCGAGGTCGAAATGGGGAGGCACCTCACCCGCCTGGACGTCGAAACTAACGCGCCCGTGGCGGTGATCGGGTGGGAGGTGTACCAGACGCTCATCGAGCCGCGCGAGCCGGTCGGCGCGGTGATCAAGCTCGGCGACCGCCACGTGGAGGTTGTCGGAGTGGCCCGGAAAAAAGGGTCGGTTCTGGGGCAGAGCCAGGACCGTTTTGCGATCGTACCGATCGGCGCCTACCAGAAGATCTTCGGACCCGCGCAGTCCATTCAGATCAAGATCAGGGCCGGCGAGGTGATGCGGCTCGCCGACGCGATCGACGAGGCGCGGATCGCGATGAGGTCCCGTCACCACTTGAGGCCGGGAGTGCCGGACGATTTCTCCGTGACGACGAGCGAGCAGCTCGTCGCGTTGTGGCGCAAGATCAGCGGGGGCATCATGCTTGCGCTCATCGTGCTGGTGAGCATTTCGCTCATCGTCGGCGGGATCGTCCTGATGAACACGATGCTCGTTGCGGTGACCGAGAGGACTCGTGAGATCGGGATCCGCAAGGCCCTTGGGGCGCGCAAGCGCGACATCACCTGGCAGTTCCTCGTGGAATCCTCGACGATGTCGTTTTTCGGGGGTCTCTTCGGGATGTTGATCGGCGTTTTCATCGCGCTCATGGTGTCCGTTTTCACCCCTATCCCGTACTCGTTCGACGTCACGATAGTGGCCGTGGCGTTCGTCGCCACGCTCGGCGTGGGTCTTCTTTTCGGGACCTACCCGGCGGTCAAGGCGGCGAGACTCAATCCCGTGGACGCGTTGCGCCACGAATAGACCAGTCCCGCGTCGAGGAGCGGCTCCGTGCCGGGCGAAACCAAGAAACAGAATCTCGTCGGAGAAAACATCCGCCAAGCGTTCGAGATCATCCGGACGCACAAGATGAGGTCGGGTTTGCTGATCCTCGGGGTTGCCATCGGGATCATGGCGATTCTCGCGATCGTGACGGTGATGACGGGCCTCGTAGAAAAGATCAACAAGGATATAGAGTCTTCCAACCGCCCGTACCTCGTCGTGTCGCGGTTCGACATGTTCGAGGGAGACGTCGACGAGGAAGAACTCCTCCGGCGCAAGAAACTCAAGCGCGAGGACGCCGTCGCGCTCGCCGCGCAGTGTCCCGCTCTGGAGAAGGTGTGTTTTATCAACGGTTATTACGACCCGACGAGCGTCTTGTACAGGGAGGGTGAACACACGTCGCCGGTCGAGATCGACGGGTCCTGGCACACTTTTCCCGAGATGTTCTCCCTTACGATCGAGAACGGGAGATTCTTTACGGAGATCGAGGTCCGGCACAGGGAGAGGGTCGTCGTGCTCGGTTACGGACCCGCGAAGGACTTGTTCCCGAACGAGAACCCCGTTGGGAAAACGGTCAAGATCAAGACCCAACACTACCGCGTGATCGGGTCGTTCGCCAACCGGGAGCATTTCATCGGCGCGATATCGAACAACTTCGCCGTGATACCGCACACGGCCTTTATGAAGGATTTTGAGACGGAAGACAACGACCCGGCGATCTTCGCGAACGTCAAAGAAGGTTATGCGCTCGAAGACGGCAAGGAGCAGATCACGCGCCTGATGAGGTCCCGGAGGGAACTCAAGCCGGGAGAGAAGAACAATTTCTTCGTGGTGACGAGCGAAGCGTTCATACAAGTGGTCTCCAAAGTGACTCTCGCCATAAGCGCGGTGCTCGTGATCATCGCGTCGATCGGTCTCGTGGTCGGCGGCATCGGCGTGATGAATATCATGCTCATCTCGGTCGCCGAGAGAACACGGGAGATCGGAGTCCGGATGGCGCTCGGCGCGAAAAAGAGGGACATCATCCAGCAGTTTCTGGTCGAGGCGGCGACTCTCACCGGTATCGGCGGCGTCCTCGGGACGGCTTTTGGACTCGTCCTCGCCATGTTGATCGCCCACGAGATCCGTTTTCCCTTCCGTTTTTCGCTTACCTGGACACTGATCGCCGTGATCTTCTCCGCGCTCATCGGAGTGGTGTTTGGGATCTACCCGGCGCGCCGCGCCGCCCGGCTCAACCCGGTGGATGCGCTTCGCTGCGAGTGACGGTGAATTCGCTTGCCCCTGCCGGCGAGGCCGGCATACATTAGTCTTGATCCGCTAAGTCAACAAAGCTCGACGGACGTTCCAACGAGGTGGTGAAGGCGTGCGTGCGGCAGCGGCATTCGCTCTCGTTTTTTCTGTCTTCCTCTCCCCGCGGCTCTCCGCTCAACCGCCCCCGCTCGACCCTCGGCAGGCGGCATTCTCCCTCTACGCTCACGCCTTTCTCGATTCCGAGCGCAAGCCGACGGTGGCGGTAAACGTCAATATCCCTTATTCGAGCCTCATATTCCTCAGGAATGGGGCCGCGTTCCAGAGCGAGTACGCCGCCTACATCAAGATCCTCGACAAGAAGAACCGCCTCGTGGATACGGCGGTTATCAATGAGGCGGCCGTGGCCGAGAATTACGAGGCGACGCGGTCCGCGAAAATGAGCGCTAAGTCCTCCGTGCGTTTCGGCCTCGCCCCCGGCGATTACCTCATCGAGTGCACCGTGGAGGTCAAGAACACACTCCGCGTTTTTGAAAAGTCGGTGCCGGTAACGGTGCCGGAGTTTCCCAAGGTGGGGCTGGCCCTCGGAAAACCAAGGCTCTACGCCGTGGCGGTAGATACGTCGGCGTCCGTTCCCGTTCTGTTCGAGTCGCCCACGTCCGGAGCGTTCGGGGAGGAGGAGCACGAAGGCACCCTCTTCGCCGAACTCGACAGGCACCCCGCCGTCAGATTCGAAGTCTACGCGCAGGAGGAAACAAGCGACTCGATGACGGGCGAACTCTACTTCGAGGTGCTGGACGACAAGAAAACAGTACACGCGTACGGAAGACGAAACGTGACAATCGCGGGTTTGCGGAACGATTTCTTCGTGTACCTCGACATCGATGAATGGGATCCCGGTCCCTACGTCTTTGTCGCGAAGGCTCTCGAGGGCGATCCGGTCCGGCAAACAACGGAGAGCCTCGATTTCGTCCTGGGGTACACGGCTACGATGCTCACCAGGCACTTCGAGAGAACGGTCGGGATCCTCGCGTTGATCGCGACACCCGAGGAGATCGGTGAGATCAAGAACGCGCCGGAGGCCGAGCGGGTCCGTCTCTGGGGGGCGTTCTGGGCGAAGAGGGATCCATCGCCCGGTACCGGTCAAAACGAAGCGTTGACCGAGCACCTACGCCGCGTCCGCCACGCCGTCGACCATTACCCCGACGGCGGAGCGGGCTGGCAGAGCGACCGGGGCAAGGTTTACATCAAGTACGGCGAACCCGATCACACGGAAGTGAGAATCGACGCCCAGTATCAGGGCGAGTACCTGCTCTGGTACTACTACAAAGAGAGTCTGACCTTCGTTTTCTACGACCGCATGGGGTTGGGGGAGTACCGCCTGACCGACTCGAGCCAGCTTTGAGAACGGCCGTTTTCCTCGTCGTCTGTCTCCTCCTTTCGACGGGTTGTTCGAAGAGCCCGCCGGGTGGCGACGTGCTGTTTGTCGCTCTGGAAACCTCTCCCAACCGGCTCGACCCCGCTCTCGTGGTCGACGTCGCCGAAGGACAGATCTGCTCGCTGCTTTACCAGGGTCTCGTCCGGTTCTCGCCCCGGGGCGAGGTGATCGCCGACGCGGCGAAGAGCTGGTCGATCGAGAACAGCGGGACTCGGTACGTTTTCCACATGGATTCGCGACCCCGGTTCTCGGACGGATCGAGGGTCCTCTCGCGAGACGTGAGAGCGAGTCTGGAACGGGTGCTCGCCCCCGGGAGCCTTTCGCCGCGTAGGTGGGTCCTCGACCGGATCCGCGGCGCGCCGGCTTTCACCAAGGGCTCCGCGGAATCGATCGACGGCGTGTTGACTCCCGACGACTCCACGGTGGTGATCGAGCTCGAAAAGCCCTTCAGACCTTTTCTACAGCTTCTGGCGATGCCCGCCGCGTACATCGTGCGGTCCGCCGCGAGCGACGAGGTGGGCCCCGGCCGGGGCGGCCGGGGCCCACCGGTCGGAGATTCGCGCCGACCCCACGACGGTTCCGGCGAGACCCGCCCCGTGGGTTCGGGGCGTTGGGTGCTGTCGAAATGGGAGAGGGGCGATTTCCTGGAGCTCGTGCCGAACCCCTTCGATCCCCGAGGCGATCCCCCGCTCGAGCGCATCGTTTTTCGCGTCATCCCCGAGGCGTTCACGCGGATCGCGGAGTTCGAATCCGGGACGCTCGACATTCTTCGTATTCCGCAAGCGGAGCTCGGGCGATTCCTGGAGGACGAGTCGAGACGGTCCTCGATCCAGTCGCAGCCGGAGCTTCGCGTCACCTACATCGGCCTCAACAACCGCAAAGGGCCGCTCAAGGATGTTCGCGTTCGCCGCGCCCTGAATATGGCCGTCGACGCGGGGCGAATCATCGAGGTCCTCGCGGGCGGACACGCCGTTCGGTCGGCGGGCGCCGTCCCGCCGGGTCTTCCGGGGTACGCCGAACGACCGCCGTACCCGTACGACCCCGCCGCGGCTAAGAACCTGCTCCGGGACGCGGGCTTTCCCGATGGGTTCGACCTCGAGATATGGCAGCGCGACAGCCCCGAGGGGAACCGAGTCGTCGAAGCGATTCAGGGGTATCTCCTCGAGATCGGGATTCGCGTACGCATCGTCAAGCGCGAATGGAGCGCGTTCAAGGAGGCGGTGAGCCGCGGCCGTGTGGACGCGTTCTTTCTCGACTGGTACGGCGATTACCCCGACGCCGAGAATTTTCTCTATCCGCTTTTCCATTCGTCGAACGCGGGGGGTGGCGGCAACCGGTCGTTTTTCGCCGACGCGCTCGTTGACAGCCTCATCGAGGAATCGCAGCGCACTCTCGACGATCGAGCCTGCGCCGGCCTCTACGCGTCGATCGACAGCCTTGTGTTCGACCAGGCCCCCTGGATCTACCTCTATTTCCCCACGTCATTTGTTATCGTCTCGCCGGACGTCCACGGCTATACTTTTCCCGTTGTTTATCTGGGAGAGGATTTCTCCACCGTCTCGAAAACACGGAGAGCGGAAGGCCGACGCCGGTGATCGCCTATATCCTCAAGCGCCTGTTGCTTTTCGTCCCGATTCTTCTTGGGGTGGCCACGGTGACCTTCTTTCTCGTCTACGTGCTGCCCGGAGATCCGGTGCTCAGCATGGTCGGGGAGCGGTACGACGAAGCCACCATCCAGGAGCTTCGCCGTGAAATGCGGTTGGACGAGCCCCTGTACGTTCAGTACGCGCACTTCGTCGCGGGGCTCGCCCGTCTCGACTTCGGCCGTTCGTACGTCACCGGCGAACCGGTGGGTCCGACCCTTCTGAAGCGATTTCCCTACACTCTCCGGCTCGCGTTGTTTGCGATGGTGATCTCCGTCGTCGTCGGAGTGTGCGCCGGCGTTCTCGCCGCTTGGCGCTGGCGGACGGCGATCGACTATCTCACCATGGGGACGACGGTCCTGGGTATATCGATGCCGGTTTTTTGGCTCGGGGCCCTTCTCATATTCGTCTTCTCGATGAAGCTCGGGCTACTGCCGCCCTCCGGGTACGGGGGCGGCGGCCTGCGATACGCCGTTCTTCCCGCCGTCACGCTCGCTCAAGCCTCGACCGCGTATGTGGCGAGAATGACGAGGTCGAGCATGCTCGACGTAGTGGGGGAGCACTACATCCAAACGGCGAGGGCGAAGGGGGTCTCGGAGTGGCGCGTCCTCTTTGGCCACGCTCTGAGAAACGCCCTGCTTCCCGTGATCACCGTGATCGGCGCGGACTTCGGGAGCTTTCTCACGGGCGCCGTGCTCACCGAGTCCATTTTCGCCTGGCCGGGGGTCGGCCGGTTCACGCTGGACGCGATCCTCAAGCGCGACGTACCGACGATACAGGGCGCGGTCTTTTTCATGGCCGTCGTTTTCATGGTGATCAACCTTCTTGTCGACCTCGCCTACGCGTGGGCCGACCCGAGGATCAGACTCCGGCGGGAATCGGCGATGTCCGGAGGGTAGCGGGATGATCGCGAAGATCGTTCGACAGAAAAACGGACTCGTCGGCGTCGCCATAGCCGGCGTGGTGTTCGCTGTCGCGGTGCTCGCTCCGGCGATTGCCCCCTACGATCCTTACCGAATCGACATGGCGGAGTCGCTGCGCCCTCCGTGTTTGGCGCATCCCTTCGGGACCGACGTCTTCGGACGGGACGTGATGAGCCGTCTCATGCACGGCGCGAGAATATCCCTCGAGGTGAGCGTTCTCTCGAGGGTCATCTCGATCCTCATCGGGACTCTTCTGGGTCTTGTCGCCGGGTATTTCGGCGGGCGTATCGACAGCGTGATCATGAGGTCGTCCGACGTGACGCTCGCCTATCCGGGTCTTCTCCTCCTCGTCGCCGTTATGGCCGCCGTGGGGCCGAATCTGGCCTCCCTCATCGTGGCCCTCGGGATCGTCGGTTGGGCGCCCGTCGCCCGGATCGTCCGGGCGCAGGTGCTCTCGATCAGGGAGAGGGAGTTCGTCCTCGCCGTGCGATCGCTGGGAGGCGGGGCGGAACGGATCATGGCGCGGCACATCCTGCCGAACTGTGCCTCGCAGCTGGTCATCGTGTTTTCGATGGGTCTGGGGATGGGGATCATGGCCGAGTCCTCGATGAGTTTCCTCGGGCTCGGGGCGCAACCCCCCCTGCCAAGCTGGGGGGCGATGATCAGCTCGGGTCTCGACTATCTCCGGGTAGCCCCGTGGATGAGTCTCGCCCCCGGTCTTGGGATTACGATCGCCGTCCTCGGTTTCAACCTGCTGGGAGACGCCTGCCGGGATGTATTGGATCCAAAGCTGCGTCATCTGGGGAAGGGGGGATAACGGTTTGATTCCAGAGATCCATGGCGTGCTCAGTCAGGTGCTGAAGAACCGGTCCTTGGATTGGAGGACCTGTTTTACGGACGTCCGGGTCGAACCGCCCGAGGGGAGTCGGATCGTGGTCGAATGCAGTGACCGTGAGGTTCTCGAGGACGTTGGGCAACGGTTATCCGGGTGGGCGGCCGGGGAGGGGATGACGATGGAATTCGTGGGACTCCCGGACCCCAAAGAGACGTTTCCAGAGGTTCTCGTCGCGGCCGGAAGCGTCGCCGACGTGAGGCGCTCGAACGCGCACTCGGCTGAGCTTCTCACGCAGATCGTGTGCGGCGACGCGGTGCGTCCCCTCAAGACCGCCGGTGATTGGGTTCTTGTTCGCCTGGATGACGGATACGTCGGGTGGGTGCGGAGCTGGCAC
>Ga0315288_10011956_pt1 | contig 10915 bp, 16 predicted proteins | sample YL17G11_20_MG_FD_203454 | JGI IMG/M metagenome (GOLD analysis project Ga0315288, IMG submission 203454) | Sediment microbial communities from Yellowstone Lake, YNP, Wyoming, USA - YL17G11_20 | ecosystem: Environmental > Aquatic > Freshwater > Lake > Sediment | place: USA: Wyoming | collected...
TCGTCTTTAAGCGCCCGGCCAAGGCCAATATTAATAACAACTTTTTCAATTTTGGGCAACGCTAAAACATTTCTTACTCCCAATTCTTTTTGTAAGGTTAAAATTATTTTCTTTTTATAATTTTCGGATTTGCTAATCATAAATTTTTATACTTCCAAGCCGCATTTTTTACAAATTCTAATTTTCTTGCTTGCCTGCGCAGACAGGCCATCAGACAATATTTTACGGCCAATTCGCGTTGGTTTGCCGCAGTTTTTACAAATAAGCGCTACAGTTGAACTAGGAATAGGCCGTGGTACCTCGATTTTTTCCCCTTTTTTCCCGCCAGTTTTGGGCCGCTGGTGTTTTTTCTTCAAATTAATATTTTCAACAATAACTTTTTCGTTATTTGGCAAAACCTTAATAATCCTCCCTTGTTTACCTCTGTCCTTGCCGCTAATCACTATTATGTTGTCTCCCTTTTTTATCTTCATCCCCCACCCTTTCTAAATAAATTTAAATCGCGACCTTTGTTCGTCATTTTAAGATTGTTTATTGAATTTTGGAATTTTATTTTTGACATAGCTTCAAATTTTGAAAGCGAATTTAGAAAGGGTGGGGGATTATAATACCTCGGACGCTAAAGAAATTAATTTTACAAATCCTCTCTCCCTAAGCTCTCTGGCAATCGGCCCGAAAATGCGGCCGCCTCTTGGTTCAAGGCCGTCAACAATAACCGCGGCATTGTCATCAAAACGAATATAACTGCCGTCTTTCCGGCGATAGGCTTTTCTCTGGCGCACAATCACCGCTCTGACAATGTCTTTTTTCTTAACAGCTTTTCTGGGTTCTGCTTCCTGAACAGAAGCCACGACAATGTCGCCGAGTTGCGCATATCGCCGCCTCGTTCCGCCCAAAACCTTAAAAACCCTTATGGTCTTAGCCCCGGTATTATCTGCCACTTTTAAAATTGTTCTTGTCTGTATCATATTTTTTCAATTACAACAAAATGTTTGTCTTTTGAAATCGGCTTTACTTCTTTAATGATAACCTTATCACCAGTATGAAATTCTCCTTTTTCATCGTGGGCTTTATATTTTTTGCTTGACCGGTAAAAATGATTATAGCGTGGATGTTTTTTATAGTTTTCCACTTTAACCACTACGGTTTTAGCCATTTTATCCGAGACGACAACGCCCTTTAAAGTTTTGGAGTGTTTAGTTGCAATCATATTATTTGGTTATGAATTTTGTTTTAACTGGCAATTTATAAGAAGCGCGTCTCATGGCTTCCTCTGCCAGATCTTTTGAGACGCCATCCATTTCAAAAAGAATCCGGCCCGGTTTTATTGGCACTACATAATGGTCAACGGCGCCCTTGCCGCCGCCCATAGGAGTTTCAGCGCCTTTTTTAGTAACCGGCTTGTCGGGAAAAACTCTAATCCAAATTTTTCCGCCCCGAGCCACATAGCGCGTCATTGCCCTTCTGGCCGCTTCAATCTGCCTTGCAGTAAGCCAAGCCCGCCCCAGAGATTTTAAGCCGTAACTGCCAAAAGCCAATTTCGTGCCGCGAGTTTCCACTCCCTTAAACCGCCTCCGGCCCTTATGCCACTTCCTATGTTTTACTTTTTTAGGGATTAACATGTTTATTTATATATTTTATCTCCGCCAGAGGCGGATCCGCCTTCAGCGGAAAACACTTCGCCTTTATAAATCCAAACTTTTATTCCAACTTTACCGTAAATCGTCAGGGCTTCTTCTTGGGCATAATTAATGTTGGCCCGAAGCGTCTGAAGCGGCACCTTGCCTTTGCTAAGCCATTCACGCCTCGCCATTTCGCTACCGTTAAGCCGGCCAGCTAGGTTAATTTTAACGCCCAAAACTCCTTTTTGCGCCATTACTCTTTCTAAAGCGCTTTTCATTGATCTTCTGAAAGGAATTCTTTTTTCTAAATCAGAAGCAATATTCTGGGCGACAATTTTCGCCTCGCTTTCAGCTTTTTTTATTTCACTAACAGCAAGCTTTAATTCCCATTTCCCAGTGCTATATTTGCTCTTGAGGCGCAATTTCTTTACAATTTCTTCCAGTTTCTTTTTTAAATCGGTAAGGCCGGTACCGCCGCGACCGATAATAAGCCCGGGCTTGGCAGTATTAACAATAACCGTCAGGTTGTCTCCGGAACGCTCAACTTCAACTTCGCCAAGCCCCATTCGATTATATTGCTTTGTTAAAAACTCACGGACTCTAAGATCCTCTTCCAAGAAATAGCGAAAAAGTTTCCTATTTAACCATCGCGACTTCCAATTGTGGATTACGCCTAATCTAAAATTTGTTGGATGAATTTTGTTCCCCATATCTTTATTTAGCCAATCGCCTTTCTCCTAAATATTCTTCTTGTGATGCCCTCGAATTTCCCTTTGGGCTTGATTTCTTTCGGCGCTTCTTTTTTAGGAACAGCTATTACAACCTCTTTCTTTGGCGCTTCCTCCCTGCCCGCCACAGCTATTTTTTTCTTAGTTTTTTTAACTCCGACCGCCGCTCTTTCTTCTAAAACCAAGGTGACATGGCTGGTCTTTTTATGAATGGCGCCGGCTTTCCCAAAAGCCCGCGGCCGGAAACGCTTTAAGGTCTGCCCCTCATCAACAAAGATGTTGGCAATATATAAATTGTCGGGTGATAAATTAAAATTGTTAATGGCAGAAGCCGCGCCGGATTTTAATAATTTTAAAATCGGCAAGGCCGCCCTTTTACTCTGGAATTTTAATTGCGTCTCGGCCTCCTCAACCGGCGATCCTTTAATAAGAGCAATAACTTGCCTCACTTTTCTAGGCGCAATTCTTAAATTATTTAAGTGGAATTTGTATTGCATAACTTAAAATCTTTATTTTTTAGGTGGTGCCGTTGCTACTTTGACCGCCTCCGTGGCTTTTTGTTCGAGTTCGCGCTGCATTCTGCCGCCGTGCTTCACAAATTTTCTAGTAAAAGAAAATTCGCCAAGGCGATGGCCCACCATTTCTTCAATAATAGTCACCGGTATATGGATCTTTCCATTATGAACGCCAAAAGTAAATCCCACCATTTCTGGGGAAATCATGGAGTCGCGCGACCAAGTTTTAATAATCGTCTTGTCGCCGGTTTTCAATTTGCTTATTTTCTTGAGCAGTTTTGGATCCACCCAAGGACCTTTTTTAATACTGCGTGACATATTATTTTATTTCTTTCTTCTCCTCATAATAAACACGTTAGATCGCTTATTTTTCTTTCTGGTTTTGCGGCCGCCGGTAATTTGCCCCCATTTGGTTTTCGGCCGGCGCGTGCCCCTTGGGGCCCGACCTTCGCCGCCGCCATATTTATGATCTCTCGGATTCATTGCCGAAGCCCGAACAGTTGGCCTAATGCCAAGCCAGCGGGAACGGCCGGCTTTGCCGATCGTAATTGTATTCCATTCAGCATTAGAAAGCGATCCGATTGAGGCATAACCCGTATCCGGAACCCTTCTTACCTCAGAAGATGACAAAAGAAGTTGAGCATAACCGCCTTCTTGAGCCATCACTTGGACTGAACTTCCGGCCGATCTTGCCAATTGTCCGCCTTTTCCCGGAAAAAGTTCAACATTATGTATAAAAGTGCCAACCGGAATATTTCTAAGCATCAAGCGATTACCAATCTGAAGCGGCGCATTAGGAGATGTGATAACCATGTCATCAACTTTAATATCGCGCGGCGCTAAAATATATCTTTTCTCGCCGTCTTTATAAATTATTAAAGCGATAAAAGCGGTGCGATTCGGATCGTATTCAATAGAGGCAACCCGACCGGGGATATTATACTTGTCTTGCTTAAAATCAACAAGGCGGTAAAGCTTTTTGTGGCCGCCGCCCTGGTGGCGCGTAGTAATCCGGCCTCTATTATTCCTAGCCGAGGTTCTCTTTTTTCCTTTCGTCAAACTTTTTTCCGGCCTAGTTTTTGTCAAAATCGAAAAATCAACGCCTGTCATTTCGCGCCTTCCCGGAGAAGTTGGATTGTAAATTTTTATCGCCATCCCCCACCCTTTCTAAATAAATTTAAATCGCGACCTTTGTTTGTCATTTTGAGATTGTTTATTGAATTTTGTGATTTTATTTTTGTCATAGATTCAAAATTTTGAAAGCGAATTTAGAAAGGGTGGGGGATTATTTTGCCATTTCTATTGTTTGCCCGGGAGCCAAAGTTACAATTGCTTTTTTATATCCCGCTCTAAATCCTTTGGTTTTGCCGACTCGCCGGGCCTTTTTAGGAATATTAACAATATTTACTTTTATAACTTTAACATCATAATTTTTCTTCACCTCGTTAGCTATCATAATTTTATTGGCAGTAGGACTAATTTTAAAAACATAATGATTCAATTTCTGATCCATTAAAGCTTTCTCAGTCGTATGAGAAGAAATTAAAATTTTTGATTCTAAAACAACCCGTTTCTTCGGAGCTTCTACCTTTTTTTCCTTGCCCTCCGTAGCCTTGGCGAAGGAGGGTTCTTTTTTCTCCTCCGCAACTGGTTTCTTTTCTTTCTTGTCTTTAGTTTTAAATAATTTATTTAACAGTGTCATATTTTTTGCTTAAATACTCAATGCCGTCTTTGGTAAAAATTAAATGTTTATATTTTAAAATATCCAAAATATTTAAATTATCTATATTGATAATTCCTAAATTTGGCAAATTGCGTCCGGCTCTTTTAAGATTCTCATTTTTATTGGCACCGCCTTCGCCAAGGCTTCGGCGGTCAAGTAAAACTAAAAGGCTGGTTTTTACCTGCGGAAAATTTTTCATTATTTTTGCCATTTCCTTTGTTTTTGGCACTGACAATTTCAAATCGTCTAAAACCAATAATTCGCTGTCCTTGGCTTTGGTTGAAAGCGCTGTTAAAAATGCTTTGCGGGCCATTTTTTTATTTATTTTTAATTTAAAATTTCTTTCTTTAGTTGGCCCAAAAGTGATACCGCCGCCTTTCCATAATGGAGAGCGAATAGAACCGTGGCGGGCCCGGCCAGTGCCTTTTTGGCGCCATGGTTTTCTGCCGCCGCCGGAAACTTCACTCCTATCCTTTGTTGAAGCTAAAACTTGTCTCTGATTTGCTAAAGCGATTCTCACGGCCTGATGAACTAAGTCAGCATTCCAAGGCAAGTTAAAGATGGCTTCATTGAGCTTTAATTCTGATACTTCTTTTCCTTCCTGATTGTACACTTTAACTATTGACATTTTTTAAAAATATGCTAAGATGTTAGTATAAAATTAGTTCTCTGTCAAAATACTGGGGTCCCTTAAATGGGAGGAGGGTAAAATGAGAAGATATCTGATTATCGCGGGAAGTATTATTATTATTATGGTTATGATGTCAGGGTGTGCCCCGTTCTGGAGTAGTTATGGCTACTACCCCGGTGGCTACGGTGACCCTTATGGTAGCCCTTACGGCTACCCCGGCGGCCCCTACTATGGCGGCTACGGCCCTGGTTATGGCTCGCCCCCCGGCCCCTACTACTATGGCCCTTGGAGACCGAGATGTTTCCAAGGGTACCAAAGATATGTCTGTGAGGATCGCCCCGAGGGGCGCGTCTGTTTTTTGACCTGGGAGCCCGCTCACTGCGAGTAACTCCCACCCCCGCGCAACACGGGGGTTTATTTTTTTATAGAACTAACCCTTTATCATCACTAATGTGCCGCGTCTTCCCGGAATAGCTCCTTTAATTGCGACCAGATTATTTTCTTTATCAACTTCAACAACTTCCAAATTTTTAACTGTTATTTTATCGCCGCCCATCCGGCCCGCCATCCTCATTCCTTTAATGACATGCTGGGGCCAAGAAGCGCCGATTGAACCCGGGGCACGATGCCTGTCTTTTTGGCCGTGACTCTTTGGGCCTCCGTGGAAACCGTGCCTTTTGACGACGCCTTGAAAACCCTTACCTTTTGAAATAGCAACAATATTAACTTTATCTCCAGGGGCAAAAATTTCTGGTTTGATTTCATCTCCCGCTTTAAGCTCCGTAGCCTCAACGCGGAATTCTTTCAACCATCTTAGATTTGAGATTTGAGATTTGAGATTTGAGATTTTTTTCAGGTGGCCGCGCTGCGGTTTTTTAATATTTTTTTCTTTCTTTACCCCAAATCCAAGCTGAACAGCGACATAGCCGTCTTTTTCTTTTGTTTTAATTTGAATAACAAAATTTGGCCCGCTTTCTATTAAGGTCACTGGAATAACATTGTCTCCTTTAAAAATCTGGGTCATTCCTATTTTTTTTCCTAAAATAAATTTCATATTAGTGAAGGAGGAAACCAAACGCCCCCGCCAAGGCGGGGGCGTTTGGACTCATTACATTTTTATTTCAATATCAACGCCGGCCGGAAGATTAAGGTTCATTAAAGCGTCAATGGTTTTGGAAGTGGGGCTGAAAATGTCTATCAAGCGCTTGTGAACTCGCATTTCATATTGGTCGCGACTGTTCTTATGGACAAAAGTGGAAGAATTGACCGTATATTTTCTAATTTCAGTCGGCAAAGGAATGGGGCCCACAACTTCGGCGCCCTGTCGCTGTGCCGTTTCCACAATCTGGCGAGCTGAAGAATCAATAATTTTATTGTCATAAGCCCTAATTCTGATTCTTATCCTTTGTTTTATTTCTTCTTTTTTAATCATTTATCTTTAAAGAACAGTTGCTTTTCTATTTGCTTTACTTTGAAATTTTTGTAACCACGCCAGCGCCGACCGTTTTGCCGCCTTCCCTGATGGCAAATCTCTGCTGTTCTTCTAAAGCCACCGGCGCAATGAGTTTAACCATGAATTTAACCGTGTCGCCGGGCATAACCATTTCCACGCCCGGAGCCAAAGTCACTTCGCCGGTAACATCGGTTGTTCGGATATAGAATTGGGGCTTGTAATTAGAAAAGAACGGAGTATGCCGACCGCCTTCCTCTTTGGTCAACACATAAACTTCGGCTTCAAATTCGGTATGGGGCGTCATCGAACCCGGCATGGTCAAAACCTGGCCGCGTTCAACGTCTTCTTTTTTAAGACCGCGCAAAAGAATGCCGGCATTATCGCCGGCTCGGCCCTCATCAAGAGATTTGTTGAACATTTCAATGCCGGTAATAACAGTTTTTTGGGTTGGCTTTAAGCCCACAACTTCCATTTCATCATTAAGTTTTACAACGCCTCTTTCAATCCTGCCCGTCACCACTGTGCCGCGACCTTCAATTGAAAAAATATCTTCAATTGGCATTAGGAACGGCTTATCAATCTGACGAACCGGCTCGGGAATATATTCATCAAGAGCTTTAATCAATTCCAAAATGGGTTTGGCCGCTTCATCATCCGGTGATTTGACTTCCAAAGCCTTCAGGGCTGAACCGCGGATTATCGGGACTTTATCGCCGGGAAACCCATATTTAGTTAAAAGTTCGCGCACCTCGGCTTCCACCAAATCAATAAGTTCCGGGTCAGTAACCATGTCAACTTTATTTAGAAAAACTATAATGGTCGGAACGCCGACTTGTTTAGCTAAAAGAATATGCTCTCGAGTTTGAGGCATCGGACCGTCGGTTGCCGCCACAACTAAAATCGCGCCATCCATCTGAGCCGCGCCAGTGATCATATTCTTGATATAATCAGCGTGACCCGGGGCGTCAATATGAGCATAATGACGTTTTTCGGTTTCATATTCCGAGTGGTGCAATTGAATGGTAATGCCGCGAGCTTTTTCCTCCGGCGCATTGTCGATATCGTCAACCGACTCTTCCTTTTTTGCCAAACCCTTCATATGAAGGATATGAGTGATGGCCGCTGTTAACGTAGTTTTGCCATGGTCAACGTGGCCGATGGTACCGACATTAACGTGGGGCTTTGTTCGTTCAAATTTTTCTGCCATATTTTTTCTTATTTATTATAATTTAATTAAAAATACATAAATACTGCGTGGTTCTATAATTTAACACGCAGTTCTTATTTTAGTCAATACACAAATAAATGTCAATACAAAGAATACTACTAAAATTACACATTTTAATAAGGCAATTCGTCAACTCCCAGATCTTCAAGAGTAACATCATTGGCGGATTCGATGTCGGCAATTTCAGCCGAGGCCTCGGGAAAATTCATTTCTTTTGCCATTGCCTCGCCGATGGGATTATTAGATGCTGGTTCGGTAAAATCGGGGAGGCTGGTTTTATCGGTTTCGGAAATCGATAGTTTTGGCACAAGTTTCTCATATTCCTCAATAGTCAAAACAACTCCGATGGGCTTATCATTCTCAATTAAAATACACCTCCCTCCTTCAGTTAAAAATTTTTTAATTATTTTGTATGTTTCCATAAGCTTTATATTATATAGGTTTCCGAAACCTATAAATTATTTTTTGCCGGCAACAATTAATTCCGCAACGTTAGCCGGAACTTCATCATAATGGTTAAATTCCATCGTATAACTCGCGCGGCCTTGGCTCATTGAACGCAATTTTGTTGCATAACCAAACATTTCTGAAAGCGGCACTTTGGCATCAACAACTTTCATCATTGCCCGTTCTGACATCTGCTCAATTTTACCGCGCTTGGAATTTAAGTCGCCGGTAATGTCTCCAAAAAACTGTTCAGGCACAACTACCTCAACTTTCATAATCGGTTCAAGCAGTACTACAGTAGCGCGTTTACTAGCTTCTTGCAAGGCCATTGAAGCGGCGATTTTAAAAGCGGCTTCAGAGGAATCAACCTCATGATAAGAACCATCATAGAGCGCCACTTTCATATCAACCATCGGATGACCGGCTTTTACACCTTTTTCCATGGCTTCTATAACGCCTTTCTCAGCCGCCGGAATGAATTCCTGAGGAATAACGCCGCCTTTAATTTCATTAATAAATTCAAAGCCCGAGCCGCGTTCTGCAGGTTCAACCCTGAGCCAAACATGGCCGTACTGGCCGCGGCCGCCGGATTGCCTGATGTACTTTCCTTCCGCTTCAGCAATTTTTTTAATAGTTTCTTTGTAAGCCACTTGCGGCCGGCCGACATTGGCGCCCACTTTAAATTCCCTCTTCATCCTCTCAACAATAATTTCAAGATGAAGCTCGCCCATTCCGGAAATAATGGTCTCGCCGGTTTCAAAATCGGTCTTAATCCTGAAAGTCGGATCTTCTTCAGACAAACGCCTCAAAGCCAAACCCATTTTTTCCTGGTCGGCTTTTGTCTTTGGTTCAATCTTTTGAGAAATAACCGGCTCTGGAAAGATAATTTGCTCTAAAATTATCGGGTGTTCTTCATCGGATAGCGTGTCGCCGGTGGTGGTATTTTTTAAACCAACAGCCGCGCCAATTTCTCCGGCTTTGATTTCATCAATTTCTTCCCTTTCGTTGGCATGCATTAATAAAATTCTGCCGATCCGCTCTTTAGAATCTTTGGTTGAATTTAAAACATAAGAACCCTTGGCTAACTTTCCGGAATAAACCCGAAAATAAGTTAAAGAACCGACATAGGGATCGGTGGCAACCTTAAAAGCCAAGGCGGCAAACGGTTCATTTTCATCCGGGCGGCGCGCCGTTTCTTCGCCAGTTCTCGGGGCGACTCCTTTAGTCGGCGGCAGGTCAATGGGGCTCGGCAAATAATCAACAACGCCATCAAGAACCATCTGAATACCTTTGTTTTTTAAAGCCGAGCCGCAAAAGACCGGCACTAATTTATTGGCTATAACCGCTTTTCTCATCGCAGCCCTCAATTCGTCATTGGAAATCTCTTCTTTTTCAAGATATTTTTCCATCAACTTATCGTCGGTTTCAACAATTTTTTCAATCAAATTTTTTCTGGCGTCATCGGCTTCTTCTTCTAAATTTTCCGGGATATCGGATAATTCCATTTTTTCCCCGTGTTCGCCCAAAAAATGAATAATTTTTTCTTCAATTAAATCAATAATGCCTTCAAATTTTTCCTCAAGGCCAATCGGTAAATTCACCGGCACGGCACTTAAAGTGAGGCGTTCACGAATTGACTGCAAGCTTTTTTCAAAAGATGCGCCCACTCGGTCAAGTTTATTAATAAAACAAAGCCGCGGCACACCATACTTATCGGCTTGGTGCCACACGGTTTCCGATTGCGGTTCAACACCAGCCACACCGTCAAAAACCACAACGGCGCCGTCTAAAACCCGAAGAGAACGCTGAACTTCAGCGGTAAAATCAATGTGGCCCGGCGTGTCTATGATATTGATGCGATGCTCATCGGATAATAAATGGGTTGGCGTCCAAAAAGTCGTTGTGGCGGCGGCGGTAATGGTTATGCCGCGCTCTCTTTCCTGTTCCATCCAATCCATAATGGCCGCGCCCTCGTGGACTTCGCCAATTTTATGGGAAATTCCGGTGTAAAACAAAACACGCTCACTGACAGTTGTTTTGCCGGCGTCTATATGAGCGATAATTCCTATATTCCTAACTTTTTCTATTGGATAATGTCTTTTTTCCATAACTTACCAAGAAAAATGGGCGAAAGCGCGGTTGGCTTCGGCCATCCTGTGGGTATCTAATTTTTTCTTAATGGCCGCCCCTTCATTATTAACTGCCAGCATCAATTCTTCGGCCAATTTTTCTGCCATTGACTTGCCTTTTTTTGCTTTAGCCGCATTAATAATCCATCTAAAAGCCAGCTGGATTTTCCTGTCGGGCCGCACCGGCTGAGGTACTTGATAGTTGGCGCCGCCAACCCGGCGGGATTTCACTTCTAAAGACGGCGAGATATTTTTAATTGCTTTATCAAAAAGTTCTATGGGGTTACCTTTGGTTTTTTCTTTTATAATATCAAAAGATTTATAAACCACCTTTTGGGCTACTGATTTTTTTCCTTGGCGCATGATGTAATTTATAAATTTCCCCACTAAAGGATTGCTGTATAAAGGATCAAGATTATTAATTTTTTTTATTTTTGTT
>Ga0315288_10011958_pt1 | contig 10914 bp, 7 predicted proteins | sample YL17G11_20_MG_FD_203454 | JGI IMG/M metagenome (GOLD analysis project Ga0315288, IMG submission 203454) | Sediment microbial communities from Yellowstone Lake, YNP, Wyoming, USA - YL17G11_20 | ecosystem: Environmental > Aquatic > Freshwater > Lake > Sediment | place: USA: Wyoming | collected...
TTTTGGTGTTTATGGGCGTGGTGGGTAAGTCGGCCCAGTTTCCGCTTATGACCTGGTTACCGGATGCCATGGAAGGTCCGACGCCGGTCAGCGCGCTATTGCACTCCGCCACCATGGTGGCGGCCGGTGTGTATCTGGTGAGCCGGCTTTTCCCCTTCTACTCTGCTTCACCCGATGCCTTGCTGGTCATTCTTTCCATCGGTACCATCACCATGCTGCTCTCCTCCACCATGGCCATGACCGCCCGGGACATTAAACAGGTCTGGGCTTATTCCACGGTCAGCCAGCTCGGATTCATGCTCATGGGTCTGGGCGCGGGCAGTTATTTTGCCGGCGTGTTCCATCTGACCACCCATGCCGCCTTTAAAGCGCTTTTATTCCTGTGTGCCGGCGTGTTCATTCACCAATACGGCACCAACGACTTTTTCGAGATTTCCAAAGCAGGCGGCCGGAAGCTCAAGATCCCGATGATCACGGTGACCATCGCGGGTTGCGCCCTGTCCGGTTTTTTCGGTACAGCCGGTTTTTTCAGCAAAGAAGCCGTGCTGGGCGCCCTGGCCGATTTGCCCAACAAGGGTTGGTTTTTGGCCGGTTTGCTCGGCGTCCTGATGACCGCCTATTATACATTCCGTTTGCTCTTTGTCATGTGGTTCCCCAGAAAAATTGAGGTATCGCATGCGCATGCCGCGCATGACGCTCATGCGCATGCCGCACATGGCCGGCACAGTCGGGCCGGCTATTATGCCATGGCCGTTCCTTTGCTGGTATTGGCCGTTTTTGCCCTTGGCTTGGGATTCATGGAAGAATACTTCTTGGAGTTTCTGGGTTGGGGTAAGGCCTTGGTCATTCCGCATCATGCTTATCTGGCACCGCTTTCAGTCGTGCTGGTGTTATTAGGGATCGCGATTGCCTGGTTCGAATTCGGCCGCAAAGGCGCGGCTCAAACCGGTTTCTTGAGCCGGTTACCCAAGGTGGAGGCGCTTTTCAGCAACCGTTGGTATATGGATCATGCTTTGCGTCTTTTTGTGGACCGGGTGGTGTATGGGCTTTTCAGCCGCTTCTTCACCTTGAACGACCGCCGGGTGGTGGACGGTTCGATCGACGGCATGTGCCGCGGCACCGTGGGCTTCGGCCGTTTGCTCGGTTTTTTGCAGAGCGGTTATTTGCAGTATAACTTGTATATCATCATAGTGGTTTTGGCCGGTATGGCTTTGTATTTTTTATTCGGAGAGTGTTTTTAAATTTATTTTTGAAACATCGGCAATTTGTTTATACTTTTTATTGTCGATTGCTTAATGCCGTGATTCCGGCGAAAGCCGGAATCCAGGTTCTCGAATATTGGTTCTGATGGATTCCGGCTAAATGATGATTTTGTTCTGCAAAATCATGACATGCCGGAATGACGAAAAAAGAAAACGGCGATTAGAAATTTATCGACAACACAGTGTCGATGTTTGAAACATAAGAGTAAAAAGAGGAAAGAGGGTAGGGCATGACAGGTTTTCCAATTCTTTCAGCCATCATGTTGGCACCGGGTGTGGGGATGCTGTTGATCCTCTTTTTACCCCATGACAACCAGAAAGCGGTCAAGTGGATTTCCCTGGCTTCGGCCGCGGTCAGCCTGATGCTCACCCTGTATCTCTATATCCAATACGACCGTGTAGTCGGCGGCTTTCAGTTTAAGGAAGAAATCCTCTGGGTCAAGACCTGGGGCATCTATTACTTCCTGGGAGTGGACGGCATCAACCTGCCGCTGGTGCTCTTGACGAGTATTGTCTTCTTCACCGGGATCTGGACCATGTGGGATTTAACCAAGCGGGTCAAGGAGTTTTTTGCCCTGATGTTGCTTATGGTCCTGGGGGTTTACGGGGTCTTTATGTCCCTGGACCTTTTCTTTCTGTTTGTGTTCTACGACGTTTCCCTCTTTCCGATGTATCCGCTCATCGCCATCTGGGGGTCCACGCGCAAAGAATACGGCGCCCTGAAGTTGACCCTTTATCTATTGGCCGGTTCGGCTCTGATCGTGCCCGGCATGCTCTATCTCTACTTTCAGAGCGGGATCAATACGTTTAATATGGTGCTTCTGGCCAATCATGGATTTACTCCGCAGGTGCAGAGTATCGGCTTCTTTCTCTTTTTGTTCGGTTTCGGAGTGCTGGCCGGTTTGTGGCCGTTCCATACCTGGTCGCCGGTCGGGCATGTGGCTGCGCCTACCGCGGTTTCCATGATCCATGCCGGCGTGCTCATGAAGTTGGGAGCCTACGGCATTCTACGGGTGGGCATGTATCTTTGCCCGCATGGTTTGGTCGAATGGGCGCCGCTTTTTTCGACCTTGGCCACGATCGGAATCGTTTACGGCGCTTTTGTGGGCCTGGCTCAGACCGATCTGAAATATGTGATCGGTTATTCTTCGGTCAGCCATATGGGTCTGGTGAGCCTGGGTCTGTCGACCATGACCATCGGCGGCATCAACGGCGCCGTGTTCCAGATGTTCGCGCACGGCATCATGACCGCCTTGCTCTTCTCGTCAGTCGGTCATGTTTACGATCGCACCCATACCAAGTTGATCCCGGAGTTGGGCGGGATGGCCAAAGTTATGCCGCGCGCAAGCTTTTTCTTTATTCTGGCGGCTCTGGCCGGTATCGGTGTGCCTTGCCTGGCTAGTTTCTGGGCCGAGTTGTTGGTCTTTATCAACAGCGTGAAGGTCTATCCGGTGCTCGGTACTTTTGCGGTTCTGGGTCTGGTGGTCAGCGCTCTGTTTATGCTGCGGGTGGTGCAAAAGACTTTTTACGGTGAAAAGAACGAACGCCATGCGCACGCGCCGGACATGGGGTGGGCCATGACCGTGCCGCGGGCTATACTGGCCGGAACGATCGTATTGTTCGGTTTCTTTCCGCGTCTGATGCTGGACGTGATCAATGTCGGCGTCATGCCGCTGGTGGAGATGATTAAGTAATGCTCGCAAAGTTTTTATTATTCATGCCGGAATCGGTTTATTTGGCCATGGGCCTGGTGCTCTTCTTTGTCTGCCTGCCCAGGCAAGCACAGCCGCGCAACGCCTTTCGCTGGGCCGTGGGTTTTGCTTTACTGGGCATTGTAGCCGCCCTGTTCGGTCTGTTCCGGGAGGGTTTTTTGTTTTTTGAAGCCTACCAGGTGGACCTCTTCAGCCAGATTTTCAAACTGATCCTGGCCGTGACCGTGTTGCTGGTCTTGTTCCTCTGCCGCGAGTTGCCGGACCTGGAAAGGCATTATCGCCGCGAGTTCTTTTTGTTCCTGGCTTCCTGCACCCTGGGCCTGATGCTCATGGTGAGTGCCGTGGAACTGATGACCCTTTATCTGGCTCTGGAACTTTCCTCCTTCTCGCTCTATATCCTGGTGCCCCTGCGCAAGGGCGACGGTATCGACGTGGAAGCCGGCATCAAGTATCTCTTTATCGGGGTCACGGCTTCCTGTGTCATGCTCTTCGGGTTCAGTTATATCTTCGGCGCGGCCCATACCACCGATATACGCGAACTCATGATGCGGCTGCCGGCCCTGTTGCAGCAGCCGGCCGCAGTGATCGGATTGCTTTTGTTTCTGGCCGGATTTTTCTTCAAGCTGGCGGTTTTCCCCTTCCATTTCTGGGCGCCGGACGTGTATGAGGGCGCGGCCAACCAGGTCGTGGCCTATATTGCCACCGCTTCCAAGGCAGCGGCGATCGCCCTGCTGATCCGCATCACGGCTCTGTCCCACGGCCAGAGCCCCTATCTTTTTAAGGTGCTGATCGCTTTGTGTGTGGCTTCCATGTTTCTGGGCAATCTGAGCGCCATTGCTCAGAAGAGCCTGAAACGCATGCTGGCCTACAGCGCTATTGCCCATGCCGGTTATGTGCTCATGGGCATTCTCACCATGACCGCGGTCGGTTACAGTTCGGCGGTGTTTTATACCGCGGCTTATATGCTCATGACCTTTGCGGTTTTTATGGTGATCGTGTTGATCGCCGGGGATGGGCATAATCCGCAGATCGCTGAGCTGGCCGGCCTGCACAAACGCGCCCCGCTTTTGGCTTTGACCCTGATGATGGCCTTGTTCTCCCTGGCCGGCATTCCGCCGACCGTGGGTTTTGTGGGGAAATTTCTGGTCTTTGCGGCGGCTATGCAACAAGGTTATTTCTGGCTGGTGGTGGTGGGCATGGTCAATGCCACCATCAGTCTTTACTACTATTTGATGGTTATCAAGGCCGCTTATCTGCTGGAACCGGCGGTTGAGCAGCCTATGATCCGTTTGAGCCCGGCCGTCCGGCTTCTGAATTATATTCTGATTCTGGCTATAATCGACTTGGGCGTGTTTCCGCAACACATCCTGTGGTTGGCCGAGAGTTCGGTGAAGAATATGCTGGGGGGAATCTGAACCCATGTTGAATGCCAAAAACACCTATCAACCGTCCGCGCCGTCGGATGAATTCAACCCATTGCAAAAGCTCTGGTTCCTGGCGCGTAGTCCCCGGGACCCGGCGCGCAAAGCATGGGGAACCCTGCGTTATACTTGTTGCAGCCATTCGGATTGTATCAAGGGAACCGGCGCACTTAAAAAAGCATTGGTACAAGCAAGCCGGGAAATGGATTTGGATGTGTCCGTGACCGAAATGCCCACGGTTTGCCGGGGAACGTGCGCGAACGGTCCTTATGTGGGCTTGCCGGAATGGCGTTTGTTTTACGGTAATGTCCAGGCGGTTGAAGCGCCGTCGATCCTTTATGAAACTTCCCTGGAAGGCCGGCCGATGTTTTCCAAGCTTTTACTAAACGCGACTAAGGTCACGGACAACCGGATTTTCTTCGATGAAGAAGATCAAATTCTGGCGCTGATCGAACCGGGTTATTGCCTGGTCGAGGCGGCCGATTATTTATTTCGTTTTAATGCGCGGGAATCCTGCGGAAAGTGCTTCCCTTGCCGTTACGGCGTGCACAAACTGGCCGGGCTTCTCCAAAAATTGCAGCAAGGTTCGGCCAAGAAACCGGAACTGGAAGAGATCAAGAAGATTGCCGCGGCCATGGCGCAAGATTCTTATTGCCAATTCGGCGCCAAGGTCACGGCGCCTTTACGGCTGATCCTGGAGCGGAAGCCGGAAGAATTGGAAAAGCATCTGGAAAGGGGTTGCGGCCCTGAAGGGTTGCATCTGACGGAGGTCAAACGTGGGTGAAATGACGAATCAACGGGAAATCACCCTGAAAATAGATAACCGAACCGTAACGGTCCCGGCCGGAACAACCGTGTTGGAAGCGGCCCGGCAGGCCGGAATTTCGATCCCGACTATGTGTTTCAGCGAACAACTGCCTCTGGCTGAAGCCTGCCGTATGTGCGTGGTTGAAGTCAAAGGCAGCGTGAAGCCCTCGGCGGCTTGCGCGACCGTGGTCGCTCCGGATATGGAGGTCGTGACGGTTTCGCCCCAACTCAAGGCGGAACGCGAAACCATCTTCCGGCTGATGCTGGACGATCATTACGGCGACTGCTTGCCTCCTTGCACTTTGCGGTGCCCCACCAATATCGATATTCAGGGCTATATTGCCCTGATCGCCATGGGCCGTTATGTGGAAGCGGCCCGGTTGATCCTGAGAAATAATCCGCTGCCCATGACTTGCGGCCGGGTTTGCCCGCATCCTTGTGAGGCCAATTGCCGGCGCAACCGGGTGGATGAACCCGTGAACATCAACCACCTCAAACGCTTTTGCTGCGACATTGCCTATCGAGATATTGCCGACCTGGGCATCCAGCCTGAACCGGCGACTCACAAAAAAGTGGCCATAATCGGCGGCGGGCCGGCCGGGCTCAGTGCTGCTTTTTACCTGGCTCTGCGGGGGCATGAACCCACTATTTTTGAAGCTTACCCGAAACTCGGCGGCATGCTGCGTTACGGCATTCCCGAATATCGGTTGCCCAAGAAGACCCTGGATCGGGAAATAGAAGCGATTCTAAGCGCGGGGGTCAAAGTCCGGACCGGACAGGTTTGGGGCCGCGACTTCACCCTGGCCGAGTTGAGGGCGCAGAAGTTCGACGCCATCTTCCTGGGCATTGGCGCGGCAGTCAACCGCGAACTTGAATTTGTGCCGCCCGGCACTCAGGGCATCCAATACGGTACGATCTTTCTTTCCCAGGTAGGTTTGGGACAGGATACCGGAATAGGTAAAAGGGTGGCAGTCATCGGCGGCGGCAACACAGCCATGGACTGCGCCCGCACCAGTCTGCGTCTGGGAGCGGAACAAGTTACCATCTTTTACCGGCGTTCGCGCAAGGAGATGCCGGCCCAAGCCATTGAAGTGGATGAAGCGGAATTGGAAGGGGTGAAGCTGGAGTTGTGCGTGGCGCCGATCGACATGGAAGGCCGGGACAACCGGCTGACCGGCCTCAAGTTCGTGCGCATGGATCTTTGCGGTGTGGATGAATCGGGTCGGGCCAAGCCCACGCCCATTGCGGGTTCGGACTTCACGGTAGAACTCGATACGGTCATTATGGCGGTGGGTCAGATGGCGGACGGTCCGGTGCTGCAAAAAGATCCGGTTGCCAAGACTTTAAAATTCGGCCGCGACAGCACCGTGAGCGGCGATGCCCTGACCGGTCATACCAATCTGGAAGGAATCTTTGTGGCTGGCGACCTGATGTCCGGGCCGGCCACGGTCGTGGAAGCCATCGGCGGCGGTCGCCGGGCAGCCGAAGCGATCGACCGTTTTCTCAAGGGCCAACCGGTAACTGCGAAGCGGCCGTTCCTGTTCAGTAAAGGGGCCAAGCTGCCGGAAGTGGACCAAAGCAATTTCGATGATCGGCCGAAGCTGGCGCGCGCGCTCATGCCCATGATCGAACCGCCGGAACGTAAAGGCAATTTTAGGGAAGTAGAGCTGGGCTTGAGTCAAGACCAGGCCCGGGCCGAAGCACTGCGTTGTCTTTCCTGCGGGTGCCAGGCTGTGGAAGATTGCCGTATCCGCCAAACCGCCCATGATCTCGGGCTGCGGGAACTGGTGATCCGGCCGACGCCGTCTGCACCGTTCAAGATCCTGGAACAACATTCCTATATTGCGGTTGAAAACAATAAGTGCATTGTTTGCCGCACGTGCGAAAGAGCTTGCGAGCATTATCACGGCCGAAAAGCCGTGCAAGTTGAATTGGAGCGGGTCGGGAAACTGGATCAATACCGGCATCATCAAGTCGTTTTTAATGACAACTGCGACAACTGCGGTCTGTGCGCCGCGCTTTGCCCGACCGGCACGCTGAGTAATCGGGGTCCTTGGCCCAAACCCGGTCCTTTACCTTTGACCTGGGCTGAATCGATTTGCAATCTCTGCTCCCTGGGGTGCCGGATGCGTGTCGGCCATTTTTGTCAAAAATTATTGGCCGTGGACGGGTTGCCGAATACGCCGGTCATGGGGCATCTCTGCAACCGGGGACGTTTTGAATCAGTAGAGGGTTGCGACAGTCCGGAGCGCATCACCCGGCCGCTGGTGCGTAAACAAGGCAAACTGGTCGAGACCAACTGGGATGAGGCGATTCAGTTCTTGGTTAAAGGCTTCAGCGATATCAAAAAGAATGCCGGTTCACAGGCCTTGGCCGGTCTTAGTTTGGGTCAAGGAACTCTGGAAGAACTGTATTTATTCGGTAAACTGGTACGGGATGGATTTTCTGTAAACCAGGCGGCCGTGATGAGTCCGGCCGGAACAGAAGCAATAAAAGATCCGGCTTTGGCGGGCTTGGCCCTGGCTTATGCTGAAATCGAACATCAGGAGTTAGTGGTCATCGTGGGTTCCGACCTTTCCCAAGCCATGCCGTTGTTGGAAGCGGCTCTGCACCGCATGATTCTCAAAGGCGGCCAATTGGTTCTGATCGGACAAGACCGGAACTTGGCGCCGCGTGCAGCTCTACATGTGCAGCAAACGCCTAATCAAACTTTGGATCTGCTGGCAAGCTTGCTGCAAGGCCGGAATGCGGATCCGGATCTGAATAAACTGTTTCAGTTAGCGAATAAGGTCATGATCATCCTGGGTCATGATGCGAACAATAAAGAGGCGCTATCCGGATTGCTTGCAGCCCGGGAGAGTATAAAAGGCAAACAGGTCCAGTTCGGGTTTATTCCGGCCGTGGCGTCCGGAGCAGCCTTGCGGCCGGCCGGTCTGGCTCAGGGAACCGGAGCCTGCAGTGCTCAAATCCTGGAAGAAGCCCGGCAAGGCAAAATCAAGGGATTGTTTTTACAAGCCGGGCATAACCCGGCTAAAGAGCCCTTGTCCGCAAAAGTCGTGTCGGCTTTGCAAGCTGTGGAGTTTCTGGCGGTGATCGCTGTTTATAACGAACCGCTTTTAGAAAAGGCCCAGGTGGTTTTGCCCGCTCTGTTCTCTTTTGAAAATGAAGGCATTTTTATAGGCGCGGACGGTTTGAAATGCGAAACAGTTCCGGCCGTGTTGCCTCCGCAAGGCATCTTGCCGACCTGGCAGGTGTTGGGCCGGATTCTGCAAGGTTTGACCGGAGGTGCGGGTTATAAGGATTTGCAGCAAGTGCGCGAGGAGTTAGGCGCTTAGTTCAATAATATCGACAAAAAGTTGTCGATAATGGTAGGCGCAGGCTTCAGCCTGCGTCGTGTCACACGCAGCCTTAATGGCTGCGGTTACCCAGTGGCCGAGGTTAACGTCCCCAAGAAGCGGCGGAAAAAATGGCCTATTTGAAATTTTGGAAACCGGTGTTTTATCAGATTCCGGTTTATCCGAACAAGGTGAAATCATGACGGACAGCAAACAATGGGCCTTGGAAAAAATGGAGCAGGCCAACCAAATCTTCGAGCCTAATGAAGTCAAGCCGAAAATCCAGCTGATGGAGCTTGTCTTCTGGACCATCGAAATCTGCCTGATCGCCTGTCTTGCCTTCAGGCTTTATTTATTCCAATGGTGAAATGGCGGAAGTTTTGAAGACCTTCACGGCCTGTTGTATAGCCCTTACTGCAAACTGACGCCCAAGGAATCGGATACATGCTCCCTGATGCCGTAACAACCAAGACCTGGAAGAGATTTTTGCGTGCCGGCTTGGCGATGCTCGCCACCGTCGCCATCCTTGGCGCCCTTTCTCTCAAAGGGGATGAATCCCTTCAAACCGTGGCCGAGCAGTTGGCCAGGAAGTTCCTGATCATTGATTCCCACATTGACTATCCGGAGATGTACCGTAAAGAGGACGATCCCACAAAGTGGGCGTACGGCGATTTTGATTTTCCGCGCGCCGCGAAGGGAGGGCTCAAAGCCGCCTTCATGGCGATCTATGTGCCGGCCGGTGATGAGATAAAGGGCGTAGCTCAACAAACGGCGGACGCGCGCATCAGACTGGTGGAGTCCCTGGCCGAGCGCTGGCCGGCGGTCTGTGCTCTGGCGCGTACTCCGGCGGAAATCCGGAAAAATGCCGCGGCGGGGAAGATCAGTCTTGCCATGGGCATGGAGAACGGGGCGCCTCTCGCGGGGAATCTTGCAAACCTTGCCCGCTATTACGACCGGGGCATCCGCTACCTGACGCTTTGCCATTTGAAGAACAACCACCTCTGCGACTCCTCCACGGACTATTCGCCGACATGGAACGGCCTGAGTCCCTTCGGGCGGCAGGTGGTGGCGGGAATGAACCGCCTGGGAATGATGATTGATGTTTCTCACGTTTCGGATGAAACCTTTACCCAGGTGCTCGCGCTGTCTAAGGCTCCCGTCATCGCATCCCATTCCTCCTGCCGGGCCTTCAATTCGTCGAAGAGCTTCGGTTACAAGCGCAACCTTTCCGATGACATGATTATGGCCTTGGCAAAGAAGGGTGGCGTTATCCAGATCAATTTCGGTTCCGACTTCATAGACGATGGCTACCGGGAGACAGGAGAGGTCGCCAGTGTAGTGGAGGTCGCGGCCCACATTCACCACGCCGTAAAGGTGGCGGGGGTGGACCATGTCGGGATCGGATCGGATTTCGATGGGATTGGAAATTCGGCGCCTTCGGGTCTCAAGGACGTTTCCTGCTATTCGAATCTGATCCGGGAACTGCTGAGCCTTGGCTATTCCCCAGAGGATATCGAGAAGATTTGCGGTGAGAACCTGCTGCGCGTGTGGTCCGAAGTTGAGAGGGTCGCGAAGGAACTGCGGGCCAATCCCTAACCCGGGTAAGCGCGCCCCCTGCCATTTAATGTCTTCGAGTTTTAGGGGCGAATTCTTCTTCCGTCCTTACAATCCGATAGCCGGGGCCACTTCGCGCATGCCCATGATCACGTCGCTAATCAGAGCTTCCAAATCGACACCCAACATTTGCGCGCCTTTTTCGATCACGGACCGGTTGGCTCCGGCCGCGAAACCCTTTTGTTTCCATTTTTTGCGCACGGAAGAGACTTCGAGATCCGTCACACTTTTGGAAGGCCGCACCAGCACGCAGGCTGTGACAAATCCAACTAGTTCGTCAATGGCATAGAGCGTCTTTTCCAGAACGGTTTGGGGCTCCACATCCGTACAAAGACCCCAGCCGTGCGATACCACGGCCCGGATGTATTCCTCGGGCCAGCCGCGCTCAGTCAGAATTTCCTTGGTCTTTTTGCAATGCTGCTCCGGAAATTTTTCATAATCCAGATCGTGAATCAGGCCGATGACTCCCCACTGGTCCGGATCTTCACCCTGTTTTTGGGCCATATGGCGCATGACCCCTTCGACCGCCAGGGCGTGCTTGATGAGCGATTCGTTGCTGTTGAATTCCTTGAGCAAATCCAAGGCTTCTTCCCGGTTCGGAACATGCGTGTTCATTGGTTACTCCTTGTGTATCTGTTTTTAGGCTAAATAGAATGATAATTCATACAATTTTGCATTATAATTGCAAAATTGCAATGGGAAATCCGGTTTTATGACAATTGGTCCCATCCGGGTAGGGGCGACTAACGTAGAGACATAAAAA
>Ga0315288_10011962_pt1 | contig 10913 bp, 12 predicted proteins | sample YL17G11_20_MG_FD_203454 | JGI IMG/M metagenome (GOLD analysis project Ga0315288, IMG submission 203454) | Sediment microbial communities from Yellowstone Lake, YNP, Wyoming, USA - YL17G11_20 | ecosystem: Environmental > Aquatic > Freshwater > Lake > Sediment | place: USA: Wyoming | collected...
ATCCTTTAACTTTTTCTGGATATTTCTCATTCCATTCTTTTATACGAGAATAGCACTCATCGTAATTATCTTTTTGATGCTTCTTTACCCGCTCTTTATATTTATCTTTTTTGGCCTCGTAACACTTTTTCTGTCCAATCCTAATTTTTTCTGGGTTATTTAACCTGTATACCCTTTTGTATTCTTTTATTTCTTCTTTGTGTGACTCTCTCCATTTTTTCTTGTAATCAGGATCCCTGTATCCCATAACCCAAACCTCCGCAAAAAGGTTCGCAAGAGTTTTAAAAGAGGAAGGATACCTTGCGTAGTATCTTTTCGGGAGCTACCCTATCCTCATTCTTAATATACTACTGTTTATCCCTCGCCTTGTTCTGAGTCGGAGCTTTATCTGGTGAAACCTTAGGCTCCTCAGCCGTAGGTTCTGGTTTCTTTATTGTAGTAGGAGCTGTATCCAGTACACGTCCCCCTACGTTGATGCTCATTGAATGCTTCATACAGTCATGTCCATTATGTCGTATGCCTCAGGTCCAGTCACTCCCTGCATGCCCGTGTACGTGCGGGGCTGCAGATAATACTCAGCCATGATGCTCGTTAAATTACCCCAGTCCTCAGCCTCGTCCGTACGCGTGAAATTGATCGACGTCCAAAAATTTATCTGATAGAGCTGATATCCTGCATTCGCATATTTTTCCGTAGTCACGTTCCTGAAACTCATCGGGAACAAAGGGTTCTGTAGCTCCAGGTCCAGCTTCTGTAGTAGTAGAGCCTGGATGATAGCTTCGAGTATCTTATACACGCCCTCTTTCCGTAGAGCCTCCCCGGTAGAGCCTCCCTTTAAATGCTGGAACACTACTATTAAAGAGATGTTGAGCTTGGCTTTCCATGTATTGATCGTGACCTTCTGAAAATCCGCTGTGTTGCATGAGATATTTACTGCCGGTCTCGTCAAACTTACTGTACCGTCCACCAGGTTCTTAAACGAGTACTCCCGCACGTCGAGCCCAGCAGCCTTCAGTTTTTCCAATATGCCTACTACTACTTCGGCTATCATTCTTAGTATGCTTCCCAGGAACTCGTTAGAGTTGCGGTCACGTTGTCCGTGTCCACTTTGTTAGTACCAAAGAACGCGGGCTCTTCTGTCGCCTCGAACGGTGAGAATCTCCCAGCCTGTATGTCTTTCAGGACACGCATGGCCTCTGTGTACATTTCCTTTACCGACTCCGGCTGAGTCAGCAGCAAACTCCTACTATACAGGTAATAGATCGACAGGCCTATAGAGATGTTACGAATAGCTTCTGGCACCGTAGTCAGCGGTACGGAGTATCGCCCGCGGCAATAGCCGTCTATAGTCGTATCAGCTTTACGGATGCACTCAGTGACCTTTTCTAAATCAATAGAATCTACGTCGGAATCATCGCTCAACTGTCTGAGCTGCTCTTCCGGCACAGTATTTTTTAAATCCGTCAGCGTACAGTATGCCATGACAATCCTTAGATAGAACTATCAAAGAGAGTGAGTATTTCTACTCACTCTCTTTTTTAATCGACAATTAATCAGATACACAATCCTTATACAAATAGCCCAGATCGAGTCCGAGGCAAGAAATCTGACTCTCTTCTGTCACCTCGTAAACCACTTGTCTGTGGTCATCCTCACGATAGCTGCGCACTTCACGTGCTGCACCATCGATGTTCATCTGGTACTTGTATCCTGCGGCAGGAGTACGCAGACCAGCGGAGGCGGGCGTGTAGTACAGAAACGCGGAGCCCTTGCCCGTGTTGTACTCCCAGAGCTGCTTCGGCGTGAACGTCGCTTCACTATTGTGCTCTTTAGCACTGTTGATCAGTGCTTTTCCGACGAGCACTCTGTCGAGACCCAGCACCATAGCCACGATCTGTTCGGTCGTGACACCAGCCTGGCTGTACTTGATACGATCGAGGATGAGAGCGTTGTCGAGAATCTTCACCCATGTCGCGTAGTCCATGAGCAGAGTATTGGGCTCGAGTCCCGTCGCTGCCTGCACCGCACTCTTACCGGCACGGATGTCGGAGATCAGAGTCGAGGCAGTGGTCTGAGTCGCCCATGCTCCGTGCATGTCGGTACCGTGAGCCACACCATCGGCCCATGTCTGAGCAAAGATCGCGTCAGCGATCAATTTCTCATTGTACAGGTCGATCTGGTTCGCGCAGTACTCAATCGCTTCGGTGATCGGCTGCAGAGGCAAATTACCCGGCTCGCTCGAAGAGCGTACCAGTTCGTCCGTCACGGCTTTGCCGATAGACACCTGCTTGGGATCGATGTTCGTAGTGGAAACGCTGTAGGACCCGCGCTCTGCTACAGTACCCTCAGCACGGAGAGCCGCTTCGAGTCTGAACCACGGCCCCTTGGCGTACTTGAGAATCTGTGTGCGAGAGTTGAGACCTGTGATTGTCGGAAACACCTGTGAACCAATAAACGACGCGTTCCGATACATGATCGAAACGTTCTGCAGTGCGCCACGGATGATGACGTCGTTGCGTGTAGGAAGTGCCATATCATTACTCCTTGTTTGTTTTCAAAAATGAAAGAAAGATTGGGGCCTACTATAGGCCCCAACCAATCCAGTTGCTTACCCTGCCAGTCCGGTGACTCCCTGTGCCCCGGTGAGGCCCTGTGCTCCAGTGACTCCCAGACCACCCGTAGCACCCTGTGCCCCGGTGAGACCAGTGAGACCAGTGAGACCACGGAGACCGGTGGTACCCTGGACTCCAGTGAGACCAGCGACACCGTCCACGAGACGTACACGGACTACCTGATTTGCTGCTGTGCTTGCTTCGAGCATGATAGCACGTGTGATAGCGGGATTGCTCGCGCTGTCAGTACCACGTCCACCAGTAAACCCGAGTACACCGTCCTGCACCATCAAACGCTGACCGACACTGTACGCAGCGTCGACCCAAACTTTTGTCACTCCGAGGTACGAGACCGCCGCGGCCTCACCACTCTCGGGAGCATTCTCCAAGATTCCCTCTGCGTACGCGCCTGCTGAGCTCGAACTCTTCACGGTGCCGTCCGACTGCAGTACCACGAACTTGTGCACTGCATTCGAAAGATTCTCACCCGCGATGTACGAAGCTGCCTGATAGTTCAACTGAGTCGCCATTGTAAACTCCTTCTTTGGTTTCGCAGCACTCCATGGAGCCGATGCTCTTTAGGAGCCGGTACATAGGTTTCCCTGTTACTGATTGCTCATGTACTCTTGCATTTCTTCAGGATGCTCTTTACCCACGCACGCGAATGCTTGAGCATAGGACATACCCTTATTCGACGCCATCTTCTCGTCACAGAACTTGGTAATCTTGTCACTCACAGTACCACCCTCATCGTGGTCCGAGGCCTTTGCTTTTGTGGTCAGCTCTTCGAACACTACGACCTTTGGCAAAGAGCCCAGGTACTCCTTATACGAGTTCAGAGACGTGGTCTCTTTATTCGTCTCGGAGAACTTCCCGGCGTCTGCACCGAATCTCAGCTCCATGTTGAGCACGTGCTGCTCAAGATCCACGGGGCGCATACGACCCTCTGCGACGAGTGCGTCACAGAAACTCTTGTGCTCTGCGAGTCTTGCCTTGACCTCCGTACTCACTGCCTCTGCCTTGAGAGTATCACGCTCAGCGGTGACAGCAGCGAGCTCTGTCTTCAGCGTAGCGATCTGCTCAGCAAAGTTTTCGACAGGAGCGACAGCAGGAGTCTCTACGACTGGAGTCTCTACTGTTTTTGTTTCTGCCATATTTTCTGCTCCTTTGTTTTCTGTAGCGGTCTCCACATGATCTGCGGCGACTGCCTGTGTATCTATCTTAAAAAGATCGAAAACCTTCTTGAAGAAGGAATTTTCTCTCTTGAGTGATTTTACATCTTCCTGGGTAAACTCAGCCATCTCGTCCTCCTGGGTAAATTCATATGTAGTTGCGTTATCGTTGTCTTCGAATTTGAAAGGAGCAAGTCCGGCTATTGCAGGTTGTGCCCCTCCCAGGAATCCCAGGTGCCGTACATTTAGGTTGGGGTAGAGGGAGATACTCCGCATCTTATAGGCTCCAGCCTTCAGGGCCTCCACAAATCCATCATTGAGTTCGGTTAGTTTTGCCTGGAGTTTATTTCCAGCTATACGCAGACTATCTACCCACCCATATGCGGGCGAATCATGCTGAGGGTGTCCTATCACTACAGGTGCTTTTCTATCTTTGGTCTCGTTATATGTAGTAGCAATTTTCTGTAGATCTTCGGGAGTCCACTCACGAGTGTTACCAGCGCTATCAGTGTGTTTTCCAACCTTAAATGCATCCACCCACATGTCCTGAGCAAAAGAGGTTTCCGCATTAGTACTCTCCTCGGCATGGGATCTTTCTTCTGATTTCATAATAGCCTCATGCATTGCGTATGCCATTTTTATTGCTTTCTCTCTCCCAAACTTTGCGAACGGATAACTGTGTATTACTGATCCTTTAGGGGCATCATGGGGACCGCCCGTATCCGCGTGACCGTGAAGGACTTCTGCCGCTGTATCAGTTATTCGTACCATTTATAAGAGAGTCCCATCGAGATCGATATTATCGTTAGAAACCAAGATCAGGGGGTTCATATCCTGCATTTACCATGGCCTTCAACTGTGACTCCCTCATACGCTCATTCGGACTTAGTTTTCCTTTTGATACCAAACTGGCATGTTCTTTTATTGCAGCCTCAATCTTATTAGCGTAGGCTACTCTCTCGATTTGTTTTGTACGAGCTACTTCAGACACGGCCTTTTTCAATATGTATTTGTTTTCGTCTATACGTTTATCTATCTCTTCTTTTCCTTTTTCATCCAGAGTATTATACTTAGCCTGGCTCCTCAACTTCTCTATAGTCTTTGTCAGCAGGCGTTCTTCTTCTGCCTTGATATCTTTATTCACCACGTCGTTATAGGTGGGTTTTGATGCAGGTACTCGTAGTATATCCTCTATAGGCTTTTGGACTTCTTTGGGAGCTTCCTGCTTAATTTCTGTTTTGGGAATCTCTTGCGCAGCCTTCATCTCCTCACGTACCCGTACGAACTTCTCCACCGACGCACGCATTTCAGGAGTCTGTTGCTCAGGACGGTACATCGACATCTGTTTGTCGACAGTTTCTTTTATCGCAGCCTCTACCTTAGAAAGTACCGATCCTCCACTCTCACCACTTCCGCCTATTTCACCCGGACGTCCTTCATGACCCCAGTTACCAGATCCCTCACCCCCAAAGTCATGTGCTTCTGCCTGTTCGAGGAATTCAAAGAGCTTTGGTACAAGGTCGAGATGCCCAGCCAATAATGTCTTTATCTCAGCTGGCACGTGACACTCCACTTCAGGTGATTACCGTAACCTCATACCAATATAGTGCGTTAGATAGTATGTTTTTGCACTGGGCTCACAAAAAGGCCCGCCGAATGCACTAAATTGGTTATGAGAGCGATTTTTGATGGTTTTGGTACTGTTTTGACCTCAAAAGTTCATTTAAAGAGCACTTAACGAGCGTTTTTGGACCAAATCGGTACCGATTTGATTACTTAAGGCGCTTAAATAGGTTCGAAACGAATAAATTTTGTCGGTACTGTCGGGGAGTGTGTATGAAGAAATCGGCGATGAAAGACGTGTTTCTGAAGAACTACGCGGACACGTTTGGTAATGTATCAGCTTCGTGCCTTGCCATCAAGATCCACCGGGATACCTATTATGAGTGGTGCAAAGCTGATCCAGAATTCAAGCGTGCAGTAGAAGAAGTAGACGAGAGCTTCCTGGACTTCGCGGAGTCCAAGCTACACAAAAAAATTTCTGACGGTGAGTGGATCCCTCTGAAATACTTCCTTGAGAACAAGGCCAAGAAGCGCGGGTGGAGCAATAGTGACGTCCCAGTAATGCAGCATACCGGTACCATCAAGATCGAGATCGCCAAATCCATTATACAAGGTAACGCCAAGTGAACTTCGCCCTCACCGAGGAAGAGCCTCAGGCAGCTTCTACCACGGTAACCATATCCGGTGGTCCGTTGGAGCTATCCTATACAGAGATGCAGGATAAGGTATTCTCCGACCCTCACCGCTTTGTGGTGTTCGCCAAAGGACGTCGCTTTGGTGGTACTATAGGCGCAGCGAACTGTGTAATAGAGACTATGCTATCCGGTGGACAGAAAGTCCTGTGGGTGGATACGATTCAGGGCAACCTGGCTAAGTACTTCCAGAGATACTTCGTGCCTATACTCAAACAGATCGATCGACAATACTGGTCCTGGAACGAGTCCAAGAAAGAACTAAAGATCTTGGACTCTTTTATGGACATGAGAAGCGCTGAAAGACCTGAGAATATCGAAGGATTTTTCTATTCCATGGTGGTACTTAATGAGGTCGGTCACATCTTAAAAAACCGGTACCTATGGGATAATTGCATCAGACCTATGACTCTCGACCTACACGCCAAATGTTTCTTCGTAGGTACTCCTAAAGGTAAGCGTGATAAAACTGGGCAGGAGCACCTATACTACACATTCTTTAAACGTGGGCAGGATCCTGTAGCATTTCCTGACTGGAAATCATTCGTAGCTACTTCATACCAGAATCCTTTTCTATCTAAAGAAGACATCGTAGACCTGGAAAAAGAGGTACCGGCTATCATATCACGGCAGGAGATACATGCTGAATTTATAGATATATCCGAGGATAGCGTATTCCGTGATGAATGGTGGAAGATAGTAGACAGTGTACCTGTAGAGGCCTCTGTAGTCCAGAAAATCATATCTATAGATACAGCATTCAAAGATCGGGAGACCAATGATTTCTCTTGTGGGTTAGTGTGGCAGCGTACTCACGAGGCCTATTATATAGTAGACATGTTCATGGAGCGACTCACGTTTCCTGACCTCATCACCAAGGTCGAATCTGTGTATGCTACGTGGTTACCGGACATAGTCCTTGTAGAGGATAAAGCTTCCGGTCAGTCCTTGGTACAGATGTTCCAGCGTACTACCATGCCTGTAGTACCCTTCAAGGTCGATAGTGATAAAGTCACACGCGCTATCGCTATCACGCCTTTGATAGAGCAGGGTAAAGTATTTCTCGTTAAAGGTTCATGGAACAAGACCTTAGTAGACCAATGCGCCGTTTTTCCGCAAGGTGAATTCGACGATGCCTGTTTTGTAGCAGGTACTTTAATAGCCACCCCGCTTGGAGATAGGCCTATAGAGACGCTAAAAATAGGGGATAGGGTGCTTACGCCTGTGGGGGTTAGAAAAGTAACTAAAATCTATGTTAGCAATGCTGATAAAGTAATAACTAAATTTGGACTTACAGGCACTCCGAGTCATCCAATTCTATATAGTAATAATTTTGAGAAAATGGATGCATTGACACTGACCTTGGGATTACATATATTAGGGGCATGGAAAACTATACTGTGGTCTCTGACGCATGCATTGTATTTGAAGGAAAATCCTACATCAAAATTAGTAGGGAAAGCAATTATTACTACTATAGCGAGTATCATTCCGCAAAATACAAACACAAAAAAATGGGACGCAGGACTACTTGTAGGACTATGGAAGCGCTACACCACGCCGTATGGAAAAAAGCACACAATAGAAAAATACCCCCTGGCTATCTGGTACACCATATCGATGGTGATACAGATAATAACGATCCTACTAACCTACAGCTTTTATTGTCTCGGGAACATAATGCTCTCCTTAAGGGCAAGTGCTCCGACACTCAAAAAAAACACCTTGAAAGTGTTAGGCCGCTTACTGTTGCTTGGCACAAGTCTGATGAAGGTAGAAACTGGCACAAAGAACACGCAAAAAAAGCATGGACAGACTCTTCAGGTAACAAAAAACAAAAATCCAAATCATGTGTATGCCTTCAGTGCGGTGCAAACTTCATGTCCTACAAATCAGGTAGTAAATACTGCTCACATAACTGTTCCCAAAAGTATTTATACGCCCACAACAATAAAAAAATCACAGTTATATGCGGGCATTGTCACAAATCCTTCGAAGCTATCGATAGAGGAAAAGACACTACCACGTTTTGCTCCTTCTCCTGCCGAGGCTACTCTACCCAGTCCGCCCTTCGTAGTATATAATCTCGAGATAGACTACGCTCACTGCTACTATGCCAACAAGATTCTTGTTGGCAACTGTGACGCATTGAGTATGGGATTAAATTACATGAAAAACTACGCTCCGCTATCTTCTTCTCGGGTTCCTATTAAACGAAAAATCGTCCGTACACAGTCAGATAATATGAGAGGATATTAATCATGGCACGTCGTAGAAAATTCTCCGTACCCATCACCAAAGGTGCTTCCTATACATTCGCCGAGTCTCCTGTGTCCACGTCCAAGTTCGGTGAGATAGTCACCAGAGACACTGCGTTTGACTACTACAAGACTCTCGGTTTCTTGCCCAACGTCGATCCCGTACTCAAGAAGCTCAACAAAGACGTCGAGGTATATGATGATTTGTTCGCGGACGCACGCGTGAAAGCAGCCTTCGGTAGTCGTCAGGCAGGATGCACGTCGCTCTCATACGAGCTCGACCGTATGGGTACTCCCGCACGCCAGTATAAAGTAGTCGAGTCCGTCCTCAACACACTGCCTGTGACCGATATCATTGCTCAGATGATTAGTGCCGTATGGTACGGTTATCAGGTCTCCGAGGTTATTTGGAGTAGAGTAGGCGGCATGGTACTCCCGACGTCCGTAGTCCCCAAGCCACAGCGTTGGTTTCGTTTTAGCGAAGACAATGAGCTCGTGTATCTGACCAAGACCCATCAGACAGACGGAGTAAAACTCCCCGACCACAAGTTTATCACCGCCAGGCATTCTCCGTCATACGGAAATCCTTACGGTGACCCTGTCGCTCAGGCGTGCTACTGGCCCGTTAAATTCAGACACACCGGATTCCGGTTCTTCACGCAGTTTATTGAAAAGTACGGGATGCCCTGGATCAAGACAGAGTACCCCCTGGGTGCACGTGAGTCCCGTGTCATAGAGATGCTGGACGTCCTCAACAAGTCCGTACAGGATAGCGTCGTAGCGTATCCGTCCGAGTGGAAAGTAGACGCTTTGCCTGTGGGTGGTTCCCAAAAGTCCGAAGACATCTACGCTAAATTTTTAGACTACTGCAACACCGAAATCTATATGGCTCTATTAGGACAAAACTTGACTTCCGAAGTAGAAGGTGGGAGCTATGCCGCCGCCAAAGTACACGGCGGAGTACGCCAGGATCTTATCGAGGGTGATAAAAGGATGGTTGAGGCGGCGTTTGACACGCTGATAGACTGGATATTCTTTTATAATTTCTCAGGCGACGCCCGTCCGGAGTTCCATTTAATAGAAGCCCCGAGGCCTTCTGTAGAAGACTCTCAGGTGACGTCGGCTCTGTATACCGCCGGAGTCAGATTCAAAAAAGTTTATTATCAAAAGCACTACGGACTATCGGAGGATGAGTTTGATTTACCTGAGCCTGTAGCCCCGGGGACTGCTACTCCCGAGGTTACAGTAGCTACAGACGACCAGACTATCATGGATACAGCAAATACAGCCAAGGACGCCACACAGACACCAGGAGTAGGCAACAATGGGTGACGATTTAATCGACATGGTAAAAGAGTGCCTTACAGAACACTCTAAAAACATGGTATCGCAATCTCAGTGTAACTCTAAACTGTGGAGTATACTCAAATGGGCATTCCCTATATCAATCAGTCTCATAGGAGGAGTTATTGGATTACTAATTACTCTTAAAGTGGACATCAACACCGTACAAATCGGTATTAAAGATCTTGATAAACGTGTGTCCACTATAGAGTACTCGTATCCGTCCATAGACCGCAAGCTCGATATCTTGCTCGGTGACGTCAAGCCTACCCAGACGTATGTAGATTCTATTCGCGCCCGGGCACGGAGGAGCAAATGATCGAGGCCACCGTAGACGACACCGAGGTCCAGGAGTTCATTGGAGATTTTCAAGCAAAGGCTGATGACCTCTCAGACCCCCTTGCCGAGGCGGGGCAGTTAGCCGTCGACTTCGTGCGTGAGACTATCGATGAAGAGGGCCGCGGGGAGTGGGACCCTCTTCTGACTCCGTCCGACCACCCTATGTTGAAAGACACCGGTGCCCTTTATGAGGCGGTCGGTTATCAGGTTCGCGGGACTTCGGTGGACATTGATGACGGGATGAGTTACGCCGGGTACCAGGATTCGATGAGACCGTTCATGTTTTTAGACGATGCCGCGACTACCGAGATCGAAGATATCCTGGTCAAGCATTTTGAGGTGGAGTGACCTCAGGGCTGAGAAAACCGTACTCATACACCTTGGGCCTCAGTTTATCCCTCATTTTGTTATGGGCTGTCTTCAGTGCATTCAGTTCTTCCAGACCTTTACCAGCGTCCAGTAGAGCATTACGGACCTGGTACCATCCTGCATCCCAATAGGATAGCTTGTACTTGGTACGGTTCAGGTTAGCGTACTCTTTATAGAAAACCTCGTACACCTTCCGACCTGCATCCAGCAGGGCCTGTGCTTCGGTTGAGAGAGTCCTGCCTGAGAGCCATGTGCTCACGTACGTGTCTTTGGCTGATCTGAGCTGTGAGTAGACCTCCTGCGGCATGGATTCCAGGCTACGCAGCCACTCTACTGAGTATGGATAGAACTGGTTGCGTACCTGCCATTTCGTACCTTTGTACTCCACGTCCTTGAGTGCTGAGGTCTGGTTGCTCCCGTGGTAGAGGCACCATACGGCACAGTCGGTGATGAAATCCTCGGGGAGTGGGTCGATATTGGGTTGCTGGAATTGATCCGCCCAATTCAACCACGAGGGGTCAACAGTTTGGCGTACAGCCCATGTGACCATAGACTGTTTAAATA
>Ga0315288_10011963_pt1 | contig 10913 bp, 7 predicted proteins | sample YL17G11_20_MG_FD_203454 | JGI IMG/M metagenome (GOLD analysis project Ga0315288, IMG submission 203454) | Sediment microbial communities from Yellowstone Lake, YNP, Wyoming, USA - YL17G11_20 | ecosystem: Environmental > Aquatic > Freshwater > Lake > Sediment | place: USA: Wyoming | collected...
TGGAGATCAGCGAGCTGGTCGTATTGATAACTCCCAGAATCATCGGCGACACCCAGGTTGTGGCGCCGGAGTTGAGCGAGGACGGCCAGAACGGAATTCCTAAGGCTTTTCGCGAAGCTCAGAAACCGAAAGAGACCCCTCAGGCGATTGACAAACCTGCCCAGGTCGATTCGAAGGTGATTGAATCGCCTGAAGCTGATTCACAGCTTGCTGAAAGAAGCCCGAAAGTCATGATGCAACTGGCTTATGTGCATCTGAAGATGCAGCGTTATGAGCTTGCCAAAGAGATGCTGACGTCCGTGATTGAACATCAGGCCGACAACAGCACGACCCATCAGTATCTCGGGTACTGCCATTTGAAGCTTGGCGAGCTGGATAAGGCGATAGAAAGCTACGCCAGGGCCGTCGAGCTGAACGACGCCGACTGGGAGGCGCACAGGGGGCTGGGCGTCGTCTATATGCTCAAGGCGCGCGGCGTCAGTGATGGGGACCTTGCCGCCAAGGCGATTGAACATTGGCGGAGGTCTCTAAAAATCAAGCCCGACCAGAAGAACGCCCAGACGCTGGCCAAAATGATAGAGACATATTCGCAGTAACACTCCAAGAAGTGTAAAGTGCCTAAAGTCAAGAGTGACTAAAGTGCCTAAAGTTGTGGATTGTTTCTTCAACTTTAGCTCACTTTAGCTCACTTTCAACCTCCTCTAATGAGCCGGAGCGTGGTCGTTATTGCCGCCGATATATTCCGGGACAAGCTCCTTAATCTTCCGCACTAGCTCACTATGGTTCTGCGTCTTGGCGATCTCGATCAGTTCGCCTATGCCCCTGCGGAGCTTTTCGCGGTCCATCGGGATGTTCGTCCATATACCGATTTTGGGATGCCTGGTCTTTTGCATATCTTCGCCGACTATTGAAAGCTCCTCGAAGAGCTTTTCGCCCGGCCTGGGTCCGGTGAACACCATTTGAATATCTTCGTCCGGCCTGAATCCGCTAAGTGTAATAAGCTCTCTTGCGAGGTCCACGATCTTGACGGGCTCGCCCATATCGAGGACGAAGATTTCGCCTCCCTGCCCCATACTCGCCGCCTGGAGGACAAGCTGGCTGGCTTCGGGTATGGTCATAAAATAGCGTTTCATATCGGGATGCGTGATGGTCACCGGGCCGCCCTCGGCTATCTGTTTCTTGAAGATGGGCACGACCGAGCCGTCCGATCCGAGCACGTTGCCGAACCGGACGGTCACAAAGTGCGTTTTGCTGCTCCTGTTGAGGTCCTGAATGTACATCTCGGCGATTCGCTTTGATGAACCCATAATGCTGGTTGGGTTGACGGCCTTGTCGGTGCTTATCATTACGAAGTTGGTTGCGCCGTAATTGTCGGCGGCGTCGGCGACATTGCGGGTGCCGACCACGTTGTTCTTGACGGCCTCGCCGGGATTGAGCTCCATCATCGGCACGTGCTTATGAGCGGCCGCGTGAATGACCACCTGGGGTTTGTACCGACTGAATACTTCGTCGATACGCACTTTGTCGGTAATGTTGCATATAACAGCCTTGAGGGCAACGGTCGGGAATTGTCTTCGCAATTCCCGCTCTATGTAGAAAAGCGGATTTTCGGCCTGCTCGACCAGCAGCAGGAGCCTGGGATTGAAGTTGCACAGCTGCCTGCACATTTCAGAGCCGATGGAGCCGCCGGCGCCGGTGACGAGAATAGTCTTGTCTCTGGCAAATGTCTCTATCAAATCGAGGTCGAGATGCACTGTCTCTCGTCCAAGAAGGTCGTTGATATCCACGTCTCGAATCTGAGAGACGCGAAACCTGCCCGATGCAATATCCGTGAGGGACGGCACGGTTCTAAAACGGATTTTGGCGCCTTCGCATACCTGAATAACGCGCCGTAGCTCCAGGTGGCTGGCCGAGGGCATTGCGATGGCAATCTCTTCAATGTTGCGGTCGTTGCAGATACCGGGCAGTTGCTCGACGCTGCCGAGTACGGGAATTCCGTGAATGTCAATGTCGTGTTTGGCGGCGTCGTCATCGATGAACCCGATTACCTCGTATTCCAGAACCTCCTTACGGTGAATATCCCGCAGAAGGGCCTCGCCGGTGTTGCCTGCTCCGACAATGAGCAGGCGTTTGAGTCGGCCGGCTTCGACCGTGCGAAACTCCTCATAGTACAGCCTTATTACCATTCTCAGGCCGGCCAGAATCAGGACCGTGGCGAACATATCCGCCATGAAAACGCCCTGGCTGACGTTGGCCAAACTGGTGAGGGCTGGGAGAATCGAGCCCGCCCCGCGAACGATCAAGACGAACCACAAGACAACGATAATCAGCGTGCTCACGAGGGAAGCTCGCAGTATGCCGGTGAGGTCCGAAATACCCACATAGCGCCACCAGCCGCGGTACTGCTTGAAAAAGGCGAATATGGGCAGTTTGATTACCAGAAAGAACAGCAGCAATAGGGGGTACTGGCTGAAGAGCCAGTTTCGCCGGACTTCCATATTGCTTGTCACCAGGAAGGAAAGCAGCAGGGAGACGGCGAACGCGGCCAGATGAGAAAGGACAATCAACTGCTTGCGGAATCGCAACAACGCAGCGGGACCGTGCGCAAACTGAACGCCGTTGGTTGCCCCCTTTTCCTGCTGCGTGTTTCTATCTGACTCAGGCATATTCTACCAGCGCGACGGCGCCCATCCGCCATCGTTCCACGAGAAAAATATAATGATACTGTACGTATTCGTCAATAAACAGGGGCGGCACAAGTGGGAAAGCCGCCAAATCGCGGACAATAGCAAAAAGGCCGCAGAAAACTTGTATTGAGTTCATCACCGTCCGATATACAGGCGCGTAATTGAACGCTATGTGAAGCAAGCCGGGATGTAAGACCTTTTTGCCCGCCAGAATCCGCGATTTTTCACAGGCCAACGGGCGCCTGGGGCGATCCGGCTAAGACGGTGAATCTGAGATATTATCTGACCTTGAATGAGTTCTGCAAAAATGCAGGTTAGACCTATATTGTTGAAGAAAATCTCTTTTAGGATTTTCTTCAATAATTACCTAAGCGATTACGAGATAATACGTTGCCATTGAAAAGAAAAAATCAACAAACGATTTTTTCTTTTCTAAGTAGGCCTAACCTGCAATTTTGCAGAAGCCTTTAAGTCTGACTGAGGCGGTGTTTATTCGGAACCGCTCACAGTCGCAGGTGAGCTGATTCCAAGGTCATCGGAATCGAGATAGACCTCGTCAAGGGCGGCGTTGTCAACCTTGTTGCGCAGCAACGAGTAAATTATGGTATTGGCAGAGAAGTAGAAGGTTATTATTACGGACACGACCAATCCGACGACAACCCACAGGAACAGGTACACGACAAAGGCTGCGACGGATTCGGCGGCGCCGGCTGCGGTCGAGCCATTCGATCCAAACAGGTTCATAAACTGTGGCTCGGGCCATATCGCCGTCAGCTTGTTGACGCCATTGCTGTTTTCGGACCACACACTGAACCTCAAAATGACATGCGTGACGAGGATGAGCAAGAAGGCGAAAAGCCGCACAAACAGGTAGCAGACCGCACCGTAAGCGGTGGCCAGGGCGCTGTAGAAAGCCATTCTCCAGGGCCGGTTGAATACATAGCTGAAGGACCGGCCTATCACATCAAGGGCGTCCAGGCCGTCGTACGCCACGGCGGGGAACATCAGATTGAATCCTGCAACAGTCCCTATCAGAGCGACGGCTACCAAGGCTCCCTCCGCCAGAGCCAGCAATGTGAAGATGGACATTATCAACTGGCCGGCCCGCGGAACATTGCACAGCACCCCCACAAGAGAAATGAGTACGGCTATGCAGAGAATCCCGATAACAGGCGCCAGAGGCGCAAAGAAGAAGGTCGTGAACCTTCGCAGACTGAATCGCAGGGCTTCCACTAGGCCGGGCTTCTCGCCCCGGCCGAATTGCAGCGCGGCGATTCGGCAGATGGCTCCGCCGACGACCGACAGTACGGCGAGTTTTATTGCGACAAAGACCAGGCAATAGATATAGTGGTATTTCACCGCCCATCCCACCGCCCTGAAACAGTCGGCGATATTCTCCGCGACACCGACAAAGTTGAGCTGGAACAGCTCCCTTAGTGCAGCGTGGAATCTCCCCGCGCCAAAGCGCCAAAGAGTGGCGAATACGCCGGCGCGCATGCCCTCTTCTGCGAACTCTCGGCGGAATTCGAGCACGGCGGCATCCGATGTCGGACTATCTATGTACATCTGCAGCTCACTGACTCTATTTTGCTCATCCGACCTGACAACCACTGTTCTGCTGAAATCCATAATGTGGCCGGCCAGGCATATAATAGCTACCCCCAAGAGCGCGACTCCCAATTTGCCCGGCTGCACGGCCATATGGAAGGCCTGGAATATCTTGGGAAACAGAAGGTTATCGAGTAATTGCAGGGGTTGTCTTTCACCGGCCATTTTGCCTCCTTTCAAAAAAGTTGCAAGGTTTCTGCAAAATTGCAGGTTAGGCCTACTTAGAAAAGAAAAAATCGTTCCTTTGACTTCGCTCAGGATGATTTTTTCTTTTTCAATGGCAACGTATTGTCTCGTAATCGCTTAGGTAATTATTGAAGAAAATCATAAAAGAGATTTTCTTCAACAATATAGGTCTAACCTGCAATTTTGCAGAACTCAAAAAGGTTGCAGTTGGCGCCCATCTAAGATAACGCGGCAAATATACAACCGCTTATCGGGCGGTTTCAAGAAATTTCGCAAGATTCTGCTGCCGACCGGGGCATCTCACTGTGTGTCAGAAGGATTGTCAGAGGATGCCGGTGTGGATTCTTCGGATTGCCCGGACTGCAGATCGGAGCTTATCCTATATTCTCCGTCAAGCCAGGCGCCCAGGTCAAGGAGCTTGCAGCGCTGCGAACAGAAGGGAAAGAGCTCCGCCTGCTTGGGTTGTTCGCGAGATGGCGTCTTAACCGGTTTGCCGCAGACCGGGCATCCGTATTTCATAGCGAGATTCGGTTTCACCTCTTTCACTCTTGTTGTTCTGCCACGCGCCCTCGTTCCGCTATTCTGGCATATTCTACACAGTATCTGGCCCAGGGCTGTGCTTCAAGGCGAGCTCTTGATATCTGTTTGCCGGTGCCTTCACAGATGCCGTAAGTCCCTTCGTCGATGCGGGCCAGGGCGTCGTCAATTTCTCTAATAAGCCTTACCTCACCATCCATCAACCCCAAAGAGAATTCCTGCTCGTAATTGTCCGTTGCGAGGTCGGCCATGTGAATAGGCATGCTTGAGAGGTCCCCGCTCGCGTCCAGCCTGGATTTCTTGAGGGCTTCGTCCTCGAATTCGTTCACGTTTACGAGCATCTCCCTGCGCTTGTCCATCAGCATTTGCCTGAAATGTTCGATATCGGCTTTTGTCAGGTGCTTTCTTTTCGTCCGGACCGGTCTCGCCTTTTTCTTTGAAGCCTTTTTGCGTTTCTGGGCCACTTGCTCAACTGCCTTTCTAACCGCCGAACCTTTTCTTGCGCATCCGTAGAACACATGATTGTACCATCTCGAAGGAGGTTCTGCACAGCAATTGTCTCGCAGGACGCTACAATCTTGAACCCATTCACTATAGTCACTGCGGCGACACTGTCAAGGCAAATTAGCTGCCTGGACATAACTACTGTGCGCACAGGTAGTTACGAGAATGTGCTTGGGTTACTGCTGTGGGGCGCCGTCGGGGGCGTTCGCAATCTGTTCGGCGTCTTTTGCGAATTTGCCCAGAGGAATGAAGAATCTCCCTCGTCCGACCTGCCCCGCAAAGACCGGCACGCCGAACACCTTTTCGATTTGCTCGGCGGATAGTATCTCGCCGGGTTGTCCGTGCCGGCAACTGCCATCGGTCCCGAGCAGCAGCGTCCGATCGCAGTACTGGGCCGCGAGGTTGATATCGTGTGTAACGGCCACAAGTGTTTTGTTTTCATTGAGTTGCGCGCTTTTTAGCAGGTCAAATATGGCGACCTGATGCTTCAAGTCGAGGAAGTTTGTCGGCTCATCCAACAGCAGAATGGCCGTGTCCTGGGCGAGGGCCCTTGCAATGAAGACCCGCTGCCGCTCGCCCGCGCTGAGGCTTGCCAGCGGTCTGGAAGCGAATCTGGAGGTGTCGGTTACGTCGAGCGCCCTGTTGACGATCTCCCTGTCGGCTTTGCTCTCGAAGCCCATCGCGCCGAAGTGCCGTGTCCTTGCCATCATTACGGTTTCGATGACCGAAAAGCCGAAAATCGGCACAAATTCCTGCCGTACGACGGCCATCTTCTCGGCGAGGGCCTCGGCGCCGTACGATTCGACCGCAGCCGAGTCGATTCTTATTGTGCCGGACCTGGGGGTCAACGTTCTGCAGAGCAGATTGAGCAGCGTGGTCTTGCCGGCCCCGTTTGGACCGGCTATCGCCAGAAATTCCCCCGGCATCACCGCAAAGCTAATATCTCTGAGCACCGTGTTGCGCGGTGTGTAGCCGAAAGTCAGGTTGTCAACCTCAATAATACCGTTCATTTCAGCCAACCGACACTCCTGCTGTATCTTACCAACAGCAGCAAAAAGAAAGGCCCGCCTATGATGGCCGTTACAACGCCCACGGGCAACTGCGCGGGGGCGACAACAATGCGGGCTATTGTATCGGCGGCGACCAGGAATATCGCCCCGACAATTGCGCTCAGCGGGAGCAACTGGCGGTGGTCGGGGCCGAGGACGAGCCTGACCCCGTGCGGGACGATCAGGCCCACAAATCCTATCAGTCCGCTGATGCTTACTGCGACGGCGGTCATAAAGGCTGCAATCGCAAAGGCGGCTGCTCGGGTCCGGCCGGTGTTCACGCCGATGCTCCTCGCATCCTCCTCGCCGAAACTCAGCGCGTTAAGCTGAGGGCCAAGGTAAAACAGGCCTACGGTCCCCGCCACGATGCACCCACCCGCCGTCCATAGCACTACAAAATCCTCTTCCATCATATTGCCCATCAGCCAAAACATAGTGGCATAGACTTGTTCGGCTTTGGCTACGGACGTCAGGAACATTATGACCGCGGAGAAAAAGGCGTTCACGACGACCCCGGCCAGCAGCAGGCCCGTCAGGTGGAATTTACCGGTCAGCCTGCCGATGAGCCAGACCAGCCAGACCGTGCCCAGCGCCCCGATAAATGCAAAAATAGCTATCGGTGAACGCCCGAACAGCGTCCAGCTCAGCCCGCTGATGACCGCGATCATAGCGCCCAGGCCGGCTCCGCTGGATATGCCCAGTATGTACGGGTCAGCAAGGGGGTTGCGAAGAAGGGCCTGGAAAACGACCCCGGAGGATGCCAGGGCAGCCCCGACGACTGCGCCGAGGACTATTCGCGGTATCCTCACCCGCACAAATATCTCGTAGTCCGGATTGACAGCCGGGGCTTTTGCGCCCCCGGCGAATACCGCCTTCAGAGAGACGCTCTCGGTTCCGATGAGCGAGCAGAGGAACATTACTGCTCCCAGTACGAGAAGCCCCAGGACGATTCTCACAGCCAGCTTGTTAGGTGTTAGTAGTTCGGCCATTTGTTCAATCTGCAAAAAGCTCCGGTCTGAGGCATCGGGCAACCGTCTCAACGCCCTCGTACAGTCGCGGTCCAAGCCGGCAGACCGTATCGGGGGGGATGACATAGACTCTCTGGTTGGCCACGGCTGGGACGTTTTTGAACCTGCTCCAGTGCTCAAGGGCCGTTTTCTGCTGCTCCGCGAGGCTTTCCGCGGCCATTGCCGGTTCGATGATAACGTCCGCACCGCAGGCGATGACCTGCTCGGAGCCTATCGGCGGATATTTGTGCACGGTCGGGCCAATCGCATTTTGACCGCCTGCCAGCTCGATTAGCTCGTTCACAAAGGTATCTCTGCCCGCCACCCGCAGGGGCTCTCTGTCGATCACCCAGAGTACCCGGAGCCTCTCTTTGGTCGCCATCAGGGCCGATAGTCGGTTCAGCTTTGTCCGCAGATTGGATGCCAATTTAGCCGCCTGGGTGGCCTTGCCGGTCGCAAAGCCGATTTTCTCGATTGCCTCGAAGAGTTCGCCGACCTTATCAACGTTCACCGTCAGGCAGTCATAGCCGATTCGCGTCAACCGCTCGACGATGTCCCGCTGCTGGGTGAATTCCAGCGCAATCACCAAATCTGGCTTGGCGGCTATCACGGCCTCTATATTGGGCTGCCAGAAGGTCCCCACTTTTGACTTTTCTGCCGCTGCCGACGGGTAGTTGCAGTGGAGCGTAACACCGACGACTTGTTCATCCAGACCGAGCGCAAAGAGTATTTCCGTGAGATTCGGGGCCAGAGATACGATTCGCTCGACGTGGTGCGGCACCGGTTTTTGGGCCTGGTTCTGGACGTCCGGCCGGCCAAATACGGCAAATCCGACGCCCACCCAGCACAAGACTATCAATGACAGCGCCAGCCACCTTTTCATCAGGTCCTCTTGAATTGCTTTTCCAGGTCTTTGAGTGTGAAGCGTATGGTTGTGGGCCTGCCGTGCGGACAGCGGCTCGCCGAGTCAGTGGATTGTCTGCGGGTCAGGAGCTGTTCCATTTCACTGTCGGTAAGCTTCTGCCCGGCCTTGATTGCGGCCTTGCAGGCGGCCATATTGAGCACGTCGTCCAGCAGCGTTTCGGGGTCGGGGCCGGTGTCTTTGCGGTCGAGAAGGTCGATTAAATCCCGGACGAAATCGAGCGGCTCGGCCTTCGCCAGCAGGCTCGGAAAGGCCTGGATAGCCATAGCTCTGGGGCCGAAAGGGACAAGCTCAATGCCGAGTTTTTCAGTCAAATCTGCGTTTTCCTCAATCAGCCCGGCCTGAGCCTCCGTCAGATCGAAGCTTTGGGGTATGAGCAGCCTCTGCGATTCGAGCTTGCCGTTCCGTATCCGCTTTTGCAGCTCTTCATACATTATACGTTCGTGGAGTGCGTGCTGGTCGATTATCACGAATCCGTCGTCGGTTTGTGCAACGATGAAGCTGTCGTGTATCTGGATGAAAGTCTTTGGCGCTGTAGGAATTGCCGGCGCGGCGGGGGCTGGAGGTTCGCGGACTATTGTGGGGCTGCCGGCTTGCCGGTCTGTGCCCCAATGCGGTCCGCCTCGGAAGCCGAATTGCCGTTGCGTATGGCTTTGCCTGTGCTTTTTGAAGAAATCGGCCATCGCATCGCTGATTTCCTGTGTTCTGTGGCCTGCTGAGGGCGGCCCTTCCGCCGCGAGGGAGCCTACTGCGACGGGGAGTCTTGCGTGCGTCTCGAGGTTTGTGCCCAAGAGCTTCTCTCGAATCGCCCCCAATATCTGCGAATGGACGAGATTGGCGTTGTAGAAGCGGACCTCGCTCTTGGTCGGGTGCACGTTCACGTCGTAGTCCTCGAAGGGCATAGTGATAAACAGGAAGACCACGCCGAATCTGTTGGGCTCGAGCAGGCCGCGATACGCCTCCCTGATGGCGTGCGAGATGAATTTGTCGCGGATGAAGCGCCCGTTGAGGAATATGTACTGGAATTTATTGCTCGTCCTTGAGATAGCGGGCTTGCCCAACAGGGCATATATATGCAGGCCCCTTTCGCTGCTCCGGGCTTCGATGAAGTCGTTGGAAGCTCCGTCCGAGAGCATTGGAAACAGGGCATTTATCCGCTCTGCTAAGGTCTGGCCCACGGGCAGCCGGTAAAGCTCTTTGCCGTTGTGCATCAGGGTAAGGTACAGCCCGGCCGTGGCAATATTCGGATTTTGCTTCTCATTTTGCAGGGTAGTGGCCTGAGCAGAGCAGCAGCTAAGTGCGATTCGCGTGAATTGTTCGGCGATATGGCCCATTTCGGTATTTGCGGTCCGCAGGAATTTGCGCCTGCCCGGCAGCTTGTAGAAAATATCTCTGACCTGGATTGTTGTGCCGTAATCCCCGCTGGCGGGGCCGACGGCTGCCTTGTCGCCGCAGTCAATTTCAATGCAGTTGGCCCCCGCCGAGTCCTGCGTCCTGCTGACGGCTCGGACCTGTGCGACCGAGGCGATGCTCGCCAGGGCCTCGCCTCGAAAACCGAGCGTTGAGATGCTGTGCAGATCGACGCTGGTTCTGATTTTACTGGTGGTGTGCGACTCGAACGCCATGTTTAAGTCTTCGGCGTCCATTCCGGAACCGTTGTCGGCGACCGAGATGAGCTTTCGGCCGCCGTCCTCGACGGCGACGGCGATCTTCGTGGCGCCGGCGTCTATGCTGTTCTCCATAAGCTCCTTGACCACGCTGGCCGGGCGCTCGATTACCTCCCCGGCTGCTATCATATTCACCATATTCTGGTCAAGGACGACTATTCGGCCCATTGTTTTCTCCGGCGGCGCGGAAGAACGCTGTTCAGCGATTACCCCTGACTTTTACCCGGAATCCGTCTCTGTGGTAATTGCGCAGAAAGCCTGCGCTTTCAAATCGTGATAATACTCAAATGGCCACACAGAAGCCAGTCCTTATTTGCGTCCCGGGGATTCTGGCCGATCTTGGTGCGGTTATGTCAGCTTGTCCCTGTTTTCATAGATCTTCTGTATGGCGTTGGCGATGTCGTCCATGTCCGATTTTGGGCCGAGGAGCATCGACTGGCTCATCCAGACCGCCTCGGTGCAGAGCTGATCGTTGGTCGGGCAGTGGTTCTGTTCGCGGTATTGGTCGAGCCTGGCCTTCGAGAAGGCCCTTTGGAAGTTCTTGGAAGTCAGGGTGCCTTCGATGGTGCCCTCCTTATTGAGCGGCGTGTATCCGCTCCACGACGGAATACCCTCGCCGTTCAGGGCGGAGAGGAACTTCGCCCGCGGGACGTCGTTGAAGTGCTCTTTTTTGTACCTGAAGGCGTAGAGGTGATATGCGCCCCTCGTCTGGCCTTCATAAAATCTCTTCGGAATAATCCCCGGAA
>Ga0315288_10011965_pt1 | contig 10912 bp, 25 predicted proteins | sample YL17G11_20_MG_FD_203454 | JGI IMG/M metagenome (GOLD analysis project Ga0315288, IMG submission 203454) | Sediment microbial communities from Yellowstone Lake, YNP, Wyoming, USA - YL17G11_20 | ecosystem: Environmental > Aquatic > Freshwater > Lake > Sediment | place: USA: Wyoming | collected...
CGACAACAATCGGCACACGCACGTCCTGTGAGAACTGGTCGTCTCTTTTCCCGCGTTTCAGAGCAACCAGCACGTTTCCCACCGGAGACTCAGATTTCCACTCCTCCCCACGGTGCTGGGCGTAAACCTCATCAGCTCGTCGCAGGTAGCTGATGTCTTCACGCGTGAGTCCGATGTCTTCACGCGTGAGTCCGTCCTGTTCTGTTGCAACCGTTGTCATTTCATCTCCTTTGTTGGCAGGATTGCCAGGACAAGCCATCAAGGACACACCCGATGCACCAGCCACCAGCCACCATCCTGGCGGTCGTGGATAGCCTCCACGGGCGAACCGGCGGTATCAGCTAGGCAAGAATGGCACCGCGAACCAGACACGCTGATCGTCGAGTAGAGGCCCGGGCGAAGGCTCGCGTACGCCTCCGCATCACGCCACGTGCGAAACGAGGACACGATGCGCCCCGTGCCGCCGAGCACGACATACGGATACGTGGTTGTCATCGCGGATCTGCCATCACTGCGGGGCTGTGTCGTGAAATGCGGACCGGATTTGGTCGTAGAAAGCACGCGAGCACTCCCAGCGGACGCCACCGGGTGTTCCGTCTGGCATCTCCACGTTCCAGCTTGAGACGCTGCGGCGGAACACGTTTTCTCCATTAAGCCAGTACTCCCACTGGCCAGCGGTTTCCAACAGCACCCACACCTTCGTGTCTTCGAGCATGTTCCTCCTTCGTTCGTGGTGCCGCAACGCCCGAACCACCTTCCAGGATCAATTATTCGTTGCTCTCCACGGCGTATCCCGACCGAGGTGACGCGCCACCGTGTCTGGGTCGAGTTGGTGGCCAAACGTCGGTCGCTTGCGCACCGGGTAGTTCATGGCGTGGTCCACAATTTCGCCAACGTCTAGGCTCGAGATGCTCGAGATCATGGCAGCGTGTCCGTCCGCGATCAGTCGGTTCGGGCCCACGGATGTCTCAGCGGTGATCTCTCCCGGCACCGCGAACAGGCGCCGGCCTGCCTCCAGTGCGAAGTCGGCGCAGATGAGGGCACCGCTGCGCTCGCGGGCCTCGACAACGATGACGATGTGGGAGAGTGCCGCGATGATGCGGTTCCGGGCAGGGAAGCGCCACGGAGCCGCCTCGACGCCGGCCTCGTACTCGGACACGTGCATCCCGTTGTGAAAGAGGATGTGCTTCGCCAGCTCTCCATGAGCGGCCGGGTAGATCCTGTCGATGCCGCAGCCGAACACGGCCACCGTCCTGCCTCCCACGTCGAGTGCGCCACGGTGCGCCTCCGCGTCGATCCCGCGTGCCAGCCCGGAGACGACGGTGACGTTGGCCTCGGCGAACGCCCTTCCCAGGTGACGCGCCACCGTGCGTCCGTAGGTCGAGCAGGCTCGTGCGCCCACGATTGCCACACAGGGTCGCCGCAGCGACTCGAAGCTTCCCTTGTAGTAGAGGGTTTCCGGAGGTTGGTTGAGGTCGTTGAGACGCGGAAGATCCGATGGATCGAATTGCATTTCTACTCCTCTGTCTTGTAGTGCAGCGAATAGGCCGTGTACGGGCGTCCGTCTGTGTATTCCCGCTCCTGCGAGCGAACCTCCCAGTCTTCGGCGATCTCCCAGATGGGATTGATTGCGAACTGCTCGGCGGCGATGTACGGGTGCAACTGCGCGGAGGCACCGTGCTCCTGGCCGATGTTGCGCTTCTCGGCGATGCTGGTCGAGCCGAAGAGACGGTTCAGGTAGAACTCGTCCACGACGATGCCGTGGAACCCGACGATAACCCAGGCTGGCCCGATGCCCTGGTGCAGCACGACGTCGTAGTCTCCTTCCGCAACCTTTACGTCCGTGTAGTTGCACGCCGTCTGTTCATGACGACGGCTCGTGAACGGCTCGCTCACATGAACGACGCCGATCTTCGTGAGTTGTGCCCGGGAGCCGTTGACCGGGCGACCCAGGGTCTGCGTTGAAAGCATGTTTCTCCTTTCCTGTCTGCAATTGCAGACTAGCGGGGTGCTACACTCGGGAGTAGAGCTAGGGGGTTCGACTCCCCTCGTGGGCCTGACCACGACGACCGCGCCAACGGTGGAAGCGGAGACGCCCTGCAAGCGTCATCAGGCACGGGAGGCCGAAGGGCATCGGCCTCCTCACTTCCCCTCTCTCCCGTCGTAGATGTCCGCGCGTACATCGTGGTAATTGGGCTGCTTCGGATCGTCGTCTGCGTAGCCGCACGACTCGTCAGGCTGGCACCGGAACGGCATGGTGGCTTCTGCTTCGCGCCGCCACGCGCCCAGGGTTTCGTCGGCGTGCTTGGCGAGCTCGAGCGCGAGATGGTGGATGTTGAACACGAACACGTCGTCACCCTCGTCGCTTTCCACACGAAGCTGCCACCCCGTTTCGGTGGCGTCGAACGTCACGTTGGCGGCGTACGCGAAGCACCTCACCGTGTCACCGTGAACCCGTCTCGTCATCTTTGTCCTCCTGTTCGGGCCGTCAGTACTTCGCCACGGTGACGTTGTCTCCCAGTTCCTTCGCCACCTCGTAGATGTCCTCCAGGTCGATGCAGCGCTGCTCGTTGCGATCGTTGACAGCCACCGCGATTCCTGTCAGGTAGCGCAACTTCTCGGCACCTACTTCTATCAGAATTGCCACCTCGCCGGCCGCGAGATGTCCAGCCACGATCTCGGCAACGTCGACTTCGACATCCTCTTCATCGATCGTCTCAGCGGTGATCCAGTTCGGCCAGCCGCCGTACTCATCCTGCGAGAGAAGACAAACCTTTCTCTCATCGTTCGTGGAGACCGTGATATCGAGAGCGCTCAGGGCCTCTCGAAAGGCCTGTTCGTCCTTGACGCGGAAGTAGTTACTCCTCGCGCTGCCCGTCCAGTTAGCCATGATTTTCCTTTCGTTGGTCTGATGGCCGTGCGTCCCGGCCATGTCATCGGAATCCGTCGCATTCCGAACGCTCACCACGGGGACGAACCTCCGGGGTTGGGCACTCTCCTTCCCTGGCGGTCCTGACTTCGCAGATGAGGTGCCGGTTGATCGCGAACGGCCCGCGCTTAACGTCCCATCTGACAAACACGGAAGGAGCACAGGAGCTCACGTCGAACAGCGGCTCCACCACCGTTCCGCACACCCGCTCCTTGTTTTGCATCGTAACGCGGTCTCCCGGAGAGAAGGTCATGCCGCAGGAAGCGGGGAGAAGCCGGCGATCGGCACACCGTTTCGGGTCACGCCGGGAAGCGTGGGATGCAGAACGGCTCCGCTGAGCCCGCAGTACCGGCACTCCCACCAGTCCGCCTGCTCGACCAGCACGTACGTGCCGTCGTCCGTCCACGCCGCAACTTCTTTCGACTCGCACGCCGGTTCGGGACAGGCGAACCTGGCTGCGGCAATCGTCGTCTCCCACCTTCGTGCCGACATCACCAGCAGCTTGACGACAGCGGCCACAGGCGGCTGTCGTAGCTGCCACTTCGCCCGGCTGAGCAGGTGGCGCCTGCCGACGAACGTGATCTGGTACCACTCCAGGTACTCCTCGTACGTGTCGAAGCGGCGGAAGTGGACGAGGTTAGACTTGGACATGATCTCTCCTTTCGTTGTGTCCCGGTCTTCAAATGCAGACTGCGGGTGCTTTTGGAGGGGCCGGGAGTCGGAGTCGGGCTTTCTGCACCCGTTGTCACCGAACCGTCAACCGGCCTGGTCATCCTTCGGCCCCTCACATCATCTCGGCGCGGCAGACCTGGCAGGAACCGTTAGCGCACCCCGTCTGCTTCCTCCGTTCTGTCGTGCGTCGAATCTCCGTGGCCGTCATCATCGCATCCCCTTGATGTCGTTCGCGCCTGGTCTGCAATTGCAGACCACCGGATTTGCGCTCGTTCCGCGGCACGCAGCGTGGAACTGCGAGCGACACCGAGCACGGACTCGATCAGGTCATCGTCAGCGAGAGCCTGGATCTGTTGCTGCGTAAATCCCCAGGCTGACGCTTCTTGCTCCCACTCGGAACGGCGTTCGGGTGTCATAGGGATGTTCCCTTGCAGCCGATCTGCCCGCACTCGTGGCAGTAGTCGTCGCCGGAAAGCGGCTCGAGCTCGTCGACGTCGAACGTGAAGACGCGATCGTCCCCGACCATCACGGCCCGCACCCTGCTGCGATCCTCGATCTCATCCGCCTCGGAGTACAGGTAGTTTGCCTCGTCGTCCTTGTCGTCGCCGTGACCGCCCACGAACTCCCAGGAAGCCTCCTTCCACTCGCTTGCGTAGCCGAGCAGGTACCAGGCGATGCCGCTGTAGCTCGCCACCTTGTAATGGCCCTCCAGGTTCAGTGCTGTCTGGCTCATCACGCTCTCCTTTCGTGCATCAAGTGCCTGCGAACCGGCCGGCGTGAGACGACACTAGCCCGATGATTTCGGATTCGCTGTCGTCATCGTCCCACCCCCGGTCGACCAGCACGACGGCGGCGCCGCCGAGTTGGAAGGGGAAAAAGCCGGCGTTCGCGGCCTCATCCGCGTTGGTGAAAAGCTGTGCGTCTCGGCCCTTCTCTTTGACCGCCGAGACGAACCTTGCGGCAGCCTCAACGGTGTCGAAACTGTCGAAAATCAGCGCCATTTGTCAAGCCCCTTTCTGTGTGTTGGTCTGCAATTGCAGACTGCGGGTGCTTCCCGCGTGCTTCAACGAGAACAGTCCGTCGATCTATCGCGGGCGCAGCGCCGGCAGCGGCGGTACCCGTTCGGGTCGGTGTAGGTGTTCTCGGGCGTGTAGTCGTGTCCGTGGATGCACTTCGTCTGGCGTTGGCCCTCCCGAACCTTGTTCTCGGCGCCGGTGACGGGTTCGAGATGTGCCGGGTTGACACACCAGCGGTTCGTGCAGGTGTGGTCCAGCTCCATTCCTTCGGGTATCGGGCCGTTCTCGCACTCCCAGGAGAAACGGTGTGCGTACTCGTGGATCGACGTTCCGCAGATGCGGCCGATGAAAATGCGGCCGTAACCCTGGCTGGTGCCGGCCATCCACTCCCAGCATTCGTCACGGTTGTGCGGGATCATCACCTTGTCCCAGAACCGCTCTTCGAGGGTTGCGCTCACGACGCTCCAACCCGTCCGACAACTGCCAGATGATCCGGGTTGAGACAGAGGCGGTTCCCGCACGTGCGGTGGATCTCCATTGAGCCGTAACTCACGCTTGGGTCGATAATGTTCACCACCCACCATTCCTCGTTATTGCAGTTCTCGTCGGCCCACTCGTTGGCATCGTTTCCATCCTCGAACGGTCCGATCAGACGTATTCCGTCGAAGGGATTTCCCACAACGACGACCCACAGTGGCTTTCTCATCAGCTGTGCCATGACCGCTCGTTTTCTTCGTCGGTGAGGGGCTTCGCATCCCACGGCAGCTTCGTCGTGGAGATCGGGATCGAGAGATCGGGAACGTGCGTCTCGCCGTTCCAGATGAACTCGACCCAGGGGCCGAAGGTGCCGACAGGCTTGCGGAAGGCAACGTGGATGCGCTCGTGATCCTTGCCGCAGGTGCTGCAGCGCACCGGCTGCAACGGCGGCGCGTTCCATGCTGCGTTCTCCTCCCGCAACACGAACTGGAGCCCGACGCCACGGCGTGTCATCTCGCCGCGGAACTGTAGAAGACTGGACATCTACTCCTTCTCCTTTCGTTGCTGTTCCCGGTCCGCAAATGCAGACTGCGGGTGCTACATTCAAGGCCGCCCCGGCAGGTCACTCCTTGCGCCGAAAAGGCCACATGAAACGCCAAGCCAGGGACAGTGCGCGATGTACGCACCCGCCCCGCTCGGTTTCCCGAAGCGGGGCGGCTACCAGTCGCGCAGTCTGCAATTGCAGACTCAGCCGTAGACGTATTGCGAGACGGTGCCGGACGCGTCCCTGACGGTGAGGATTCGCGACAGCGGCCCGAAAGAGTCACGCTCCCCGTGAGACCAGCCGACGATCGTGAATCCCTGCGCCTTGATCCACGGCTCGACGGACTTCTCCCAGACGTAGTAGTGGGAGCCGCAGTAGTCCGTCATATCGGTTCCTGGCGGCAGCAGTGCGAGCAGGTCACCGTACGTTCTGGGACGACTCATTCCTCCCTCCTGTTCTGGCGCTCCCGTTCATGCTCCTGCCATCGCCGCTCGTTCCAGTGCTCCCAGGCGGCGTACCAGAGCGTCCCGGCCAACACCACGATGGCGAGGACGGCAACGGCCATGTCGACGCCGCTCATGAGCCGTACCCTCCTTCCGCCATATCGGCACAACGGTCACAGCAGTATCGCTTAGCCACGTCGCGCGGCGTCAACACGTTTTTGGCGCCGCACGTCGGGCATGAGCGGTTGCGTGGATTGCCGCGTCCCGCCGGGTGCAGCGCCGACGTGCCGCCGGGATCGGCGAAGCGCTCGACACGCTCGGCCCACTCTTCGTCGTCGTAGTAATCCCTCATGACGAGTACGCCTGCTCGTCGTCCCTGGCCGCTTCGAACTCCCGCGACGCCGCCTCTCCGCACTGCTGGCAGAGGAGGTACTTGCCGCGCGGGTAGTAGAAGGCCCGCGACCCAGCCGGGATGCCCAGGACAGCCGCGTGCTTCGCGTTGCGGCTGCCGGAACAGTGTCCCGCGTGCTGCGTTGTGATCCAGTACGGATCATCCTTCATGACCTACTCCTTTGTCATGGTGGGCGGATGCGCACCGAACCCTGTCGAACGCACAACCGTCGGCAGGGTTCGCTGCCTACCACCCAGGGCAACTCCTCCTTTCCTGAGAGGGAACACGAGTCTGCAATTGCAGACCGTGGCCCGCAAGTTTACGGCGGCCCACGGACTAACCCAAGACTCATTCCCACCTAAGTACAGTATAGCACAAAGATAGGGCAGGCGTCGAGTAGGCGTCGAGTCGTTTGTGGTAGGTTCGGTGTTCTATCTCGCCGTCCGGCGCCGCAGCCGGCGGTGTTCCATCCCACATTTTCCCGCCAGCGGGAGATAGGAGGTACCTCTTGAGGAAGGTCCCAACGATTTTCGTGCGTGACTGGGGCGGAGAGCTCGGACACCCGGGCCGGCACGTCGTCTCGGTTCCGAACCCGGAGTGCGCCTGGGTGTTCGCCGGCCAGGGGCTGCCGACGCGCAAGCTCGACGGCACCTGCTGCCTCGTCGACGACGGCGACCTGTTCCGCCGCCACGAGGTGCGTTTCGACAAGAAGAAGAACCGTCTCCGGGAGGTACCGGAGGGTTTCGTCGAGCTCGAGCGCGACGAGGAGACAGGGGCGCGCGTCGGCTGGGTTGCGGTTGGCAACGGCCCGGAAGATCGCTGGCACCGGGAAGGATGGGAGGCTGCGCAGGTGGGCGTTATTGCGGATGGAACCTACGAGCTGGTCGGCCCGCAGATCAACGGCAACCCGGAGGGATACGCGGCAAATATCCTGATCGCTCACGCGGACTGCGGAGACATGCTCGACCAGGACGATCTGCCGCCGCGCGACTACGACGGCCTGTGCGCCTGGTTCACCGCGCATGATGTCGAAGGCATCGTCTGGCACCACCCGGACGGCAGGATGGGGAAGGTCAAGGGCCGCGACTTCGGCGTCGACCGCTTGGAGCCGGTCGTCATCATGTACGCGAGCAAGGAAGACTTCGACAAGATCAAACTCATACAATTACCCGGCAGCGGTGATGGACGCCAGTGATCCGCGCCACGGAACGGCGAACGGGTACAACAATCGCGGCTGCCGTTGCGACCGTTGCCGTCTGGCATGGTCCATCTACTGCCGGGAGCACCGCGCGGTTGCTGAGATTAACGCCCGCATCAACGAGCGGTACCACATCGCTCGCTCGGCCGGCTACTCGGGGGCAGAGTCGAGGCGGCGGCAATTCTGGTCGGACCCCCTTCGACTCAAGGAGACAGCATGAAGATGCACCCGTTCACGGTTACTGACTCCGATGGCGTGCGTTGTTCGCGCTGGTGGACGCAGTCGATCAACGACAATCAGCGCAAGGGCGGTGGGAACGGCTCTCCGTGGAAAGCGGGACGCTGGATTCTGCGCAGTAACGCTGGAAGTTGCGCCAGGGAGGTTCTCGCCGTGGAGTGGCACCACCGATTTCGCCTACGACCCGATCTTGGTCTCACCGCAAGCGTCAAGCCTCACCGCGTGCAGTTTCACTTTTGGATCTTGGGCGCCGGCAGCTGGTGGGTGAAGATCGGCTTCAGGCGCCAGGGGTGGCTTGCCAAGACGATGATCGAGGAGCGCCTGTTCGGCGTTCGCTTCGGCTACATCGGCGACATCGCGTGGCTCTACTTCGCGTTCGATGAAGAGTCTGACTCGTGCGGGATGGTGAGCTACTACCGCGAGAAGAAGGTGCAGGGCGAGCAACTCTACTTCGGCGGCAACCGCGTCCAGTTGACGCAGGGGTTGTGCCTCAAGCTGCGCTTCCGCCTGCGCGACAGGCTGCTCGGCAAGAAGAAGTACGTCAAAGAGACTCTGCAGCAGAAGGACGTCTCGATCCCGATGGATGGCCGCGAGTATTTAGGAACCTGGGAGCTGACACGGGAGACGTGGAAGCGTCCTCGCTGGCCTTTCCGGTCGCACGAGAGGGTGGGTTCCTGGATCGAGGTACCCCACCCTCCGGCCTTCGCCGGCAAGGGTGAAAACTCCTACGACTGCGGGGACGACGGCATCTTCGGGTGCGGTTCCGGGTCGATCACGCCCGCTGGAGCCGTGGGTGACTACATCATGCGTGTGATGAAGGCCCGGGAGAGGTACGGGCCGGCGAGCGACCCGGATGCGTTTCCTGCACTTCACAAGCCGACAGCCGAGAACGAGTAGAGACATCCGCGAACTAAGGAGCCAGCCGTGAACACGGAACGAGAATCGCTGACCGCATCCCTCGACCTCGTTGCTTCAATGCATGAGGACGACATCGCCTCACCGATCAAGAAGGCCGCTGCCGCGATCCTCTCAACCACCATCGCCACCGAGAAGGGTCGTACCTTCAACGACCGTGAGGACTTCGGCCGCTGCCTCTACCTCCTAGCCGTTCTCTCGAACGCGCCCGAGTGGGACTTTCTCCGTTTGGAGGCTGAACTGGATGCAGAATCACGCTTCGAATGGGCTGTGGTTGAGGAGAGTTTCCGCAGCACATACGTTCACAAGGACGGACTCGGAAGTAAAAAGGAAGCCGAACTTTGGCTCGCCGCGTTGGAAGTAACCATAGGGCGCGAGAGGCACGAACACTTCATGCGGACAGACGGACACATCATGTCGAAACCGATGGAGATTGCGTGGCGCAAAGTGGATTACTGGCACCGAGAGGATCCTCCTCTCGTAGTGTTGCTAGCCAGTTTTAGTCTGCTTTTCCTTTTCTGTGCTATCGCCGGAATCATCCATGCGATTGAGTATCTGGTAGCGGACAGATGAAGCAGACGAAGACGTGCCCGGATTGCAGCCTGGTGCTGCCGATCGAGGATTTCCAGCGCCGGCTGGGGCAGCCCTACTTCGTTTCGCAGGGACGCGCCTGGGCCGAGGAGCCGCTGCGGGAACGCACGGAAATGGCTTCCTGCATCGCCTGCTTCGTCGTCGCTGTTCTGCGCGAGACGCGGTGTGAGGCAGGTTGAGATTCTGGCAGTGCGACCTGTGTGTCTACCGGATCTCGGAGCAGTTTCCCGGCGGCTATGTCGAAGCGACCCAGGAACACGCGCGTGCGCACGGCTGGAGGTCATCCAGCAACATCGCCCCCTCGGGAAGGCTTGTCACTCCCGAAGCCCCGGCGGAACTTTCCGCTGCGAACGTTCCGAAACGATTCCGCGTCGCGGCGGCTGCGTTGCCTGACCCCGCCGGTCTGCAATTGCAGACAGCGGCCCGCAAGTTTGCGGCTACCCACGGTTTAGTCGAAGACTCGCTCTCGATGGTGAGAGCGATTTCCCGCAGTCACGAGACTCCCGGTCAGACCGAGATCGACGAGACCGCGCAGGTCGAAGTGCTGGAGATGCCCGACGAGACCGCGCAGGTCGAAGTGCCGACGCAGGTCAACTTCGATCGAGAGCGTCAACGCGCCAGGAGGAAGCTCCGCATCAACGGGACCAAATAAAAAAGGCCCCGGGGACGACCCGGGGCCTTTCGTCTTGCCGCAGGAGCACCCAGAGTAGTAGGTGCTCCCGTATGGCGCGGGATGGTCTCTGGTGGGCATCAACCACGTACGTCATTGCCCACCATCCTTCGGGTGCGCCGGGCGTGGGCACGCTTGCGCGCGCCCCACCCGCCCGCATCCGAGCTAGTGGCTCACGTAGTCGTCGTGCGGATCCTGGGCGAACCCTGCGGCTGTCACGATCTCGCCGATGTCTTCCAGCATCGACACCGACCACTCCTTGTTGGCGAGAATCCACGCGACTCGCCTCATCGCGTCCGCGGCGGAAACCTTGCCCGGCCAGGTGGGTTCGGCGATGATGTAGAAGGTTCCGTCGCGCGTGAACACGTCGTCCCCGTTCAGCGGCCTCCACGCCGGTGTTTCCCGCGCCGGCCGCCCTCCCGACCCGATCATCACGGGGTTGCCCATCAAGGTCTCGTCGATCAACTCGACGGCGAGTCTTGCTCCCGTCCAGTCTTTAGCTATCTCTACTCCTTTCCAGTCTGCAATTGCAGACTGTCTCACGTGTTGACTACCAGCTTACAATGCTGCTTCGTCGCTGACGTACACCCACGCCATCACCCAGGCTGCGCCGGGCACTCTGTCCACGACGATCCTGTCGAGTGCGGACACGTCCTCGATCAAAATGTTGTCGTCGGACGTGTCGGCGTAGATGGCTTTCGCAGCCGCGATGTAGGCAGCGTCGCTGATCTCTTTCATGCTCCTCCTTCGCCTCGTTCGGTTCGCAATTGCGGGACCGGGTGCGGAAGCACCGGGCGGGCGGGCGCCGACTACAGCGCCCGCCCCCCCC
>Ga0315288_10011968_pt1 | contig 10910 bp, 7 predicted proteins | sample YL17G11_20_MG_FD_203454 | JGI IMG/M metagenome (GOLD analysis project Ga0315288, IMG submission 203454) | Sediment microbial communities from Yellowstone Lake, YNP, Wyoming, USA - YL17G11_20 | ecosystem: Environmental > Aquatic > Freshwater > Lake > Sediment | place: USA: Wyoming | collected...
CTGGAAGGTGAAACTGTCCGCACCCGCGTAATTGGTCGCTGGATGGTAAACCAGGTTCGGCGCGGTCCCGCTCAAGCTCCCGTGCGCCGGTTGGCTCATTACCACGAAGGTCAGCGGGGCGCCCTCCACGTCACTCCCGCTCAGGACGACGGCCAAGGGGGTGTCCTCCAGAGTCGATACCGACTGACCGTCGGCAACGGGTGGGGAGTTCGCTTTCGGCGGAGTGAAGGAAACCTCGTCGGAGAAGTCGCTCTCGAGCGATGAATTCTTGTACGCGGTCACCGCGAAGTAGTAGGTCACTTCTTCGGTCAGGTTAGAGACGGTCGTGGTTGTGACGTTCACCACTTCGTTGGTCTGGGTGTAGGTGCGGCTGGCCGTGCCCCAGTAAAGGCGGTACCCGGCGAGATCGGGTTCGGAATTGGCATCCCAGGTCAGCGAGACCTGAGGCTGCGCCACGCCGGCCCATGCCCACAGGAGGGAGAGGAGCGCCCCGAGCCGCAAGAAGATCAACGAGCCCAGGCAGGCCGAACCCACAACGGGGCAGTCGGACCCGGACCCAGCCGTTCCCGCCTGGCACGGATGATGGTCGGTACGTCGCATGAACTCTCTCGCAGGCTCCGCCCCAGAGTGGTTGGCTCCTGCCGCTTTACTCGACATTCCCAGCATGCCCCCTGACGCCGTCGCAGCAGACGCACCACCCGGTGCAGCCGATGCCGACGACGGTGCCAGTCCCAAGACCAGGGGGCTTTGGCACCTGCTGATTCAGGAGGTTTTTGGGACCTACATCAAGCTTGGAATTTGAGGGGAAAAGTGGACAGTGGGCCGCTTGCCACGCCGAAGTCACGCAGCCGAGGGACGAAGGCGGGTGGCCAGTGGTCAGTCGGCACGTACGAACACGCAGACGACTGGTGGAGGACGCCAACGAACCTGCCGCGCGCTATCCTGGCAAAACTCAACACTCCCGCCGGGGCATAGACCGGAGCGCGACGCTGGGCGGTGACGAGTACCGTCCCTCCAGCGCGACTTAGAAACGGGCGCTTCCCGATACCTAAATTCCTAAGTTAACTCCTGGAGAACCACTGCCCCTGCTCTGGATTTCTGGTCGAAACGACACCTTCTTGAGGGCTGGTCAAACGGCGCGCGCTATCCTAAGTTGGCGCCGACATGTACCCCGGTCCGGAAGCGGAGTTGATCGCGCGGTGCCGTCGTGGCGAGGCGCAGGCGTGGGACGAGTTGTTCGATCTTCACTACGCCCCGGCCGGCCGCTTCGTGTTCCAACTGGCCCCCGATTTCACCCGCGAGGACGTGGAGGAGGTTTGCCAGGAAGCGTTCCTGTCGGTGATCCGGAACCTGGATTCCTTCAATGGCCGGAGCCAGTTTCAGACCTGGCTCTTCCGCGTGGCCGCGAACAAGGCGCACGACTACCGCGAACGTCAGCGCGCCGCCAAGCGCGGGGGCGGGCAGACGCCACTCTCGCTCCAGGCCGAAGACCCGGAAACCGGCCTCGCGCTCGATCCCCCCAGCGCCACGCCCAGCCCCGACGCGGAGTTGTTGAGCGCTGAACGCCGGGCGCTGTTGCGGGGCGCCCTGGATGAGCTGGGTGAGCCCTGCCGCGAGATCATCGAACTGCGCTACTTCGGCGACCTGAGCTACGATGAGATCGCCCACACCCTGCGGTTGAACGTGAAGACGGTCAGCTCCCGACTCAGCAAATGCCTGGACCGTCTGGAAGCGATCGGTCGGGCGGCACTTGGACGGGAGAAAACCGCGCCGTTCTCCGTCTAACCCAATGACCGAATGCCCGACGAACCAACCAGGCGAATCGAAGAAGAGCTGAGGGCTTACGCGGAACAACGCCGCGCCGAGGCCGGCTCGCCGTTCGAGCTGCATCCTGTCAACCGCCGCCTGCTCCAGGACGAAGTCGTCCGGACGCTCGGTGCTGGCAAGGCACGGGCGGAAACGGGACGCTCCTGGCTGAAGCTGCTGTGGCCCAGGCTCGCCTTGGCAGGGGCAATATGCCTCGTCGGCGTTTTCGTGGTGCTCCAACTCATGCCCACGAAGCCGAACTCGAAGTACCAGATGGCCAAGACAGACGCGCCGGCCGAAGCCACGCCGACGGCGCAGCCCGCTGCGCCACCCCCCATCACGCCGGTTGCGGTTCCCGCGCCCGAGGCCAGGGCAGAACAGGACCGCACCGACCGGCTCGCGTCCCCCGCTCGCCGCGACTTCGCAGTCGAATCCAAAGCCCGCGGCGCCGGCGTCGAAGCCGCGCCGGAATTGGCCAAGCTCAAGGACGTGGCTCCGGCCGCCCCGCCGCCGGTGTCGGCAGCCAGCGCGCCAGCGGATTCATCCCCCGAGGCCTCGATGCGGCGTCGATATGGCTTGAGGCCGGCACCCGGCCGGGAGCTGGCCCAGACCCGGACGGCACCCCAGCCTGTGACGCAGCCGACCCGCGGGCAGCCGGCACCTCAACCGGGCCTTGCCAGCGCATCGGAGACTCGCCAGCCTGCGGTCTTGGCAGAGGAAGCGCTTCGCGCGGAGGGAACCCGACGAGTTGAGCCGACTCCGACCGTTGCTCTGGCAGCGCCACCAAGCCCGGCCCAACCCGCGCCTGCCACGTCGTTGGCCTTGCGAGCTGAGCCGGGCTTGAAGGCGGAAGCCGGCGCGTTTGCGTTCGTGAACGTCGCCAAAGAGCAGGCGGGCCAGCGCTTCGTCCAAGTCGAGGCCTACCGACGGAACTTCAACTCGCCCCCGCCGCCGCCCGTGCTCCGGTCGTTTCAGCTTCGTCAGAGTGGGCCTCAGATCGAGATCGTGGATGCGGACGGTTCGATCTACCGCGGCGCGTTCGGGAAGGCGGAATCCGAGCGTGATGAACCGGCGACGACGCCTCCCGCGGGAGTGTTGGACCGCCTGGCGCAAGTAGATTCCGCCGCCGGGGTGGCGCGCAAGAAACCCTTGGGAGACACGAAGGCGGTCGCGAAGCCCGGCCTGCAGTTCTACGTGGTCGGGACGAATTTGAGCCTCAACGAGCGAGTCACTTTTGAGGGCGAGATGGTCACCGGCACAAACGTCCTCGGAATGAGTTACGTCGCTGGCGGCCAGGCAGGGCAACCCGCCCTCAGGACGAGTCCGCCAACGTCGGCCGCCGCTCCCACGGCGCCGCCGCGCCCACTGGTGCCGTTGCTGCGAATCCAGGGCCAGGCCGTAATCGGCGAAGCCACCAAGCTGGAGATCAACGCCGTGCCGGCCAGCCGGTGACCGAACCGGATCAGTCCACCCCGATTCGGAAGAAGCGCATGCCGCCCCCAACCATGTTCGTGTAGTGGTTAAACGGCGGGGTCGCCGGCAGATGGAAGGCGCGCGGCGTGAAACCCAGGACCAGGTTGGTGGAATCGGATACCGTGTAGAAGCGGTTCGACACGCTCGCCCAAACCAGCACGAACGGATTCACCAACTCGGGCGCGACCGGCGCGTAGAGAACCAGCACCGAAGCGCGATTGGTGGGCGACGTGCCGGCCACATACTCCTGCCAGTTGTTCATGCCGTCACCGTCGCTGTCAGTCGTCGCGGACGCGCCGGTGGTCGATCCGAAGTACGTCAGCTCCCAATCGTCGGGCAGGCCATCGCTGTCCGTGTCTGTCATCGGCGCAATCGTCAGCCGGTCCAGGATCGGGAAGTCCACACCTGCTGGCTGTGCCCGCAGGGTAACCTGCACCTCGAGGTAACGCCCGGGGGGAGTGGCCGACAGGAGCCGGTCATTCGTCGCCGCCTCCCAATCCGACCACAATCGGCCATCGTTGGAGCTCCGGGCCTCGACCCGCACGGAAGTGCCGGCCGGCAGCGTCTCCGTCCACGTGAGCCGGCCCCGGGGCGCGTTGTAGAGGCCCGAGTCGTGGACGACATTCCACGTGCCTCGTCGCGAAGTGATCCGGCCCTGGATGAATCCGGTCATGTCGCTGTAACCGTAGTGGCTGCTACCCGCCAGTTGCTTCGACAGGACCACGGTGTTGTTTGCTGGATCGATGCGGTGGATGAACTGGTCGTAGCGGTTTAGTGCCCACACGTAGCCTTCCGCATCCACTGCTACGCCGCGCGGGCTGCCAACGGAGATGCTGGCCTTGAAGACGCCGTCGTTGGAGTAACGGTCCACCAAGCCCTGACCGGTGTTGGCGACCCAGACGTCGCCATCCTCAGTGACAGCTACGCCGGTGGCCGATTCGGCGCCCGTGCTGCCGCGCGATTTCTGCCAGTCGATCGTCCCGGTGTTCACGCCGATGCGGGAAAGTCCCCAGTCGTACATGTTGGCGACGAAGAGGTGCCCCTGCGTGTCGATGCCCAGGCCGTAGGTGGGACGGGCCAGATCAATCTCGGCCGTGCTGTCCGTGGCGGGATCCAGCCGCAGCAGGTTCCCGTCGCCGCCTTGTTCGATCCAGCTCGCGGACCAGAGGATGCCGTTGGCATCGATCACCGCGCCGTAGGGGTGGTGGCCGAGGGGTGCGACATCCACAGTGCGCAGGATGATCCCGCTGAGGCCATGGACGTAGTAGTATTTCATGGACCCGTAGGCGCCGACCCAGAGGTTGTTCTGCTCATCGATTGCCATGCCCCGCGGGCCGGGGTTCCAGTAATCGTTGGCGTAGGCGCCGGTGTAGGTGCCTGGCACATAGGTGCCCAGGTTTCCGGGAATGAGGATGAATTCGCGCAGGACACACTCATCCTGGCCCCAGGGCAGTTCCTCGCTGGCGCTGATGCTGCCATCGCCGTCGGTGTCGTGGGAGGTGTCAATCACGCCGTTGTGGTTGCGGTCTTCGTATTGGCCCGCCTCGAACAACCCGATCTTCACCGCCGCGCCTGTCTGCCGGTTGGCGACCCAGCAATTGCCGTACTGGTCCGCTGTGGTGCGCGAGGGGTTGGCATAGGTGAGCGGCGCGACGCGGTAACGGGCCAGTTCGCGGCCGGTCCGGACATCGACTTTCGAGACGGTGGCGTTGTCGGAGTTGGGAATCCAGATGAACGGCAGGGTGGCCTGGGCGCCGGACAACTCGAGCCGGTCGTTGACGGCGCGCAATCCGACCATCACACCACGTTCGAAGTCATTGCTCTGATCGTAAGTGGCGCCGGCTGCCGTCGCGCCCGTCACCGGCACATGCGCCACGGCCTTGACGGCATCCACGGCGGTGGACCGGGCACGCGAGGTGGAGTGGATCAGCACCTCCGTGGTGGTGCCGTTGGGCACCGCGGCGCTGGAGGTCAGCTCCAGCCGCAGGCTTACCCTCTCACCCGGTTCCAGCGTCAGGTCCCAGCCCGCGCCGCTGATCTGATCCCAGACATCCGCGCCGCCGTCCACTTCGTCGTAACACGCCACGGTCCAACCCGCCCCCGGAGCCGCCGCGGTGACCCGGATCTCGTCACGGATCGATCCGTCATTAAGGAGGCGCAGATAGAAGAAAGACGTCAGCCCGGCGGCGGCCTCGACCACCTTGGTCTGTCCCGCGGCGTTCGAGTCGTTGAGATGCTCGCCGAGGAAGAAGTAGTCCACCGTGCGCCGGATCATCAGGTCCGGTTGGAAGGAGACCACGAATGTATTGCTGTACACGTCGTCCACCGGTTCCAGCGCGATGCCGTCGCCGTCCTGGTCCAGGCCGTTGCCGTATTGCGACGCGATGGCCGGTCCGATGCGGAGGGTGTAGGTTCCGTCGATCGGCGCCACGTCGAGGTCCCAGGCCTGGTCGTTGCGGGGCGTGAAGGCCAGCGGCGTCACGGCGCCGCCGGGACCGGTGATCGACACATCGGCAAGCGTGAACGAGCCGACTCCCACGGGCTGGCCGAAGCCGACCGGGAAACGCAGGTAGCCCGGTACTCCTCGTGGAATGACCGGTACCACGCGCATGAGTCCGCCCAGGGCCACGCGCACGTTGTCCAGGCCCCACGATTCGTTGTTCAGATCCTCCAGGTTCCGGCCGTAAAAGGTCACCTGGAGTGTCTCGCCCGTGTGAGGGACGACGAAGCCGTGACGGACGTCGTTGTCACGCAGGGCGCGGTAGATCGAGTCGGTGAGCGAGCCGTTGAAATCCAGCGTGGCATCGACGTCGGGCTCGCCCGGGTAACTGTCGCCCTGGGTTCCGGCGTAGTTGCGGAAGCTCCAGGCCCGCACGACGTCGTCCGAGAGGCCGAACGTGTCGCCGCCTCCGTCCCAGGAGTCGATGGCATAGAGGTCGAAGTTCAGCCGGATGAACTCGTGCGGCGGGAGATTGCTGAGGGTGAGGGTCACCCCCGGGTTGCCGAACCGACCCAGGAAGCTGGTGAACGCGGCGTTGCTGCTGAGCGTCGGCACAGACCAAGCGGCGTCAGCGCCGGACTCGAAGTCCGTGGCGTACACTGTTTCGAAATCGAACCCGCCCAGCGTGAAGTTGAGATTGGCGACGGCGGGGGCGGTAGCCGTCACCGGGTTAAGGGCATACACGCCCTGCGGCTCTTCCGGGTCGGCGATCCCCTCACCCGTGGTGTCGAGGAAGGCCGTGAGCGCATAGCGGGTCCCCGTGGGCGCGTTGGGTACCGTGAACGGCCCGCGCCCTCGCGGCTGGCACGGATCGCCGGATAAGCCGGAAGGGCCACGTCGGCTGCGACCGCGCCCGCCTCGAGAGTGCCGTGCTGGGCGAACGCGGAGCGGTCCGCCGCCGTGCCTTCGTCGAAATTCCACAATCCAAAGAGGTCCGGCTCGGCCCCGGAAAGCCGGCGGAACAGGGCGCCGCGGATTTCGTCGCCGGTCAACGCGCGCCGCCAGACACGCACTTCGTCCACGAGGCCGTTGAAGTGGGTGGTCCCGAACTCGGAGTTCTGGCCGATCTGCAGGGGCGCGGAGGAATCCGGGAGCGTGCCGGCATACGCGCCGGCGCCGACGAGCGTGCCGTTCTGGTAGCAGGCCCAGTTCGCCCCGTCCCAGGTCACCGCCAGATGAGTCCACTGGGCCGTGGACACAAGGCCGCTCGAGCGCGCGTCCAGGCCCCAGCGACTGCCGTTGCCGAGCAGGAGACCGAACCGGTCATGAAACACTCCGAACCAGTAGGCTTGCCGACCGCCGCCACCTTCCTTCGCCAGGATCGGGTGGTCGCCGGAAGTCGCGCGCGGATTCACCCACGTTTCCATCGTGAGAGCGGTGCTCAAGTCGAGCGCCGGGCGATCGCCCACGTTGACGTGCGCGCTGGTCCCATTGAGATCGAGTGCGCGGTTGGTAAAATCGGCAGGCGCAGCGGCGATCCAGACCGTGCCGGTTTGCGGGCCCGCATACGCGATCGCGCCGCTGAGGGTTGCCAGGGAGGAAGCGGCCGTGGTCGGATCGGAACCGTTGAGCACTTCCACGCCGTCGGTGAAACCGTCTCCATCGAAATCAACGCTGTTGGTCGGTGTGGTGTGATAGACCAGCACTTCGAAGTAGTCGGGGAGTTGGTCGCCGTCGGAGTCGGCGAGGAGTGGGTTCGTAAGGTGCGTGTTGATTTCCTGGTCATCGCTGAGGCCGTCGTGGTCGGTGTCCGGATCCAGCGGATCGGTTCCGTGGACATTGACTTCGGCGCCGTCGCTCAGGGTGTCCCCGTCACTATCGGAGTTGCACGGATCGGTTAGCGAGGTGTAATGCTCGAAGTAGTTTCAGCCCGAGCCGGGGGACAAAACTGGTGCCGCTCCTAAGCCACTACGCCGCCAGTCGGACTCCCGGCTGGGCTTTGGAGTGGGTTCGGAGGGCGTCGAGTTCGCGACTGATCGCCGGCGAGACCTTCACGCTGCGCCATCCTGCCGAAGCGTCCACCAACACCGCGAACATCAGACTCAACTCCGACCGCTCATTCATGAACCGGGGGATCACCTTCGACCGGCGTTGCCCCTCCCCAAACAGCCGCTCCAACAGATTCGTGGTTCGGACCCGCTTGCGATGTGGCTCTGGAAAGCGGAGCGCCGTCAGGCATTCCTCCAAGCCCGTGGCCAGGCATTTCATCGCCTCCGGGAACTGCTCCCGATACATCGCGACCACCGCTTGGGCTTGCTCCAGACCGGACTTGTGGCTCTGCGCCGTGAACGCCTTCTGGATCAGTCGTCTCAGTCCGGGGCGGGCCTTCTCGGGCAGCTTGCAGAGAATGTTGCGCATCCGATATACCTGACACCGTTGCACCAACGCCCCCGGAAAACACTCCCCCACCGCCTTCCGCAACCCGCTGTTCCCGTCGATCACGGTCAACAGAGGATCGGTTAACCCGCGCTGCTTCATGTCCTCAAAGAAGCTCTTCCAGCAGACCGTGCTCTCCTTGTCCCCGACCGCGAGATGGAGCAGCACCTTCCGCCCGTCAGTCTTGATCCCGTAAGCGCACAAAACGGCCACCGCCTTCGGGTCTTCGGGTCGAAGCCGGAGGTAAATCCCGTCGCAAAACAGGTAAAGGAGGTCCACGTCGGACAAGTCCCGGTTCTGCCACCGGTCGAAATCGTGTTTGAGCTGACCGCACAACGCGCTGACCGTGCTCTTGCTCACCCCCTCGACTTCCAAAGTGTTAGTCAGGGCCTCCTCGATGTCACGGGTGGACATCCCCTTGACGTCGAGTTGGGGGATGAGGGCTGCCAGTTTGTCGCTGCGACGCACCAGGCTTCGGAGCCAGACACTCTCGAAGGCGTCGATAGTGTTTCGGACTTGGGGCATCTTCAGATGCAGGGGGCCTTCGCCGGTCTGGACCTTTTTGCCTTCGTAGCCGTTACGGTAGCCCCGCAGCAGACCGTCTCCGTGCCGTTGGTAATAATCACGGCCCAGGAACTCGGTCACTTCGAGTTCGACAGCTTTCTGGAGCATGAGCTGCGCGGCCAGGCGGATGGTCTCCGAGAGCGGAGCGTTTTGGGTTGCGGGACTGAGGAACTGATTTTCGAGGAGTTGGCTGGGGAGTTGACGTTTCATGGATGTCCTTCGCTTTCTGTTTGACCGGGGCAAATGGAGTCTGCGCCCGGTCGGCTTTTACAGGAAGCTTAGGACATCACCGCCCCACCAGCTTGTCCAAGTAGGCGACGTTGCCGGCATAAAGGCGGTCCTTGCCGTCGTCCTGGCTGTCCGGCGTGCGCACAATCGGGCCGTGAATGTGCGACATCAAATAGCTTTCTGATAAGACGATTGCGATCGCCCGCAGGTTTCGCTTCTTGCCGACTCGCGCGTAACCAGTGGCACCTGCGACGTCGACCATCGAGCCGGGCGCAGGCCGTCGCCGTATCTCCGCACGCCTGCGAGACAGTCCAGTGTCCGCTAGACAATGGGGAGTCCCTCAGGCTTTGGGGACTCACGCCGCCACTAGAACGGCACCACCCACGGACCGAACACAGCAGTCACACGTTCGCATGAACTGAACGCCGCGCACGAGACCCTGGGCGATCCGGCACGACGGCGAGCTCGACGACGCCAAGAGGCTGTGCGCCTCCCTGGCGAAGATCTGCCCAAACCGCGCGAGCCGGGGCGACCTGCTCGTGCGCATCACCGACCGTCCCGAGGCCCGCATCACCCGCGCATCGGATCGGTGACTGCGGAGGTTGGCAAGGCCAGCCCGCTCGGCCTCCGAACGTCAGGTCGGCTCAACCGGAGACGACGCTGCCGCGGCGTTCCCAGCAGCAGACGAACGGTCGGTTGCGAGCTTTTCCCGGCGCTTCTTTTCCTTCTTGGCCTTCTTTTCCATTTCCTTACGGCGCTTCTCGAACTGATAATTTGGCTTTTGCATCTTTGTTATCAGAAGTCTGGCAGTCTGAAGCCCGGGACGCGAGCGGCGATTTCCACCCTCCGATCGGCTACGGTCTCTCGAGGCCCCGATGGCTGCGCCGCCCCGGCGTCGCGCGCAGGTTGGCGAAATGACGATCGAACCTATGCGTATCCTCAATGCACTGCTTTTGTGCGCGGGTCTGACCGTGGGGGCGGCAGAGCCTACAGTGACCTCCGGTGGCAGCTCCGGACCAGATGTGTATTCGGAGGTGGCGTCGGTTCTCAGGGCGCGGGGCTTCACTCCCCCGGTGTTGCTCACCGGCACGAAAGGAGACGACTGGCTGGCGTGTGACCGACACGTGGACAGCTTACAGTTTGACCGTGTCCTGGTGTGCATCCGACGGAGTGGTGAGGTCACCGTGCAACTCCTGCATTACCGCTTTGCCATCAGGTCGTGGCACGTATCGCCGGCCGAGCTTTACCAATGTGGCTCTGGGCACAAGGCGTCTGACGCTTTGTTCGCCGCGCGCCTGTGGCTTCCCGGACCCATGAAGGGTGATGGGTTCATCCCGTGGCACCTCAGAGGCACCAACCTGGTCGGAGCAGGCGAGGCTCAAGGCGTGAGGGAGCGGGCATTTCGGATGGTGGGCTATGCTTTGGACGAGGAGTCCGTTGAAACCGAAGAGGGTCTCCGGGTTCGGTTGTCTGGGCCGCGTTACGTTGGGGATCCAGTGTCTCCGGAGGAATCGGAGGCCGCAGCAGTGGGCAGGGCTATCTGGGAGCGGTTGCAGAAGCGTTCCCCCGCCGCTGACGGAGAGAAATGACGACTCAGCCCAACAAACCGGATGCAGCGAACCCCGCGATCGCGTCTCAGTTGCATGTCGGGCGTCACTGGCGCGGGGTCGGTGAGCCGGGACGTTGGGCCGTGAATGAGCACATTTGAGTTTATTCAGTTTAAGTTGGGCGAATGCCTCGAAGGAATTGCCGTCGCATTTTACATTCTTTCGTTCGGGTTAGGTCCCGCGTTGGTCGGATACATCTCCGGTTGAGGCTCTGGATCTTGGAGTTCAACCCTTCGGTCACCGCGTTGGTGATGTGCTGCTTCAGATACGTCAGCAGGTTGTTCAGATGACGCTTGAGCATCTGGGCCACTTCGACCACCGGTTTGAGGCGGCTGCGGCTTACCCAGCCGAACCAA
>Ga0315288_10011971_pt1 | contig 10909 bp, 5 predicted proteins | sample YL17G11_20_MG_FD_203454 | JGI IMG/M metagenome (GOLD analysis project Ga0315288, IMG submission 203454) | Sediment microbial communities from Yellowstone Lake, YNP, Wyoming, USA - YL17G11_20 | ecosystem: Environmental > Aquatic > Freshwater > Lake > Sediment | place: USA: Wyoming | collected...
AACCAAAAAATGGCTGAAGATTTTGACAAATCTGATATAGAAATACTCCAGCAAGCCATTGACCAAAATGATTTCAAACCGTTAGACAAACTGCTCAAGGTCAACGACCAAATCGTCCAAGACCTCAAGAAAATTCCCGCGCCCAGTGCGTGGTTAGATATTCACAAAGAACAAATCGGCTTATTTATGCTCTATGGCAATGTCATTAAAACGATCCAAAATACCGAAAGCGACCCCTTAAAAAGCATGATCGCCTTAGAAAGATTTCAACAATTACCAGATCTAATGGATGGACTGGCCCAAAAACTTGCTCCAATGTTTGGAGTAGACTTTAACCAAATGGAAAACGAGCTGTCAACGGCTGGCCAACCGACGGAATAAATAATCTCATGCCATCTTTTTACAAAAAACATTCTCTCCAATCGATTAGTTTAATTATCTTGGTCGCGCTTCTTTGCAACGCGGTAGTTTTTAATATTCTGGAAAAACCCAAAATAGCCAAAGCGGGCTTATACGATGATTTTGCCACGATTGGCCATTTCTTTGTCAAGCTCGGCGAGATCCTTTGGCAATTTGGTGTTAAGGTAAAAGACTGGGCATACGATCAACTTGTATTGCTTTGGCAAAAAAAACTAAGTAGCCTGGAGTGGTGGTGGGAAAGAGCCAAAGACGCCGCGCAACTCATTGCCCGAAAATTGCAAGCCAGTCTTTTGACTAAAATTACTAACAATTTAGCTGATGTTATTGAAGGCAAAGATACCTTAGATGGTTTCAAAAAATACGTGGAGGATTTTAAAAAAGATATTTTTTGGGACGCCATAGCCGAAGCCGCTAACCAATTTTCTCAAGATTTAGCTGGTATAGATTTGTGTAGCGACCTTGGCCTTGCTTCTAAGGCCGAGGCCAAAATAGTCATTAATCCGCCGCTTTCCGACCGCCTGGCGACAACAATGGCTTGCTCACGCAAACAAATGGGCCAAAATTTGAAAAACTTTTACGAGAGTTTTGAAGGCGGCTGGGGTAGTTGGCTTAATGTTACCCAACCAAATCAAAATTTTGCTGGCAGTTATTTATTGGCACTAGATGCCAAAATAGATTTAGCCAACAAGAGCACCCAAGCCAACGGCGCCGAAGTGACAGCCAATGCTGGCTGGCGAAGTAATGAGCAATGCGATGAGTGGTTTGATCCTATTAAAAAAGTGACTTTCGTTGTCAATGCTGACGGGTCAGTAACCAGCAAAAATTCAGACATTGATTTACTAAAGTATTTTGCCAATAACCTTACTCTTGATCCTAATCAATTTATACCCCAAACAGGAGCTCAAACAGACTGTCAACAGCTATTCCCCGACGATGTGTTCTTGTGCAGTATTTTAAAAGATTATCTTGTTGATTGTGGCCTAACACCATTTGGCACAGATGGAGAAGACGCAGTTAGACAAAATCTCGGTCAAGCTTATGACTGTATTGATAAATGCAATAGCGCATCGTCAGAATGTCTTTCTTTACCAGCATGCAAAGGCATTAATCCTACCTGCGTCACAGACAAAATGGAACTTACTTGCACCAAAAAATCTACCAAAACTCCGGGACAACTCATAGGCCAAAGTTTTACTAAAGCAGTTAACTGGGAATCGGACTGGCTTTTATCCAGCACCGAGGTTAGTGCTGCCATTTCCATTTTAGCAAACGCCGCCATTAATCGTTTTATGCGCGAAGGCGTTGATGCCGTGGGCAAGGCCAAAACAAAAATCGCCAACATATTTGGCTCTGATGAAAAAGCCGTGGAAGCAAACAAAGCGGCCTGCCGCAAACGCTCTGCTGCTCTTGACCGCAATGCTTGTCTTCAATGTGCCTACGTTGATCCAAAACAACCTGAATTCCGAGCTTGTTTTAACAACGAGAAACAAAGATTGATGACGGCGCCAGCACTCACTGGCCAAATCAACGACAACAACCTGTCTGCTGATATGACCCAAATCGGTTTGCTAAACCAAGCAATTGAACTCAAAGAAAAAGTCAGCCGTGCTTTGCAATCCATGGGCGGAGCCGCCTATTACGCCAACGTCCGCAACCCACTACAATCAATGCAATATCTGGCTAAATGTCGCTGGCAAACCTGTGCTAGCTATGACATCAGAGGTTTTATGATTGATCATTGCAAAATTGACGCTAACCTCTTTGATGTTTTAGCATGGCGTAATGAGGAAGGAGTACTTAACTTTCATACTAGCATAGACGAGTGCGATTTAACCGAAGAAAACATTTGCCTATCTGACCCCATTCTCAATACGTCTATAGATTCCCTATGCCAGATCTATTGTCAGGGCCACCACTCAAAACAGAAAGAGATAGACTCGTGCGTTAAAGAATGTACAGAAAGCCAACCTTATGGCTATCACAACAAAAATGTTTCTCCCTGCCTAGAACTATCAAAAAAAGAGGCACTAGGTAGCGACACAAACATAAATGCAAGTTATTTGGCCATTGAAAAAGACTCCCTAAAAATCAACGAGACCACATACAACACCATTACCATAACTCGCGGCGCGCCCTATCAAGACAACCCAGCAGTTGAACAATTTACTGACCCTAACTGGCTAAGTAACAATGTCAGCTCTCAAGCTGGCACTTGTTTGGCTAATGCCGCTTGGTTATATGGCAATAAAAACGACGACGCCGCAAATGGCGATGGCGGCAACGTTGGCCGAGCAGAATTTTACCAAAAAACACCGCGCTTTGCAGGCAACCTACTAGTACCCGGTTGGTGGAATTATGACCAAAAAATTACCATTGAACAAAAAATTAAAGATTTAGCCGTAGAAATCGGCCAAGATAGTCGCCTGCTCCAAATCTATCGCGACGATATTTGTGACGCCGATAGCGTATGCAAAAATAATTTTGGCGTTATTGATATGTCTTATGAATACGCTGATCAATGCGCGGCCAAATGCGCGGGATCAAAAGATGTTCCGGTCTGCCTAACCAAGTGTGTCCAAATTGATGTTTTTGAAAAATTAACGTCCACTGACATCACGGCAATGTTCACGCCGTTTACGCCGCAAGCAGCCACGACTTGTGATACCCACTGCGCTAACGTCAAAACGGCCAATTCAAATATTAACGAGGGCTCGTGTACAGAATTCTGCAAAAAAGGATTGCCATTGGGATTGTGCGGCGATGAAAGAGAAGAACCTGCTTTGGCATGTACTAAGTCCTCGCGCCACAGCCGATTGGGCAGTATGCGCATTCAACAATGGGATGTTTTAGCCGAACAAGAACAGGTTAATGGAGAAGAGGCAATTTTAGAATTTGCCAAAAACACCCTTGAAGTATGTCCGGCCAACAATGTTCCTCCCGTAGATGCTTCTGACTTTCACGACGCCATGGCCAAATACGAAAACAATATCGTTCAAAAAGCTGTTAGTGAGCAAGAACTTTATACTAATGAGAGCATAAAATCTACGGCCTTAGTTTTAGCCAACAGCATGGGCGAGAAAATAGGGGGTGCGACTTACGACTATGCCAAATGCGATCTTGGGTTCGGCGAGCAGAAAAACCGCGACGAATTTGCGGCCGCAAAAATTGATTTTTGTCCCATTACTCAATTGTGGCTCAATTGGGCCTTTCATTCGCTCAGCGCGACTAACGCGCCATCGTATTCAGCGTGTGATAACTACAACCCAGATAGCAGCTTGGTAACTAGGGCTTGTCCATCTGGCTGTAAAGTTACATTCGCCCGAAATTCAAACCCCCTTGCTTTTGTTTCTCGCATTGAGACTTATTTGGATACCGATCGCAAAACTCTCGCGGAACGCACAACCCAAACCACCAACGACGGTAAAACCTCTGGCATTGATACCAGTTTGATTGACGAACTTAACAGCCAGCTAAAATTTGTTAATGACAATATGGATCCGCGGTCGCTTAAACAGCTCAATCAAAATATTAACGAGTCGTTAGATGAAGAAATGTGCTGTGCTCGCGTTGCCTATCCCAGCGACAACATCAAAGGTGGCAAATGTGTTTGGCCAGGTGCTGAATACGCTGGCAAGGACTAGAAATTTAAAATTTGCGTCATCCTGAACTTGTTTCAGGATCCACGACGTGGATTCCGGCTCCTGCCTTCGCATCTCCGCTTCGCTTCGAGCTACGGCAAGGCAAAGCGGCGGCCGGAATGACAACAAAGAAAATCGCAAATCGCATCAACCCCATAACTCTCAAAAAAATAAAAGCGGGCTTTAAAAAAATTATCCAGAAAAAAAATATTTGGATTGTTTTTAGCGTTTTCGCGGTAGCGAGCATTGCCTTTTTATTTGTCGCGCCGCACGCCAAAGCGATTGATGTGGCTACGGTTTTGTCTCCCCAAAAGGCAATGTATTCGAGTATCGCGTGGGTAGTTGATTTGATTTTTAAACTCTTAACCCAAATTATCGCTTTAGCTGGCGCGGTGGTGGACTTTGCTTTAGGGCTAGACGCTTTTGCCAGTGCCGAAGGCGTTAAAATCGGCTGGCGCATTTTACGCGATTTTTCTAATATGGCTTTTGTGGTTATTTTATTAGTTATGGCATTTGCCACTATTTTTGGCCAAGAAACATGGGGTATGAAAAAACTTTTGCCAAAACTAATCGCGGCCGCGCTTTTAATCAATTTTAGCTTGGCCATTGCTGGTTTTATTATTGACATCAGCCAATATTTTTCCGCGTTTTTTCTTAAGGCGGGTGTGTCTGGCGGCGGCGTATCAGCTACACTGGCTCATGGCCTAAGCATTTCCCGCTTGGTTCAGGCGGCACCCGATACTTCGTGGTCAGAAACCTTAAATTCGGGGTTAAGTGCCCTTATTTATGGCTCGGTTTTGGGCGGAGCGGTGCTTCTTGTGGCCGCTTTTGTGTTTGGCGCTTTGGCCTTTATGTTATTCGCCAGAATGTTTGTTTTATGGACATTGTTGATTGTTTCGCCAGTAGTCTGGGTTTTGTGGATTTTGCCTGTAACTAAAACATATTTTAAACAATGGTGGACAGCGTTTTTGCATTGGACTTTTTTCGCGCCCATTTATTGCTTCTTTTTGTATATCGCTCTTCGTATTATTGACTCTGATATTATTAAAAATACTTTTCAAGCCAATGTCCGTCAAATGCAATCCAGTACTTCAGCTATGGATTTTGCTTCCGAGTTTTTTTATGACGCCACTAATATTATTTCATATATTATTGTCATTGGCCTTTTAATCGTCGGCCTGTTTATCGCTCAAAAATTCAGCATTGTCGGCGCCAAAGGCTCAATGGGATTTTTGACAAAACAACGAGATCGTATTGGCGGCTGGGCCAAAAAAACTGGTACTTACTATGGCAAGCGCGCTGGCGGCGCAGTTGGCGAAAGGGCCTTGGGCGCGGCCGCGGCCATCCCCGGCGTTGGCAGTGCTTTGGGATTGAAATATGCGCATACACGCGTTAAGGCGCAAAGAGAGGATGAAAAACGAAAACATCAAACAGAAATAATTGCTAAAAAATCCAAAGGATTTGGCGGGATTGATAATCTTGATAAAAAAGCCACTATTGAAGCATATGTCAATGCCCCGCTTGGCAGTACCAGAAACGCGCTTTTACAAAGAATTATTAAAGAAGGTTGGACCAATGATATTCCGGAAGAACGCCGCGCTGGCCTCAAGCGCGATTTGGCCATTATGGAAAAATATGGCACCACAGCTAAAGATCGAAAAAAAGCTATTATGGAAAACGCGCCAGAAATGTACTACGAAGATACACAACTGCCTTCGGCAACTATGGCTTATGGCTCACCCGGAGCTACGGCTGAACGCGACAAAATTAGCGCCGAAGGTTTGCGCGCCAAAGATAAGGTTACCGAATACGAAGCCAGGCAACAAGCAACCTTTAATGCTGATAATCTTATCAACAAAGAAGCTGACGAGCGCAAGGCCTGGACCCCAGAAAATCTTGCTAAATTATTTGAAGAATCTTTTGCCAAACTACAAAAAGCTCAAGCTGACAATAAACCAGACGATGAAAAGAGCGCTCAAAAAACCATGGCTGGCGTTTTGAAAGCGTTAAATACTAAAGGGCAAGAAACCAAACAATTAAAAGACACTCAAATCAAAGCTGGCGTTGATGCCATAGAAAAAATAGGGGGTAGTAGCGAACAAATTCTTAAATCTAATCTTAATATACTCGCCGAAAGCACAACGCTTCAGGCCAAATATCTTAAGGGTGCTGTTGACACAATGGAAAAATTTGTCAATTCGCTTAAGCCTTCAGAAATTATTAAAAATACTGCCGAATCATGGAAAAGCCCGCTTTTAGAAACAGCTTGGAATAATGCGCTAGGATCAAAAGGTAATATACGCGCCGAGCACATTAAAGCACTCGCCAAAACCGACGATGAAGATCTTTTCAATGCGGTCACCGATAAGCTCAAATCATTAAAGGCGAGTGGCGGGTTACATGCAACTATTGAAAAATACCTTAGCTCGCCAGCAGGACAATCTGACTGGGGGATTTAGCATTAGAACAAAATCATGCAACTAACACAGCAACAAATCACTAAACTTTCACGCGCCAACAATCCACAAAAAAAACGGCAACTGCTTTTTAGGTTTTATTATCCGCAAATTGAAGCGGTGATTTATGCTGACCAAACCGACCAAGCCATTGACGCCTTAATCCAAAAATATTCCTTAGACAAAAATCAATACACCTTAGTTTCGCATTTAGTGTTAGAATGTCTTACGGGCGGATTACCGATTGATCAGTTCGCATCTGCGTTTTTACAACAATCTAACATTCCCGATAATATTGCCCAGCAAGTGACAACTGAAATTCAGCAAGCCGTATTAGAGCCCATCAGGCCGTTATTAGAAAAGGCCTATCAAGAATTTCCACAAATACAAAAAGAATTTACGGAATCGCAACAGCAAACAGCTTACAGCCAACAACAACCCGCAACTCGTAACCCGCAACCCGTAACTTATGCCCCGCAACCCGTAACCCATAACTCGCAACCCACAACTTATGCCCCGCAACCCATCGCACCCGTACCAGAGAATTTGCCAACGGCTTATGATCAACCCGTAACCCGCGACTCCCAACCCGCAACTCGTAACCCGCAACCCGCAACCCATAGTTCGCAACCAATCCAAGATATCCGCTTTTTGGCTAAAAAAAATCCGGCGATTTTAGAACAAAAAATCACAGGTAATTACTTAATTGAATCTGGCACTGGCCGCTCTATCCCGTCCACAGTTAAAAACTGGCTTCTGGACTACGTTCGCATTGCCGGATCTGGCAATCACTCTGGTCTAGACCGCGGCCGCTATTTAATCAAAAGCCCCAATGCTAAAAACCTGACTGAAGACGAAAGAAATTTAGTTAATAAAATTATTGAGTCATACGATAGCGGCTCACCATTGACCGTAGACATCAATACCGGTCTGCTCTTTTTGCCAAACAAACGAATCTCAAACTTCCCGGCCCAAAGGACCAATGACGTCCACACCTTTCAAGTCATGCCCGTAAGTTTTGGCAGTATAGTGGATTTACAGGATTACTAAATAATTTTCAATTTATAATTTTCAATTTCTAAACAATTTCTAATGAATTAATTTTTAATTTCTAAACGTAAGTCGTCATTAAAAATTAGAAATTATAACATTGAAAATTGTTTAAAAATTAGAAATTGAAAATTAGAAATTTGAATTATCATGCCCTCCAATAACAAAGCATCACTAGATCAATACATTGACGTCTTTGATGTGCAAAACGATGTTGTTATTGCCAAAGACAAATCGTTAAGAGCTGTTTTAATGTGCTCCTCGCTTAATTTTGCCTTAAAATCTAGCCAAGAACAAAATGCTTTAATTTACGCTTTTCAAGGATTTTTAAATTCACTTGATTTTTTCTGCCAAATCGTCATCACTTCCCGTAAATTAAATATGACTAATTATTTAAAAATTCTTCAAGAACAGCAAACCAAACAAACGAACGAACTACTCCAAGTCCAAGTTACTGAATATATGAGCTTTATTAAAAGCTTGACCGAAATGAATAATATTATGTCCAACAACTTTTACGTTGTTATTCCGTTTTCCGCGATTAATACCACCCAGCAAGGCGCTTTTTCTAAATTACAAAACGCTTTTAATTTACAGACCAAAAAAGATGCCACTTTCACGCCCGATTTATTTCAACAATACAAAACACAGCTTTGGCAAAGAGTAGAATTTGTGATGTCGGGTCTCAATAGTTTTGGCATCCAAGCCGTGCCCTTAGAAACCCAGGAATTGATTGAGCTTTTACATAATTTTTATAACCCCGTGGATGTTGGTATAGAACTCGCGGAGCCCGCAGAGCTACAAACGGCGATGGGATAAAAGATTGTCAACTACCAATTACGCATCGTCGTCATGCTGAATACATGCGGCGCGCAGTACCTTCGGTTTATTTCAGGATCCACGCCGTGGATTCCGGCTCCTGCCTTCGCTAAAGCATCAGCAAGGCAAAGCGGCGGCCGGAATGACAAAATAATTAAAATTAATTGAAAATTAGAAATTAAAAATTAGAAATTTTATATCGTGTTTCCCTTTTCTAAAAAAAATCAAGATAAAAAACCAGATGCCGAACCGGCTACCAGCGCCACTAGCCAAACCATCAAAGACCTGATCGCGCCAGCGGCCATTGAAGTGGCTGCCAAACAAATCCGCTTGGGCGATGCTTTTTGCCGCACGCTTTTTGTCTTTACCTATCCCAGATATTTAACTGCCAACTGGTTCGCGCCAATCATCAATATGGACCAACAAATGAATCTTTCTTTATTTATTCACCCCGTAGAGACCCCCTGGATTTTAAAAAAATTAGAAAAAAAAGTTGCTCAAGTCCAAGTGCAAATTGAAGAACGCGAAGAAAAAGGGTTGGTGCGAGATCCGATGTTAGACACCGCATGGCAAGACCTAGAAGACTTACGCGACTCTTTGCAACAAGGCACGGAAAAATTCTTTAAGTTCGGACTTTACATCACATTGCTTGGCAAATCAGAAAAAATGCTGGATTCTATGGAAAACCGCTTGCGTTCTATCCTGGAATCAAAAATGGTTTATCTTAAACCAGCCCTCTTTCAACAACCCGAAGGATTTATCTCAACCCTACCCTTAGCGCACGATCAATTGACTGTTCACACCAGTTTAAACTCAACACCATTATCATCTATGTTCCCTTTTGTTTCGGTGGATTTAACCGACAATCAAGGCATTCTTTATGGCATTAACCAGCATAATAATTCTTTAATTTTGTTTGATCGTTTTTCTTTGGAAAACGCCAATTCAGTTATTTTGGCGAAATCCGGCGCTGGCAAGTCCTACGCCGTTAAATTAGAAGTTATCCGCTCTTTAATGTTTGATACTGATGTGATTATTATTGACCCCGAAAAAGAATACCGGTATTTAGCAGAAACAGTGGGTGGCAGTTTTATTGATATTTCTTTAACTTCGCCCAATCACCTAAACGCCTTTGACTTACCGGCCTTGCGAGAAGATGAAACCCCGGAATCAGCGCTCAAAGGTAATATTCTTAATTTAATCGGCCTGCTTAAAATTATGCTGGGCACCCTATCCAACGAAGAAGAAAGTATTTTAGATAAAGCCATGACCGAGACCTACGCGTCTTATGATATTACTGGCCAAACTGATTTTTCCGGCAAGACCGTGCCCACAATGCAAGATTTAAAAACTGTTTTGCAAAATATGCTTGGCGGTCAAAGTTTGGCTAATCGTTTAGAACGATTTACTGGCGGCTCTTTTGCCAGTTTCTTTAATCAGCGCACGACAATTTCTTTGACGCGCAATTTAGTCGTTTTTTCTATTCGCGATATGGAAGACCAGTTGCGGCCTATGGCTATGTATATTATTTTGCATTTTATTTGGAATTCCATCCGCGCCCAACTTAAAAAACGCATTTTGGTGGTTGACGAAGCTTGGTGGATTATGCAACATCCCGAAGGCGCCGCCTTTTTATTCGGCATGGCTAAACGCGCCCGCAAATATTTTCTGGGGCTCACCACGATTTCCCAAGACATTGAAGATTTTGTTAATAACCCCTATGGCAAACCAATTATTACGAACTCCTCTTTACAGCTTTTGTTGCGCCAATCGCCAGCTGCTATTGAAGCCGTGGCCCGCGCTTTTAATCTGACCGATCAAGAAAAATATTTGTTGTTGGAATGCGGCGTTGGCGAAGGATTATTTTTTGCCGGACTCAAGCACGCGGCCATTAAAGTTATTGCTTCTTATTCCGAAGATCAAGTGATTACCACTGATCCAGCGCAACTTTTGGAAGTAGAAAAAGCCAAACTGGAATTAGAATCGTAGAAGTGGAGGTCAGGCGAGAGCCTGACGATAACCCTTGTCAAGCTTTCGCTTGACCTCCTGCTTTTACCTTTATATTTATGGAAACTACTCAAGAACAATCTTATTACGAACAACTTGCTATGGCGCGACGCCAAGAAATAATCATTGACCAAGATCAAGACGAAGATCAAGAAAACAAGGTGCATATTGGCTTAGTAGAAATCCTGTTTATGGTCGGCTTTTTTGCCTTTTTGGGCAACGATGTCTTGGACTGGGTTTGGGGCTTGCTTGATCTGGGCACTTCGGGCTGGGCACTGGCTTTAGACTGGACAGTTAATAATGGCCTTAATTTTATCACTACTGGCATCATCTCTTTGTGGCTGTTATTTCGCGGACTAAAACCTGGCATGGCCCAAAAAGCGATTATCGGCGTTGTGGTTGCTTGTATATTAGATAGCTTGCCCTTTGTGGGATTGGTGCCTATTTTTACCATTGAAACATTAGTCACAATTTTTATTGTCAACCGATCCCAATCTAGTCGCTTATTTGTTCAATTTG
>Ga0315288_10011975_pt1 | contig 10907 bp, 8 predicted proteins | sample YL17G11_20_MG_FD_203454 | JGI IMG/M metagenome (GOLD analysis project Ga0315288, IMG submission 203454) | Sediment microbial communities from Yellowstone Lake, YNP, Wyoming, USA - YL17G11_20 | ecosystem: Environmental > Aquatic > Freshwater > Lake > Sediment | place: USA: Wyoming | collected...
GAGTGGACGGGTGCAGCGAGCTGCGTTTGTGGTGGGAGGTGGCGTTGCCGATCGTTCGGCCGATGATCGGGGCGTTCACGCTGATGAGCTTTCTGGCGTCGTGGAACAGTTTTCTGTGGCCACAGATCATGCTTCAGGATGAGATCAAGTACAACCTGACGATGGGGCTGGCGAACATGATCCAATTGCCTGAATACCGGGAGGAATACGGGGTCTTGATGGCGGGGACGCTGCTGAGCATCACGCCGGTGGTGATTCTGTTTTTCGTGCTGCAGAAGGATTTCATCGCAGGCCTGGCGAGCGGGGCGGTGAAGGGGTGAGAAGGCGCGACGGGGGTCGTACAGGAGTGCCCACGCGCCGCGGTTCGCGGGATGCGCGGCTCCCGCTCAGCGATCCACTTCACCCATGACGATGTCGATGGAGACGACGATGGCGGGGATATCGGCTAAGGAGGCCGGAAAAGGGAGGCGAAACCGTGGATGTCACGTTTTCGGCTTCCGCCCATTTCACTCCGCAAACCGCATCTGTTCCACTACATCTCTTGCCTTCCGCCTCTTCACCTTCCCAGCTCCGCCAACCGCTTCACGCACCACGCCGCGATCAATCATCTTCCCTCCACATATCCTCTCTAATAGCGCCCCTTGCTTCGGCTCCAGCTCGACAAGCCGCCCAAGCACGTTCAGCACGTTAATCAATTCCGTCGTATACTCCGCGAGCCACCCCTCCGGCTGAATGTCCCCAAGCTTCGACGGCGCCCTCCGATCCCCAATGATCGGCCTCTCCCGATTCTGCTTCCGATAGCTGAACCAGTGTGTCAGCACTTGCTTCCCCGACACCTCGTACTCCCACATCGCCCGCGTCACATGCTCTACCCGACCCTTCCCCATCAGTAGCGCCTTTCCCTCCTCGTCATATCCAATCGTGTCCGGCATCTCCTCCGCATCCCCGCCAATCGCTCCACCCGCAGGCACCTTCGGCGCAAGTTCCTTCGCCAACCGCGGCGGCGCAGCCGGTCGTCCCTTCTCCGCGTCCACAAACCGCTCCCCAAACGTGTGCAACCAGACCACTTCCCGCCCCAGCTCCACAGCCTCCTCAAACAGCTTCAAATTCCCCGTCAATGGAATCCGCAGCCCCGGCTGCATCAGATCCGACTTGAATCGCGCTGTATACGCCGGATGCGCCGCCACCGCTGCAATGTATGCAACCATGTCCTCAGCACTCATCTCCCGCTTCAACCGCTCGCCCAGCAACGTCAGCAACGCCGGCGCAACGTTCGACTCCTTGCGCTCGCCGTCTTGCCACAACGGGAACGCACGACCACCGAACGACCCCTTGTAGTGGTGCAGGTCCGGGATCAGCCCCGTAAAAGTCACAGCGGGGCCGGATGCAGGGGAATGCGCACACAGTGCTGTCAGATACACCTGTCGCTTGGAATGCCCGCCCCAAAGTTCTGGATTGGGCTGGTTGATCAGGCGATTATCTGGAATGATCCACTGTCGATCGAAAGACCGAAATCCATATCGCACGGGCGCCGTGCATTCGCCCTGCTCCTGAGATATTGGCTTCGGTCGCCCCGGAAGCGATCCGAGCCCCTTCGCTACAACCTTCTCCACATGCTTGTCGCCCACCTCGCCATTTCTCAGGTGCGGGTGGAACAGCGCCTCCTTCTTGTCCGCCGGCGCGTCGATCAGCTTCTCCCACCGCTTCAGCAACGACTCCTGATCCGGCGCGATGATCCATGTCCGTCCCGGCATCACCCCCGACCCGTTATAAATGAACAATTCTTCCAGTTTCGGATACGTCGCCCACGCCCCCGTCGCTGCCGGCAGGAACGGCTCTCTCCACTCCGTCGGGCATTCCATCCACCCCGCGTCGTCCAGCGCCAGCTTCGCCAGCGACTCAAACTTCTCCGTCCGATGCCCTGGCGGCAGCTGCCGATAGCGCACCGTCGCCGGGGTATGCTCATTCCCCGCCGCTGCCCGTGACACCATGACAATGCACACCGGCTGCTGCACCGCCTGAAAGATGCGCGTGTTCACCTCCGGCTGATGCCCCTCCGGCGAGCAGTCGATCACCCAGATCTCCTCCGCTGTTCGGCGCAGGTAATCCCGCATCTTCTGAAAACCAGGCCCATTGAGGAACCCTGCGACCGTGATAAAGCAGACGATTCCTGTGCTTTCGCTCGGTTTCTGGTCAAAAACCTTCCACGTTGCCCACCGCCAGAAATACACGTACAGATTCCGCAGGTGCTTCACATGGGCCCCGACCCCCCATTCCGCCGGCGGCATCCACGCGGTCAATGGCGCACCCTGCCCGCTGCCCCCGCTCTCCACCCACCCGCCTCGCCCTTTCGCCTTCTCCTTATAGGGCGGATTACCGATCACCACCGTGATCTTCTCTTTCTTCTTGATCTCGTTCGCCATCCGCCGCGATTCCGCGATCGGCCTCACCAGCGTGCTGAGTTCCTCCATCTCAACAAAAGGGTTTCCCAGCGTATCTGTCACATACATCCGTATCGGCGTCTCCGGCACACCCCCGGTCAGCGCCACCAGTTCACCCATCATCCGAAGCTGCGCCACCGCGAACGGTCCAAGCTGCATCTCAAACGCGATCAGCCGGCCGATCGCGGCCTTGATCGCATTCGGCACCGCCCCCTTTCCTTCGTCCGCCGTCACCGCCTCCGCAATCTGCTTCAGCGCTCCCAGCAGGAAAGTGCCCGTTCCCACCGCCGGGTCGGCCAAGGTCACGCTCGATGACGCAAGTCCCGATACTTGCCCGAATCGTGTGACCAGCACCTCATGCACCAGCCGAACCATTGCAGTCACCACTTCTGGCGGCGTGTAATACGAACCCGTCTGCTTCCGAAGTTCGTTGTCGTATTCCTCGAGGAAATCCTCATAGAAATAGAGCCATGTGTCCGCCTTCCCCTTGCTCACCTCCGCCCAGTCCACAACGTCAAGCACGCGCACCAGCGTCCCCAGCGAGGTCTTGAGCGTCGCTTGGTTCTCCGCCTCGTCCGTGAGCAACCGCAACGCAGCCCCGATCAGCGAGTTTGTCTCCCGCAACTGCTGCGCCACATGGTCCAGACCTGTCGCCAACTCGATTCCCCTCGCCCTCGCCATCAGCAGCCCGAACGTCACCGCCTGCGCATACCCATCCGCGAACCTCTCGTCCGTCGCCTCCGGAAACAGCAGCTTTCGCCACTCCTTCGCAAGGTCCGTCAGCGCAGGATTCTTCCGCGAGAGCTGTTCGGTCACCTCGTAGCGCAGCAGCTTGCACAACCGCGCCGTCACCCCCGCCAACTGCTTCGCGTCCCGCGGCGGGGTTGGCTGCCACTTGATGAAGTCCTCGAACAACGCCAGCACGCTGGGGGGAAGTTCCAGTTCCGCGCCCGATCTTCTCACGTCTCCTGTGACCCTGATCACCTCACCCTGCAATTCCCCGGCCCGCCATAGGCTCCACTCGTTCCCGTCCGTGTAGATCAGATTCGGTAACGGCTGGAGTTTCTCCCACTGCGCTTTGTCGTGACCCTCGAAGTTACGAGGGTCCGCCCCCTTTCCCGGCGCCTTGATCTCAACGAACCCCGCCAACGCGTTATGGAGGCTCACCGCGTAGTCCGGCCGCGTCTTCAGGTCGCTCAGGGTCGACTCGCCGACAAGCGTCACCGCATTCGCTGGCAGACCGCACAAACTGGCAAGATCCGTCACCAATCGCTCAAGAGGTGCTCGCAACTGATCTTCCGGAGCCCCCTGCGCGCCCGCGTTCGACAACTTTGCCTTTGTCGATTTCCCAAAATCCGCGCTTACCGACCGAAGCGTCAAATCCGCCATAAACTCCGCCTTTTCATCGAGGGGGCCCGCTAGGCGCGGAGCGAAGTATAACTGTCCCAGGGATCTGCCGCGAGAGGCTGTCGGGCAGTTTTCTTTGTCACCTGCCTTTGATGCCGCGCCCAGCATGTCCACGCCTGCCGGTCGACGTGCCTGCGCATACGGTGGTTGTCCGGCGGCGGCCGTGGACATGGCACTCACTCACGCGAGCAGGGGGCATCACACCCATAGGGGCCGTGCAAGATCAACTCCGCAGTTTTGAGTCTATCATGGCCCACTGCGGCCTGACAGCGGCCGAATAGTGTAGCTCCAGTTGGGACAGGTTGGCAGACGCTCCAGGTTCAGGGATTTCATTTGCGCATTGGAGACCTTCACCTTTGTCGGACCGATTTTCTGGTTCGGCCAAGCCCGCACACGCAGTCCCGTCTCGGTCACGGTGCCGCGGATGTCGCCGAGCATCGTGTCCAGACACCGCAGCGCCTTGCCGGCCCAGTTGATGCTGATGTGGCTCAGAAGCCTGTGTTCCACCGGGTTGCACTTGCTGGCGCCCGTCGGATCATGGCAAACCGTCACCGCCACGCCGCGGGTGTTGGCGACCTGCTGCAAGGACGACTTGAACCGCCGCGAGCGATGACCGTTGCTGGGGCCGCCGTCGGCCAGGACCAGCAGTTGCCGGGCTTGTGGAGAGGCTTGGCGGCCTTCTTTCCGCCACCCGTGCGTGAGGCAATCGGTGGCGAACGGGGCCGTGTCCGCGGAGGTGCCCACGGCCACCATGCCGCGGTTGCGGACAGGATCGTAGAGGGCCTAGGGTGTGGCCCGGCACTGGGCGTCGTGGATGAAGTCGTAGGTGTTGACCCATTGGGCCTTCCGGCGCCAGTTCACGCCAGCGTTCTTGACATGGCCCACCGGTTCCTTCTTTTTGGCATCCACGCTCACCACCGGCCATCCGGCGGCCGTGAACGCCTCCCGCTGCTGCTGGATTTGCTGGAACTGAAGATCGCGGTCGGGATGTGGCTTGCCGCTGTAACCCTTGCGGTTGGACTGGAGGGAAAAGTTTTGCTTACGCAGCAGGCGGCCGACGGTGTTGGGACAGGCCCGGTGCCCTTGCTGGTGCAGCTCGCCGCTGAGAGGCCGCAGGCTTCGACGCACCCACCTGCGGCCGGTGATCGGCTCGCCGCTGGTTGGGCCTTGGACCCAAGGGGTCAGGTCGGGCTCGATGGTGGAATCTTTTTTTCGACGGCCGGGCGTCCACCGCCTTCCAGGCGGATGCGGCCGGGAGGACGATCGTTCAGATCGTTCACCCGTTCCTGTCGCCCCCGACGGGTCGTTTCCACGTTCAGGCCAGTGATCGGGCCGAGCAGAGTCTCTCCGCCGTGTCCGACCTTCATGGATTCCAGGCCCACCGACCAACGGCGTTGCTGCTCATCGATGCAGCTGAGCAGAAGGTTCATGCGGCGGTGCAGTTGTTGGTCGGGATGAGCGCCCGGCCCTTGGCAGGCTGGGCACTGACCGATCGGGATGCTTCCTGCACAAGGTCACCGAGCCACTCCATGGGCTCAGCCCATACGATCGGCGATGCCTCGACAAACTGCGGAGTAATCTTTGCACGGCCCCTTAGCGCTCAGCGATCCACTTCACCCATGACGATGTCGATGGAGCCGACGATGGCGGGGACGTCGGCGAAGGGGATGTTTCGGCAGAGTTCGGGAATGACGGCGAGGTTGACGAAGCTGGGGCCGCGGACTTTGACGCGGTAGGGGATGACGCCGCCCTGGGATTCGATGAAGAAGCCGAGGTGGCCGCGGGGGTTTTCGTATTCGCAATAGACTTCGCCGACGGGGACCTTCATGCTGCGGGGGAGCTTGGCGCGGAAGGGGCCGGCGGGCATCTGCTGAATGCACTGCCGCACGATGCGGCAGCACTGTTTCATCTCCTGCATCTTGACCCAGTAGCGGTCCCAGCAGTCGCCGACGGTTCCCTTGAGGCCCTGGCCGACGCAGATTTCGAAGTCGAGGTTGGGGTAGATGGAGTAGGGGCGCGTGCGGCGGAAGTCCAGGGGGAGGCCGGAGCCGCGGATCATCGGGCCGGAGCAGGCGTAGGCGATGGCCAGCTCTTGGGAGAGGACGCCGACGTTGGCGGTGCGTTTGATGAAGATATGGTTGAAGCTGAGGAGGTCGTTGTACTCGTCGATCTTGGGCTCGAAGTAATCGAGGAACTCGGTGAGCTTTTCGAGGAACTGCGGGGGGAGGTCGTAGGTGACGCCGCCGATGTTGATGTAGGAGTAGGTGAGGCGGGCGCCGCAGAGCTGTTCGAAGAGGTCGAGGATGTATTCGCGATCGCGGAAGGCGTAGAGGAAGGGCGTGAAGGCGCCGAGGTCCATGCCGTAGCTGCCGAGGGAGACGAGGTGGGAGGCGATGCGGTTGAGCTCGGAGGCGATGACGCGGATGTACTCGGCGCGGAGGGGGACTTCGATGTCGGCGAGCTTTTCGACGGCCATGGCCCAGGCGTGGTTGTTGTTCATGGCCGAGACATAGTCAAGGCGGTCGGAGTAGCCGACGTACTGGACATAGGGGAGGTTTTCGCCGATTTTTTCTTTGCAGCGGTGGAGGTAGCCGATGTGGGGGACGGCGTCGAGGACCATTTCGCCGTCGGTGTGGAGGACGATGCGGAGGACGCCGTGTGTGGAGGGGTGTTGGGGGCCCATGTTGATGAGCATTTCCTCCGAGAGGACGTCGACGTCGTCGTCGAGGGAGCCGGGGAGGAGGTTATAGGCGAGGTTTTTCGTGTCGGCGGTGGTCATGGGCAGATGCTCCACATTGCAGCGGGGATTCTAGGGCCGGAGGGGGGAAATGGCCAGACGGGGGCGGACCTGCGGTCGCGCGCCGTTACGCGGGGCGCGCCCAACTGCCGGGAGGACCAAGGTGGCGAAGGGCGGGGGGCGTTGTGGAGGGGTTTTTTTGGTTGATTTTGGGGGCGGCGTGTGGTCTGCTGGAGGCGGGTAGAACAGGGGCAGCGGGATATGGCTGAGTCATCAAGGTCAGAGACGGCGGTAGCGGTGGAGACGGCAAAGCCGAAACCCAAGCGAAAGCGGAAGGCCAGCGGGGGGACGAAGCCGCGCAAGCTGCCGCCTTACAATGTGGTGTTGCTGAATGATGACGATCACACGTATGCGTACGTGATCGAGATGCTGGGGGCGTTGTTCGGGTATGGGAAGACGAAGGGGTATCTGCTGGCCGACGAGGTAGACCGGAAGGGGCGGGTGATCGTGCTGACGACGACCAAGGAGCATGCGGAGTTGAAACGTGACCAGATCCATGCGTATGGACCGGACAAGCGGATCGAGCGGTGCCGGGGTTCGATGTCGGCGGTGATCGAGCCGGCGGAGGGGTAGCGGTCTGCATGGCGATCTGGGCCTGTGCGCAAACCAATCGGCATCGGGACTGTCTATAATGCAAGGGTGATGCGGCTTTGGGACATGGGGCGTGTTCCGCCAGCGAGGCATGGACCATGAGAAGCTGGATTTTCGCGGTTGCGGCGTTGGTGGTGCTGCCGGCGTGGGGCGATGTGGTTCGGCTGCAGGACGGGACCACGCTCGATGGGACGCTGAAGCGAGAGTCGGGGGGGTGGGCGGTGACGGACAAGACGGGGAAGACGACGCACATCACCGATGACAAAGTCGATTCCATCGAGAAGACTGGCAGCGCGACTGCGGCGGATGCCAGCGAGAGCAAGCTGAACGTTGTACGGCGATCGGTGGAGAATCTGACGGACATATCGCAGATCATTGATCGTTATACCAAGTTCATCGAGCAGAACCGGAACACGCCGGCGGCTGCGACGGCGCAGAGGGAATTGGAGGTGTGGCAGGACCGGCAAAGCAAGGGGCTGGTGAAGGTGGGGGGCGCGTGGGTGACGCCGGCCGAGCAGGGCGAGCTTCTGGGGAAGACGGCGGCGGTCGTGCAGGAGGTGCGCGGGCTGATCAGGGACGCGCGGTGGAAAGAAGCCGATGCCGCGGCGGGGAGACTGCTGGCGGGCGATGCGAACAGCGCGACGGGGCTGTACCTTCGCGGAGTCATCGCCTGCAAGCAGGAGCAACTGGGTGTGGCCAGGAAGTCGTTTGAGCGTGTGCGCGAGCTGATGGCGGATCATGGGCCGACGCTGAACAACCTGGGCGTGATTGCCTGGCGGCAGAAACAGCCGGGCATGGCGCTGGCGATGTACGATTTTGCCATGGTGGCGACTCCGCGGAACCGGCGGATTCTGGACAACGTGGCCGAGGCGTTGGGGGCCGTAGGCGACTCCGAGAAGAACTCCACGGTCGGCAAGAAGGTGATCCGGCATTTTCAGGAGCAGGATGTCGAGTTGGCCAAGCAGTTGGCGCAGGAGGGGCTGACGCGGTTTGGCGCGACGTACCTGACGAAAGAGCAGGCGGCCGAGGTCAAGAAGGTGCAGGCGAAGATCGATCTGCTGGTGCAGGACGAGGAGAAGGTGGTTGCGCGGCTTCAGGAGATCGAGCGGCAGGTCAGCGCGAACAACGAAACGCTAAGGCGGATCGACCGGGACTCCAACGTGGTCGATCCGGGGACGGGGCAGGTTGTTCGCCTTCGCCGCCCGAGCATCTACTACGACATCAAGCGAGATAACGACCGGCTGGACCAGGAGGCCGTCGCGCTGGACGCGAGGCGGAGGACGTACGACGACCGAAAGCGTGCGGTGTGGGCGGAGTCGCCCGTCAAGCCCTTCACGGGGGTGCATCGGATCATCGAGGCGGAGGGGACGCCGCTCGTGGCGACGAACGTGGGGGCGAGCACGCAGCCGGCCACGCGGCCCAGCGGGGGGTAGGTAGTCCAGGGCGTGCGCAGGTCTCCGGGAGGACATCAGGGCCCCAAGGTTTTCTGGTGGGACGAAGGGGGCGGACCTGCGGTCGCGCCGCGACGCGGGCACAAAGGGGAGTTGCGATCGGGGGGCGCGGGCGATATTCTACCCCGTCCGGTCCCGGAAACACGGCTGCCACGCGGGTTCCACTGAGTTGTTTCACGACGGTTGGCGCCACGTCTGCTGTGTCTGAGCCTCTGGTGCGTTCGTCTCTCCAGCCACAGACAGAACGGCGCCGAGCCTTGTTTGCAGTATGGTCAGCACCTAGAGTGAAAGATGAATCTATGAGTACGTTGACACCCAGCGATCGTGCCCAGAGCGCAACAGCGGCCGCGAAGACCAAGCCTGTGACGAACCTGTCGTCTGTGACCATCCGTTTCGCCGGTGACTCGGGCGACGGGATGCAACTGGCGGGGACGCAGTTCGGGGACACATCGGCGCTGCTGGGCAATGACATCAGCACGTTCCCCGACTACCCCGCCGAGATCCGCGCCCCTGCGGGCACGGTTGCCGGCGTCTCCGGGTTCCAGCTCCAGTTTTCGAGCGTGGACATTTACACCCCAGGGGATGAGGTGGATGCGCTGGTCGCAATGAACCCGGCGTCGCTGAAGGCGAATCTCCGATTCGTGAAAAAGGGCGGGATCATCATCGTCAATGATGATACGTTCGTCGAGCATGAGCTGAAGAAGGCGGAGTATGCGGAAAACCCCCTGAACAGCACCGCGCTGGCCGGATACCACGTGATCAGGGTGCCGGTGAACAGGCTGAACACGCTTGCTGTCCAGGAGACGGGGCTGGGGGCGAAACAGGCCGACCGCTGCAAGAACTTTTTCGCGTTGGGGCTGGCGTATTGGTTGTTCGGGCGCCCGCTGGAGACGACGCTGGCCTATATCGAGGGGAAATTCGCGGCCAAGGCGCCAGCGGTGGCGCAGGCCAACGCGTTGGCCCTGAAGGCGGGGTACAACTTTGGCGAGACGAGCGAGCTTTTTGACCATCAGTATGTGGTGGCCAAGGCGCGGCTGGCGCCGGGGACGTACCGCAAGGTCACCGGGAACGAAGCGGTGGCGCTGGGGATGGTGACGGCGGCGAAGCTTGCGGGGAAGAACCTTTTCTATGGCACCTACCCGATCACACCGGCCAGCGACATCCTGCACGCGCTGTCGGAGTGGAAGAACTGCGGCGTGGTGACGTTCCAGGCGGAGGACGAGATTGCCGCGATGGGGGCGGCGATCGGCGCGGCGTTCGGGGGCGCCATGGCGTGTACGGGGACGAGCGGGCCGGGTATGGCGTTGAAGACCGAGGGGATCGGGCTGGCGGTGATCGCGGAGCTTCCGGTGGTGATTGTGAACGTTCAGCGGGGCGGGCCGAGCACGGGGCTGCCGACCAAGACGGAGCAAGCGGACCTGTGGCAGGCGGTCCTGGGGCGGAACGGGGAGTGCCCTCTTCCGGTGATCGCGGCGGTATCTCCGTCGGATTGTTTTGCCGCGACCATCGAGGCGTTTCGCATCGCGGTGCGATACATGACGCCGGTCATCGTTCTGACGGACGGGTATGTCGGGAACAGCGCTGAGCCGTGGATGATTCCGGATGTTTCGGAGATGGAGCCGATCAAGGTTGAGCATCCGACGCAGCCGAACGATCCGAAGGGCTTCATGCCTTACAAACGCAACGAGGAAGGCGCGCGGCCTTGGGCGATCCCCGGGACGCCGGGCCTGGAACATCGCATTGGCGGGCTTGAGAAGGCGGACGTGGTCGGGACGGTCAGTTACGACCCCGCGAATCATGATCGGATGATCAATCTGCGAGCGGAGAAGATCGCGGGCGTGCAGGCGGCCGGGGCGGAGTATCTCTGGACCGGGCCGGACACCGGGGACCTGCTGCTGGTCGGGTGGGGCGGAACGTACGGGCATATCAAGGAGGCCGCGCTGGAACTGCAACGCCTGGGACTGTCCGTCTCCGCCTGTCAGATCCGGTATCTGAATCCGATGCCCGACGTGATCGGCCAGAAGCTGCGTGCATTCAAGCGGGTGCTGGTGTGCGAGATCAACCTGGGTCAACTGCGATACATCCTGCGTGCGAACTACCTGATCGACGTGAAGGGCTTCAACAAGGTTCGCGGGCAGCCGCTGGTGGCGCACGAGATTGTCGAGGCGGCGCGGGAGGCCATGGGAAGATAGGATTGCCAGGCCGGGTTCGCAGGGCCGG
>Ga0315288_10011979_pt1 | contig 10906 bp, 9 predicted proteins | sample YL17G11_20_MG_FD_203454 | JGI IMG/M metagenome (GOLD analysis project Ga0315288, IMG submission 203454) | Sediment microbial communities from Yellowstone Lake, YNP, Wyoming, USA - YL17G11_20 | ecosystem: Environmental > Aquatic > Freshwater > Lake > Sediment | place: USA: Wyoming | collected...
CTCGTCCTTATGGCTGTTGTAATAATCGAAGTCTTCTTTTATGAGAGAGATATTGAAGATGCCTTTTATTATAGATAAATTTTTATGGAGACGATAAAGCGTCCTTTGGTCGTTGGTCTTGGCCAGGTATTTAAATAACTTCTCTTCGACATCCTTTACTTCCTTTAAGAGCATGGATTTATCTATCAGTTCATATCTTTTGACGTATTCGGAATATTTCAAAAGATTTGGCAGCATATTGAAATCCACGGAAGCAAACCGCGCCTTCATGAAAAGATAATCATAGAATTCCTCGGATGATAATGCGGCCGCCTTGAATTGCAGGCTCCTATTCGTCAGGTCTTCCATATCTTTTCTGGAGAGTTTTGAATTTAATTTAGTTATCAAGAGATCCCTTTCCCTGTTCGCTTCCTTGAAATCTATCGATTCCTCGTCCTTAAGAACATCCTGGAGAGCGCCTATAGTTTTGTAATCTGAAACCGGTATACCACTATTCTGCGCCCTGTCATTCAGATATAAGACGTAGCCCTTGAAGTTTAACTTATCCTTTTCTGCCTCCTTGATCCTTTCATCCAGTTCTTTTAATTCCGGGGAATAGACCTTTAATTTAAGATTCGCTATCGCCCCAGAAAATGTATCAAGGTATTTGTCTATATCTTCTTTTAAAGGGATCGAACTCCTGTAAATATTCAGATTTTTGGAATAAAGGTCCTCTTCCTCAATGCCGAAAAGCTTGATCTTGTCAGGATTATTTATAGCGTAGAATTCGGGGCCATTGATGCGACCTTCTTTCACAAAATAATCGCTTATCTTATATCTCATTTCACTGTCCCGTATATTTGTAAATAGCGACAGGTCGTAGTCGCCTGAGCCACCCTCAAGGAAGATGGTGTCAATATTATAGTTATTTGAAAGATGATCGACGATGCCGGCCACGGCATGCTGGGCCGAATAATTACAGTGGGCGTCAAGGATGTGAATTATGGTCTTTCCGTTAGTTCCCCGGAAGGTATTTTTTATCTCTCCGAAACCGAGGGGAATCGAAACGTTATCTACTGTCAAATCCATTCTGGGAAAACCTGGACTGTCAGCGCCGTTAGAGTCAACGCGAGAAGACTCTGATGGCACTCTGACAGCCCAGGCCACATCAAAACAGACTATATTAAATAAAAAGGACCATAAGGCAACTATAGAAATAATTGCCTTTAATGGCCCTTTACGTATCAATACATTACTATTAGATCTCGCGTTTAACATCTAATAGCCTCTTTGTTGTACTTTTAAAATCTTTAAATTAATTGGACAAAAAATATACTTGCCTGGAGTATGCTAATATCCAGACAAGTAAGTACTTTCTCGCGTTTACATTACTAATATATCACATAATCAGCTTATGGGCAATATAAGCAAGGCTATATTTTTGATGTCTTAACAATATCATAACGATTAGCTGCGAAAATCAGGAATGTCAATTAGGTAATAAACGGAAGGCTATTATTATAACTTATTTCCATAAAACAAGTTATGATTTATATTTTAACTCATCTATTTTGATTGAATAAAAATTTTAATGCAACAAGCCTTCTTCTAAGTCATAAATATTTTCGTTCTTTGATCTTGTGGCTGCCTCATATACATGTTCAACATAGTGCATAAAATCAACATAGACTTTAACATACTCTCTACCCGCCTCAATGTCATCCGGCTTATAATTCTTTTTAGTGACAACGCGCTTAAAATGCCTTAATACGCCGTTTTTCATCGTATTGGTCAAAAGTCGAACCAGCGGTTCTGTCAACCCGGTTTCAATGGCCTTATCCGCTGCCCCAATTGCTGGGCTGCTGGTGCTTCCTCCCGGCTTGAGCCCTACGTAAGGTGCGCCCTCGTTAGCGCGATGAAGGCGAACGACCGTCTCAAAAAAATACTTATCAGCCAGCTCTTTTGCCTCCGGGTTCAGTTCTCTCACTATACGAGTACTATTGAAAGCCTTTTTGACCTCGGCTTCGTCTTTCTTTTGCACCCAGATAAGCACTAAATTTACATCTCCTGACTCTAGCGCGCTCTGGGCTGCCTTGACTACTGGGCCATCCATAGTATCACAATGGGCAAAAACCTTTGCTGGGCAAAAAAGCATAAAAACCAATGATATAACTATCGGAGTAAACAAGTTAAAGATATTTTTTCTCACAAAGTCCTCTCTCTTTTATTTCTCTTACAGATAAAAATCAACTCAGGTAAGCATCTTTTAGGCTATATAGCATCCTGCAATATTCCTCGTGTTGACCCGACCCGATCTTTTCGGCCTCAAGTTTCTCAAAGGCCTTTAATAATTCTTCCTGTTTTTCTTGCGTGAAGAATTTGTCTGCAATCGGAAAAAGAATGTTATTTTCCTTATCGATATGTTGGGTTAAAAGGTTAATATAGCTTCTTGCGCTTGTTATGACCTTAGTTATGGCCTTTCGATCTCCCGCTTTATAATTATTGAATGCGGACGTTATATCTTTAATATAACCTCGGCTCACATTGTGCTCTACAAGCATCACGCCGATAGGATCCGCCCCTTCATCTGGAGTGAGAACGCTTTTTATGACCGGGAAGAGCAGCTCTTCTTCCTTACCGTGATGGCACTTATCGACAAATCCGCTCATGAATTCAAGAATCTGCGTAAGGTGCGCTGCGTTCACGCTTTGGCCGGATTGAAGCATCATAGAAAACTTCTCCAGGATAACGAACATCAATTTTATACTATCATGCTCTTCCCGCAAGACTTCCGTAGCCTTCATCTATTCCTCCGCACATTGCTCACTGAGATATTGTAGAGGCCTCTGCCGTTTTTTTCAACCAAAATCACTATCGCAACTATTTTCACCGTTTCTCAATATATTCGCTGATTTGGCGCGCATCTTGCTCATCCAAGCCTTTTATGGAATCTTAATGAACTCATCATAATGACGGCGATGCCAATCACGAAGAGCGCGAGCATCTGCGGCCATAATATATTAACGCCGCTTCCTTTCAAGAATATGCCGCGCAAGATAACAAGATAATACCGCAACGGATTAATATAGGTTATATATTGAATGAGCTTGGGCATGTTGGCTATTGGGAACATAAACCCGGAGAGCAGGTTCGCCGGAAAAAAGAATAAAAATGTGGACATCATCGCTTCCTGTTGGGTCGCTGATATCGTAGATATGAATAGCCCTATGCCAAGGCTCGTCAACAAATAAATAGCGGTCGCGCCCAGAAGTAACAATGGGTCTCCTCTTATCGGGATCCGAAACCACAAGACCCCTATCAGCGTTACGAAGATGACATCCATAATGGCGATTATCGCAAAAGGTGTAAGTTTTCCCAGTATTAGCTCAAAAGGCTTTATGGGGCTCACTATCAACTGCTCTATGGTTCCTATCTCCTTCTCTTTGACTATCGCCATCGCGGTCAAGAGAAGAGAGATAAGGGTCACTATCAATGCTATGACTCCCGGTATATAAAAATTCCTCGATTCAAGATTTTCGTTAAACCACGCACGCGTCTTCAGGTCCACGCCCGGAAATCCAGCGATTCTTTTTAGCGAAGCGTTATTTCTGCCTTCTAGCAATCTAGAAGAATATCCTTCGATTATTTTATTTGCGTAACTTAAAATGAGGGCTGCTGTATTTGAATCCGTGCCATCGACTATAAGCTGTACCTGAGCGGTTTTGCCGGCCTCTAGGTCTTTCGCAAAACCGTGGTTGAACCGGATTACGGCGTCGACTAAAAACTTATCTATATAGTCTTTTTGTGTTTTATCGTCGTATATGTAATATTTGATGTTGAAATATTTCGAATATGAAAACTCCCTAACGATATCGCGGCTTTCGCGCGTATTGTCCAAATCATATACAGCCGTAGGTATGTTCCTTACATCGGTGGTTGCTGCGTAGCCGAAGACAAGCATCTGGATTACGGGGGCCACAAATATTACGGTCCGCATCCTGGGATCGCGGAATACCTGCCGGAACTCTTTGAATAATATAGATTTTATCCTCTCGAACATATATTCAGGCAACCTTCTTCTTAAATTTCTTATTTGCCAGCATCATCATAATAAACGCAAATAAAAATAATAATAGGGACTGCAACCATAATACCCTTATGCCGACACCTTTTAGATAAATACCTTTCAATATGACAATAAAGTACCTGGCCGGAACGATGTGAGTGATCGCCTGTATCGCTTTTGGCATATTGGATATGGCGTACATAAAACCGGAGAGGAGAAACGCCGGTAAAAATGTCGCGAGCACCGCGAACTGGATCGCGAGGTGCTGATTTTTCGCAACTATCGAAATAAAGATCCCGAGCATCAGCGCGCCTGTAAGAAACACCCCGCTCAAGATGAAGAGCAGTATGATGCTGCCTCTCAATGGGACGTCATAAACGAACTGGGCCATGCCGACGGCTATCAAAAGATCGACGAAACCGATAATAAAATATGGCAAAAATTTGCCGACTATCAGCTCACCGGGACTGACGGGCGTAGAGATAAGCTGTTCCATCGTGCCCCTTTCCCACTCTCTTGCCACAGTCAGTGACGTGAGAAGCGCCGCGATGACCATCATTATTACGGCGATGAGGCCTGGTATTATAAAATTTTTGCTCTTTAGATCGGGATTGAACCATATCCTCTGCCGCAAATCAATGGGCAAGGGGTTTTTTACGCCGATTTTCGAGAATGCATTGATCATAAAATTCACGTTGTACCGCAGCACCACCGAATCAACATATCCTATAGCTATCGTGGCTGTATTGGAGTCGCTTCCGTCAACCAATACCTGGACAGGCGCCTTTTGACCGGATTGGATAAATTTAGAAAAATCTTTTGGTATGACCATGGCCATCATGGCCCTGTTCTTTTCTATAAGATTTTGCAGTTCGGCATAATTATTGTAATATCCGATTATTTTGAAATATTTTGAGTTTTTAAAATTCAGGATGAAATCAGTGGAGAGCTGTGAATTATCTTGATTCCATATCGCAAGTGGCACATTATCGACGTCTAGCGTAAGCGCATATCCAAAAAGTATCAAGAGCAGCATTGGTATAAAAAGCGCTAGTGCCAGACTACGCGCGTCGCGGCTTATCTGGATGAATTCTTTTTTTGATAAGGCACTAATTCTTTTTAGATTCATCGTTAGCCTTTTTGTCATACGCCTCGATAAGCGCTACGAAAACGTCTTCTAAGGACGCCTGGATCTTATTTATCCTATAATCTTTTATCTTTTCGTTTTCAAACATGTTTTTCATGGCGTCCTGCGCCCTTGTCGCGTCCGACACAACCGCATGGATCGAGGTGCCGAATAAGGCCGCGTCTTTGACGCCGTCTAAAGCCGTTAATCGCTCTATCCAGCCCTCCGGCGATGGCACATCTATCTGCAGAACGTCGTCTCGCATATATTTCGTTTTAAGTTCGCTAGGTGTACCCATAGCTATTATAGAACCTCTATATATCAATGCCATGCGGTCACAGTTCTCGGCCTCATCCATATAGTGCGTAGTTACAAATACAGTTACGCCTTTCCTAGCCATCTCCTTGATGAGATCCCAGAAATTCTTCCTAGCTATAGGATCAATGCCGGATGTGGGTTCATCTAAAAAAAATATTTTTGGCTCATGGATTATTGCGCAACCTAAGGCAAGCCTCTGCTTCCATCCTCCCGACAATGTCCTAGTAAGGCTTGACCTGAACGTTTCTATTCCGGCCATCTTCATTATCCACTCTTTCCGCTCTCGCTTCCTGCTTGATGGAATCTTATAGATGCCGCCGTAAAAATCTATATTCTCCTCCACTGTCAGATCTTCGTAGAGGGAAAATTTTTGGGACATATACCCTATATTCTGCTTTATCTTTTCCTGCTCTTTCAGTATATCGTATCCGCCGACCCTGCCTGAGCCGGAGGTAGGAGAGAGAATGCCACAAAGCATCCTTATTGTAGTGGACTTGCCTGCGCCATTAGGCCCTAAAAATCCGAATATCTCACCTTTGGCGACATCAAAATTGATCCGGTTGACTGCGATGAAATCGCCGAATTTTTTCTCTAGGTCGCGAACGCTGACCGCGATGTCATTTGTGTTCATGTTCGTTTATTATTGATATGAACGCCTCTTCCAGAGACTTTGCGGACATCTGTTTTTTGATAGAAGCGGGATCGTCGCATTTAAGAAGCCTCCCCTTGTGGATAAGGCCAACCCTCTTGCACCGCTCCGCCTCATCCAAATAGGAAGTGGAAAATAATATGGTAACCTTTTCCTTTAAAAGCTGATATAATATCCGCCAAAAATCTCTTCTAGACACCGGGTCGACCCCATTGGTCGGTTCGTCCAGAAAAAGGACTTTAGGTGTATGGACCAGCGCGCAGGCCAATCCCAATTTTTGCTTCATCCCGCCTGAGAGATTTCTGGCGAGCCGTCTTTTAAAAGGTGCAAGCCCGCTGAAATCGAGAAGCCTCTCAACCCTCGATAACTTCTCTTTCGCATTGACGCCATAAATTTCAGCGTAAAAATCCAGGTTTTCGATAACGGTCAGGTCTTCATATAGGCCGAACCGCTGAGACATATAAGCTATATTCTCTTTTAACGCTTCTGATTCCTTCAAGATATGTTTATTGTACACCCATCCTTCTCCGGCAGTAGGATCCAATATCCCTGTCAAGAGGCGCATAGTTGTGGTCTTGCCTGCGCCGTCAGGGCCGACCAGCCCGAATATCTCCCCCTCTTCGATTTCGAGGTTGAGATCATCCACGGCAGTAAGGCCGCCAAATTTTCGTGTCAGACCAACAGTCTTTATTGTGATCATCTTTATTCTATGATGTAACCGTCTGCGGGCATGCCGGGCTTAAGCTCTAAATTCGGATTTTCCAATTTAATCTTGATTCTATAAACGAGCTTAACCCTCTCCTCGCTGGTTTGGATCTGTTTGGGGGTAAATTCCGCTTGCTGGGATATAAAAGAGATTCTTCCTTTATAAATCTTTCTGGGATAGGTATCCGTTTTTATATTGGCTTCCTGGTTCAGCTTAACCCTTCCGAGGTCAGTTTCGTTTATATAAGCGGTCAGCCAGATGTCATTCAAATCTGCTGCGGTAAAAACAGTCGCGCCAGTCTGGACTACCTCGCCCTGTTCGGCGCTCTTGACAAGCACAAAGCCGTTGATAGGAGAGGCCAGCTCCGCAAACCCCAGCCTTGTGTCTGCAAGCTCCAGCGAGGCGCGAAGCGCGTCCACGTTGGCATTGCTAGTCTCGGCCCTTGTCTTGGCCTCATCTCTCCTTTGAGCCGAGATTGAACCGACATTAAAAAGGTTTTCCGCCCTAACATAATCATCCTTGGATAGACTAAGGCTGTATTCGGCCGCCTTCAAAGAGGCCATTGCCTCATTTTTTATCTTGCTCAACTCGTCCGTATTCAATCTGGCCACTACCTGGCCTGATTTCACAGACATGCCTTCATCCGCCAGCAGTTCCTCTACCTGGCCCCCGACCCTAAAAGATAAACGAACGTCTGTCGCCTCTATGTTGCCCGAGACCTTTATCTTCTTGTGGCCGAAGCTTTTATTCTTGAGAATATATGCGAGCGAGACCGACAAGACTATTACTACAAGAGCGAGCAGCGCAAATACCCTAATCTTTTTTTTCATTTTTTACCTCCTCAAAGAATTCCTGCCCCATTGTCCTGTCCAGGCTGGCCCTTGCCATGATGTAATCGTAAATCGCCTCGGAGAGATTTTTCTCTATTTGACTTAAGGAGACCTGGGCATCCATTACATCTAAATTGGTGCCTACGCCATTATCGTAACTTACATTGGATATCTTAAGCGCCTCTTTCGCCTCTTCGATATTGTCCTTCTGGGAATTAATGATCGATTCCGCCTGTTTCAGATCAAGGCACGCCCTCCTTATATCTACGGCTATCTGTTCCACCAGGTCCTCTTTCCCTAAAGTTGATTGCATGTAACGGGCCCTTGCCTCATCTACTTTGGCCTTCGTAGAAAAACCATCGAATATCGGAATGGTCACGGAAGCGCCGGCGCTCCAATTAGTGTGTTTATAATCGACCATGTTCTCCGGATTATTTGACTTGTATGTATAATCGAAGCTCGCGTTGACCTGAGGCATGATGCCCGCCATAGCGCTTTCAATAGACAATTTACTTATGTCTACGCCGAGCAACCTTAAGATCATCTCCGGCTTATTTTGATAGGCCTGCTTTAAAAATTTTTCTTCACCTATCTCCATCGGAAAATAAACCATGGTGTCCTTCAGGCGTATAGCGTCTTTCATCTTCAGGCCGAGCAGTTTTTTTAAATCCGCCCTTATCAGGTCTACGGCGTTCTTTGCCTTTATAAGTTCCGGCATGATCTTGGAGACCTGGATCTTTGATTGAAGAACGTCGAATTTTGAAGAGGTGCCTTGCTCAAATTTATTTTTTACGTCCTCATAATGGGCCTGCGCCTGATCAAAAAGGTCCTGGGTTATACGTTCGGTTTCATACGCTAAGAGTAACCCATAATAAAGCCTCTTCGTATCAAATTCCACATCCAGTTTTTTGGCGCGCAACAGCTCTTTCTGCACCCTAAGCCCTAACTTTGACTGTTTGAAATTAGCGATATTCGCTCCGCCGTTGTAGACGGACTCGTCTACGGAAAGGTTCAGCTTATTATCATTTTCATAGCCTATAAAAATACCGGCATCTTTTTTGAATCCCTTGGGCAACAGTGACCCTAAATTAAGGGAGGCACCGTTATATGTATATCCGTATCCGACATTTACTTTCGGCAAGAATTCACTCTCAGCCCCAAGTATCTTGGCCTTCGCGGCCTCGATCTCCTCTTCCTGAATCTGTATGTCCTTATTATTCAGAAAGGCGATGGCGATAGCGTCCTTCAGAGACAACGGTGAGCTGTCTTCTACCTGGACCTGGCCGTAACAGCTATAGGAAATATTGAAACTCAGCCAGATAAAGATCATCAAAATCGCCGGTGCTGGTCTTTTAAATAAGCCTGCCATATCTTTCTTACTTTTTTACGTTAATGACCGTTCCTCTTTTCCTGTTTTTTTGAACATCGTCTTTCTTTGAGCTTTTTTCGCTGGCGTGAATCTTGTCTTTTGACGCGGGAGCCTTGGTAAGCTCGGTTGCTTTCTGCAGAGCATTTTCTGCCTTGGCCTCGTTCTCCGCCTCATTTTTCCCGGTCTCTTTTTTATTCAATTCGTAGTCTATCTTCTCGACATTCTTCCTCGATTGTTCTACGAGCTGCTTAAGATTACATGTAAAACCTTTATCTTTTTTTGATTCTTCGGCGGATACGGACGGGACTGGGCCCGATAGAAATATAACGACGGAGATAATTATCAGGTATCTCGGACACAGAATATTCTTGATTTGCATCATTTAGGCGCCTCCTCGCTTGATTCCTTTATTATATTTTCCCAAAGTTTCTTTGCCTCCAAAAGCTTGCCTTCTTTATAATATATCTTGGCTAATTCATCATAATTTTTCAGTTTGTTCTCGAGTTTCACACGGCCTCTTACGTATTCGACCGCCTCCTCATACATCTTTTCGCCTGTCTCAACTATGCGGCTATAAAAATCTCTGGCTTCTTTTAGGTTTCCTTTATCATATGCGGCCCGGGCAAGATAAAAATAATTATACAGTTCCTGCGTGATCTTGCTATCCGGCCGCGCCGCTTCCTCATTAACCAGTTCCCACGCCCACTGCTTTATCTTCTCTTCCTCTTCTCTCTTCTTCGAGCGCTCAATCTCTTCCTTCGTCCTGTCATACAGGGTCCCCGTCACCCTTAGGAACGGCCCGTGCACGGTATAATCCAGAGACGTCAGGTCATCCGAAAAATCTGTGAAGTTATATCCGGCGCCCACCCTAACAAAATCTCCGATCCTTCTTGAAACCTCAAAAAGGGCGCCTTGTTTAAAATCTTTTGCCTGAAGAACACTTAAGAACCTGTATTCTCCGGCCGCTTGCCAATCTTTTATGAAATCATAATTTAACCTGTTCACTAAAAGCAATGTCTCGGTCTTAGTGAAGTCAAAACCCGAGACCTTCTCCTCTGCGCTCTTGAATGCGCCCTTCTCTGCGATCTGGACCTTATCCGTTAGATCGTAAATGGCCTCGAGTCCGAAAACGTGCGCCTTTAAGTGGCTTATGCTCTTGAAATCATCTTGAGAAGAAGGTGATTGGTCCTCCAGAAAAGTATATTTTCCTATCAAATTAAGCTTATCAAGATAGCGGGGCCTGTACGCGGCGCCGGTCACCATCTCTTTGAAGTCAGCCACGGCTGCATCCGCAGTAGTGTTTTGCGTATGCGACACATTTGCCTTGCCGAATACGGTCAGGTCTTTTGTCACCTTTCCTTCCACTGCGTTATACGAGACTATCTGCGTACTATCCTGATTGGCATCGTCAAATCTGAGCTCAAGTTTGCTCGACGCCTTTAATCTGTCATTGTATACATAACTAGCGCCGCTTGAGAGGGCTATCCTATCGGTCTCGGTGCCGTCTAAATTCTGGACCTCGCCTCTTTCAAAATTTGCGTCTAATGCCCACCTGTCGTTTATGTCGCCGGAGAGGCCGAATATGTTTGTATTAGATATATTGCCCCTGTCATTACCCATTTGCTGTTTAAAGTTACCACTGATCTTTCTACCTTCATTATCCTTCGTTACTCCGTAAGTATTTGCCTCAGTGACCCCGGTCCCTTGTCTTGCGAATTCTCTGCCCATTGAAACTTCATAACCATTATCGAATTTTTTCTGCGTGCCCAACGCGACAGTCTCCGCCTTCCTTCCTCCGGAAGCATTGGTCACAGAATATGTATTATAAAGAGCTGCGTCTTCATCAAGTTTTGCCTTGCCCCC
>Ga0315288_10011980_pt1 | contig 10906 bp, 14 predicted proteins | sample YL17G11_20_MG_FD_203454 | JGI IMG/M metagenome (GOLD analysis project Ga0315288, IMG submission 203454) | Sediment microbial communities from Yellowstone Lake, YNP, Wyoming, USA - YL17G11_20 | ecosystem: Environmental > Aquatic > Freshwater > Lake > Sediment | place: USA: Wyoming | collected...
GTAGGTCGTATAGGAATACAACAGGCTGGGAACCTTATGGTCGCGAAGACCGTTGCTGAGAAAGGACCCATTGAAATATTACAACCGGAAAACCTACTTTGGACTTCCGCTTCAATTGTTTCTCCTCTAGCCAAGACGAGTCCAGTTCACTACGCTGACACTAATCTGGGCTGGAAAGGACTATACACTTATGGTGAGCGCCCTTTAGTCGGAAAGACATCTGAGGGTCTGACGTTAGGGATGCCGAAGCCTGAGATAACCACCTCAGCGATAACTGAATTGCAGAGTGCTGGACCTTCAAAGGGATACACTCCCACGACCAAGATAGAAACTAAAATGGTCTCCAGGCCGGAAGTGTTCGAGAAACTAGGGATGCCCGCGACTGAATTCGAGAAGGTGCAGATAGGCCAGAGGTTTATAGATTACACGAAGAACATAGAAGTCCCAGGTAAGGTACTAGCAGACGCCAAGTTCACAAGGGATATTGGGTCGATGGGTCCTGCTGGTGTCGAAGCTTCACTGGCTACTTCCAAAGCCAATCTGAAGGACGTGGAGATGCACTATGGTTCGCACATGGCGGAAGCCCAGTTAACGTCAGAATTCAAGGCACAGATAGGAAAGCCCGGCGACATAGACAAGATGCTCAAGCCGACTACAGCTGAAGGCGCGGCGGCATTCACAGGAAAAGAACTGGGCGCCATCCAAGCAGCCGGAGAGACTGCCAGGATAAGCCCGAAGAGCCCGACACTGATCGAGGTCGAGGGGGCGTTAGGCACCAAGGACTGGGTCCATGCTGTTGATATTCACTATCCTGGAGAACCATCGCTTGATATAGGCTCCGTGCCTGGCAAAGGGAGCTATGGCGTCCCTTACGGCAAGCCGCCTATCAAGGTCGAGAGCATACCCGGCATGAAGCTGTCTGAACAGACCCATAGGAAGCTAGGGGATACAAGCATGGGCATAATGCCTGGGGGAAAGCTAAAAGTAGGCCCTCCGGAGCATAGGCTCAAGGATGTGACCCAGGGTCTTCTCGGGGTCAAGCAATTAAAATCATATCGCGAAAGCACGTGGGGTTCAAAGCTTGATCTGCGAGAGAGAGGCAAGAGCCGGCAGATGGATAAAGACATAACGCGTTGGAAGGAGCTATGGCCCGAGGCCGACTGGGGTAAGCAAGTGGCCATGGAGAATATCCCTTATGTCGCCCCGTCAAAGGGCAGGGGCGGCCCTTCATTCACCGCTTTCCCGAGCATGGCCAGCTTCAGACAGCCTTCGAGATCAAGTTATCTTCCTTCTAAATCAGATTATCTTCCGTCAGGGCCCAGCTATCTTCCCTCAAAAGCATCGGGCTATCTCCCTTCGAGATCAAGTATGCCGTCAAGAGCGACTAGAAGCCCGTCAATAAGACCGAGCGTTTCTCTGGGGCCTAGCACGTATCCGTCTTCAAGGCCGCCGAGCAAGCCACCATCCGGCTATACGACTTATTCACCGAAGCCGTCTCCGTCTCCTTATCCATCGTTAATCCCAAGGTCATTATCCCCATCACCTTCGCTTGGAATGGGAAGCATGATAGCTGGTAGGAAGCGTTTGAGGATGGACTTCGGGCTGCCTAGCTTCGGGAAGGAGAAAGACGTCTGGGGTGGATATGGATTAAAAATGACCCCACGATATTCTCCGACTGCTGTTGGTAATGTTTTCAATATAAGAGAATCTGTAAATACAGGAAAAACATGGACTGGATTAGAACCTTATCGCCCTATTGCCAGTAAGAGGAGATCGAGTAAGAGGAGATCGAAGGTGAGAGGAAAACGAAAGAAAGGTCTGTTTGATATTAGTGATGACTTCTTCTAAAAATAGTTTTATCTGGTACAAACTATAAATAAGGTTTTCAAATCGACAAAATAAATACTTTTGGGGTGTTTGTGTATTCAAGAAAGTGAAATATGCCATAAATGGTCGTTCATGCCTAGCCTAAATTGTATTTATGGGTTCTTGTGGGGTTGAATAATAACCTACTACTTTAAATACAATAACTTCCTATTATTAAGGGGTGTATTCAAATGGGGTTCTTTACAATAAGAATGGATGATGCTAGGAAAGAAAGGGTGTTTAAATTCAGAAAGCTATATGAGAAAGTTAAAGACGAAACTGGCCTGACACAAGCTAGGGTCTATGACCTGGCCCTGGACATAGCCAACAAGCGACTGGAACAAATAATAGAAGACAAGGGGAAATTGGGGGTATAACCATGAATGATGATAAGCAATCTAAAAGCGATAGTAAAAGCGAAAGGATGAGTTTTAAGGATTTCACCCATGCCTTAAATGCGATGGCCCACGATCTGGCGACTGGTGACGACTCATCTTCAGATGGCGATAGTTATGGCGACTGAGATGCTATGGCATAAGCCGGACTGCGAACACTGCCAGAATTATAGCTATAAGAGACCTGGCGTATTCGATTGCCATGCCAGAGAGCAGAGACTCAAAAAAGGTTATATGAAAGGACTAGGGAATTGTTGGTACTTTACTTCTACTAATTAGTGCAAGGTTATATACCTACACTAATTAGTGCAGGAAGGTTTAAATACTCCATTATTCATAACACTATTAGAGGTATGATGAAGATGAGGATACAAAAGTGGATGATGTCATTCAAAGCTAATGAAGAGTTGTATCAAGCGTTTGAGACATACGCTACCCAACTCTCTGCTAATAGAAGCGAACTGCTTAGGAAAGCGTTGAGGCTATTTCTAGAGGATCGAGGGGTCCTTAAGGATAGCCCTAATAAAATGGAAATAGGTGGAAACTATGGAAAGGGAAGCGGGAAACAAACTGAATGAGCTACTAGGGAAGCGGCTAAAGATTATTTTTGACGATGGTGGAAATTGGCCTAGCCATAAGGAAGGAATCCTAGACGACTATACTGACGATTTCTTTATGTTATCTACATCTACCGGACAACAAGCGGTAGCTAGGCATAAAATAATACGATGGGAGGTCTTATCATGATTCAAAGTGCTGTATCCTACAATGAGGTGCGCCCTGCCGATGATCAGGGCCATAATACTGACAAGGGGGGGTGTTTAAATGACGAAAGGTTGCTATCAATTCACTAGCGATATAGCTAGTTGTGACATGGATGAAACACAGAAAGGCAAAAACTTAGAGTGCGTCTGCTGTATGCTAGGCCAACTGCTAGAAGAGGTACAGTATTTTTATGACGACTATAAAGAAGATAAGGGGATAAAGCAATGACATTTCAAGATATAGACGACCAAAAAAGAAAGGAAGAACTGAAGGCCAGGATAGAGATACCTATACAAATCAGAGACCTTCGGTTTATAAGGGTCGCACATAAAGATAAAATACCCATAGATAAAGACTGGCAGAACACTGCGAACTATGCGGCTGATGATCCAATAATCCAAAACCACGTTAAAAGCCAGGGAAACTATGGGGTAAAATGTGGTGGGGGTTGGATAGTTATCGATGGCGACACAAAAGAAATACAAGATAAAGCAAAGGTTCTGCCAAAAACATTCGCAGTGGCTACATCAATGAAGGCTGATGGAAATCGTGGGATGCATTATTACTATAAATGCCCCGGATTAGACAAGAAGATTATACTATATCACCCGACTGAAAAGGATGAGAAGGGAAACCCACGACACTTAGGGGAAATACAAACTGATGGGCAACAGGTAATAGGACCTACATGCATCCACAAGTCTGGCATACGATACGATGTTGTTGAGAATGCACCAATAGCAGACGTAAGTAAAGAAGAGGTCATAAAAGCGTTCAGTGAATATATTGAAAGACCTTATGTGCAACTGCCGGAAGAAACCGGGGAGACTTTCTCTATTCTCAAGGTGGTTGATACTTCCAAACTAAAGAAACGTGGGGATGAATGGTATGGCGCACATCCTGTTCATGGTAGCGAAACTGGACAGAACTTCTGGGTTAATGAGAGGAAGAACGCCTGGCACTGCTTCAGATGCAACACCGGTGGCGGACCGCTTTCTTTGATTGCTGTCCAAGAAAAAATCCTAGAGTGTAAGGATGTACAGAAGGGGGTATTATGCGGAGATGTCTGGAAGAAGTCCGTAGAATTGGGTAGAAAGTATGGTTATATTGCCGGAAGAAAGGAAGACATATTAGTATTTGAACCCCACTCCGCAAAGCAGATAAGTGAGACAGAATACGGACCGATAGAATGGCTGGTTGATGGAATGTTTCCACTAGGCGGAACATCAATATTAGCTGGTAGGAGTGGAGCTTATAAGAGTTGGGTCTTGCTACTTCTCGCTAAATGCGTGGCCAGGGGGGAAAAATTCATGGGAGAATTTGCAGTAACAAAATCCAATGTGCTGGTTCTAGATCAGGAGATGGGGGAACAACTCATAAAACAACGATTACAGAAGCTGGGGGCAGAAGACCTAGAGAACCTATTTGTAGCTAGTAGAACACGACTAAATTTCAACGATGATAAATGGTGCGACTTAATGAGTAAGTTCATGAAAGAACACGACATAACAGTTATTATTGCCGATCCATTTAGGAGAACGCATAACATAGATGAAGACTCGGCCAATGAAGTTTCGCCATTTTTAACTTACCAACTCGAACCATTCCTAAAACGAAACAACTGTACCCTGTTAATGGTTCATCACTACAAAAAAGTACAGGGGGGGGATAAGTTCCAAGATGACGAACAGAGTCTGGTCAGGGGATCAAGCGAATGGGGGAACTATCCTCATGCCATAATCTCACTTAAAAAGGTCAGGAGTATAGGCGAAGAGGAAGTTAAAAAAATAATTCTAACCCAATTAAAAAACAGGACCGGTATAGTTGATGAAAACCCGAAGTTGATAGAGATCAAGGAAGAAGATGGCAAAATGGTATTTACTTGGTGTGGGAATGCCCCGGAGAAGATAAGCATGGAAGGAGCATTTCTAAAGGAGTTTGAAGACTACTTAGTGGGCCAGAATCTAACGGAAATGAAACGTGTAGAAATCATTGAAGAGTTTGGAACACCCACTGGCAGGTTTTCAAAATCAACAATTACAAGTGGTCTGGCAAGGGGGGTTGTGGATGGAAACTTATCCAAACCAAGAAAGGGATTTTATGGCCTGGCTAGTAAGGGACAGCAAATAAATATAAATAAATTTGTAGAAGAGGTAATATAAATGAATATAAATGACAACGAAAGGCATACAAAACAGTCCAAAACGACTTTTGAGGTTTTTTGTAAGTTTTTAGGGAGAGTCCAGGAGTCCAAAGAGTCCGAAACTCGACTTTGGACTATCTGGTGTGGCGATGTAAGCGTATTTCAAGATGAGTCCAAAAGTGGCATAAAACAAAAGGACAGAAAGTCTAGAAGCGAGTCCAAAGTCTATTCCTACTATATAGGAATAGACGTGGACTCGCATCTGGACTGTTTGGACACATATAATTATTGGAGTTGATATATAAATGTCAATTAGAGATAAACAATTAGTTATAAATGCGTTCAGAGATTTGGTGGTCTCTGATGTCAGACGGTTGGATCAGGAAGTTAAGGGTGGTAAGAAATTGACTGGAGACGATATACAGATGTTGGGTCAGGCCAGGTCGTTATTGAGGCGATTATGATGACTGCATACTTACCGGACAAAGCAGAATGCCCTGAGTGCCATAAACTTATAACTTGGACTGATAGGCATTCCCAGCACTATCTGGAATGCCCGAAATGCCGCTACCGAAAAGAAATACCGTTATGGGTTGTCACAGAGACTATTCCAAAACAATTCGATGGAGGTCGATGTAAATGACTGAAGAAGAACCACGCGAACAGCTATTCACAATCACCGAGACGGCTTGGCTCCAGGCTTTGAAAGACGCCTTCATGGCCGGGCTGGGCGACAAAGAGGCTACATTCACACTTGCTTTTCAGCACGGCTGGGAAAAGGCCTGGCTGATGTCTGAAATTATGCGGAAGAAAGCCGAACAGGGTCATGAATTTGTGTGAGGTGAATACAATGGCAAAGAAAATAGATAGTATGCTTAGAAAAGCTATAAAGGAACTAGAAGATGCAATATGGAACGACTACGAACCAAGTTACATGGAGTTATACGCTTTGGTCATGGCGAACATACTCTTAAAGAGGAGGGAGATTTAAATGGGGGAAGAAAAACGCACTGCACCGATTCCACTAGATTATAACGGTCTATTATTGAAGCAGATGGATAGAATAACGATAGACATGAGAGATAGCCCGGATAATCTTGGTGCCGATGCAAAAGGTTTGGAGATGCTTAATAAGGCAATCCTGCGGCAGAACACAGAATACGAGGAATCAAAAATACAACTAAAAAAATGGTATGAAAGTGAGAAGTCAGACTGTTTCGATGGCAGGTTAGGTAAAAAGAATGAAGAGGCCGAGGATGGGGTAACAATCCAGTTTTATATAAAGTGGATAGATTTGATAATGGAGCACATTGAACGTGCCGGGAAGATGCCAAGGTGATACTATGGAAAACACAGAAGATAAAATAAGAGAGAGCATGGACTTTAGACAGACGGTATTCCTACATATAAATAGGGTCTGTGCCAACGCTTTTGAATTAGATAAGTACCAGATTAATATAGAAAATCTGGGTGATTTATTATCGACTTATTTCGACACGCCATACCAGACTTCTATCGCTGAGGTAAATATTAAATATGAAGAATGGAAGGAAACAAAAAAGAAATACTCGGTTGATGTATTAAAGCATAGGGAAGACAGTCTCCAAGATAAAGAATTGATATGGAGAAAAGGTGAATCAGATAAATTCAGGTTGCTGATAGAACTATGCGCCAGAAAGAACCTACTGCCTTTAGAGGGCACCGCTTATATACTGGGGGAGGAGGGGAAGGAAAATGTCGTTTAATTTTTCAACGGACCCATTGATCAGGGCGATTCAAAAACGCCTTCATGTGGATAATCTTAATTATAATGTTTTCATAATTGGTGGGAACGGAACATCTAAGAGCTGGAGTTCGTTGTCTATGGCCGATATGATTGAAGATGGTAAGTTCAGCATAGACCGAGTTGCATTCAGCACAGAAGAACTTTATGAGATACTGGAGAAAGCCAAGAAGGGTCAATGCGTGGTCGCCGAGGAGACCGGGCTTCTCGCAGATTCCAGAAATTTTCAGGATGAAATCAACAAGCAGATCGGATATATGCAACAAACTATAAGGGCCAAGAACTTAGCCATTATATATAATCTCCCCAGTGCTAGGTGGGCAGATATCCGTTTAAGAAGCCTAGCCCACTTACAGATTGAGATGAAGGGAGTAGATCGGGTGCATAACCGAGGGATAGGTTCTGTCAAGATAGTCCAATTTAACTTCTCCTTAGATAAAGCGTACTATCATACTCCGAAGGTTATGAGAGACAAACTAAAATTGGTGACCAGCATTCAGATACCCAAGCCAAGAGATGCGCTGATAAAACCTTATGAGATGCGTAAGATGGCGTTGGTTGATAAGGTATTGAAAGAGGGGCACAGGATAGCCACCGCACACGCACAACACAAAAGCAGGTTGTCTGACCAGGAACTGGTTGATTATGTTAAGACGCACAGCGAGGAGTTTATTAATAAAAAGGGTAAGACAGAGTCAGCGAGGATAGCACTCAAGTTTAATATAGGAAGAATCAAGGCAGATAATATTAAAAAGTTGTCTCTCTGACACAATACTTCAATAACTTAAAATAAACTATCAATGAAAAGAAAAATACAACTGAAAACGTAATTATGATGTAATTACAACATATTACCTTTTATATGAGGTTGTATTAGAACATAAAGGATTGAAATGACCAAGAAAGATATTGCATTACTCAAAAAGACCAGATCGGTTAAGTTTGACGACAAGACCTGGGAAGGGATAAGGAACACTGCATCAGGCCAAGACGTAAGCATGGGTGATTACATTAGAAAAGGCATAAGGGATAAACTCAATAAGGATGGGGGCTTCATCTGACGATCCATAGATCACTAAGCTATATATAAACAGCCGCAGGTCTTTGCCTCTTATCCGCCTGCGGCCCAGGTGAGACAGCATGAACGAAAAAACAAAAAGAATAATAACTATATTTGTATTAGTGGTTGCTGTAGTATGGATTCTAACTGGTATTATGTTGTGGGCGCACAACAACGGTCTGGTCGAGGGCAGGAAGTTCTGTCAGTCTAGCACTCTGAATGGTGATAAGTATCTCAATAAGTTCCCAGTAGATTATCTGATATGTACGATGTGTGATTTAAAATGAGAATATGGGAAAGATGGATATGTATTGTAATTGGATTTGCATTAATGTTATCCTCCGGTCTTAGCACGACAGTCTATTGGAACTCGACTGCCGCAGTAAGCGACCTAGCTTCCAATGCTTCCGCTTGGTCTGGTGGTGTTGCACCAGCAGTCGGAGATGTTGTAATTTTCAATGGGACTTCAGTCGTACCAGCGACCTGGGACCTGGCAATAAATGTTACATCATTCTCTATTAACCCAGGGTATTCTGGGGCGATAACGCAAACCGCAACTATGAATGCGACTAATGGTTTTTCATTAGTAAGCGATTCTGGTGCCGCCACCTTTAATCAGAACGCTTATTTATTCGTACAAGGGACTATGGATTTGTCGGGTAGAGGAACTTTCAACCAGGGTGCCAATGTCTATGTCAATGGCACGACAACATTGGGAAATAACTATGGTAATATGTACAATCCGACTCTGGTCTTTAATTGGACACAAGCCGGGAATTTCAACCAACCTGTAGCGAAAGGCAATATCGCCAACATTAATCTGTTTATGGTTAGAGAGGCGACCACAGCCACTATGAATGAACAGGACTATCCTATATGGGAATCTATTACAATAAAAGCTAATGTATCATATTATGGAGCAGTTGGGAGTAATGGTCAAGGAGGAATAATTAAGCCAGGTAATCTTACAATCGATGCTGGTCAGACTTTAACTTTGGTGACAGGAGGATTTTTGTCAATTAGAATAGAGGGTGGTGCCAGATTGGTAAATAATGGCATTATTAAAGGCCCCGGCACATTGCAGATTGCCTCTTATGCAGATACCCCCAACCCAAACAATTATACTGTTTCTCTAGGGACAATCAATGCCCCATTAAATATCGTATCATGGTCAACAGTCAAGAATGTGACGATTAGTCTAGGGACTAATACCACCTTAAACTCGACTTTGAATGTTTATTATGACAAATCTAGCGCCTATTCAGTAACACTATATTCCAATAACACCCTGAATGTTATGGGGGTTACAACTGTCGGTAACAAGGCTAAAATGATACAGGGCCCCCAGGCATGGAACCTATCTAATGGCACTGTACTGAATGGTATCGGAAGAGCGTATAGTGGTGGTGCCTCTATATTCAGACAAGGGGGAGAGTTATACACCCCATTCGTTAATGTAACAGCTTCAAATAATGTCTTCATTGGGAATCGGACATTCAACATAACCACGACTAACATAAATATATCGGAAGGTGGGTTATCTGGTATGTTTAACAATACGTTCTTTTACATTAACGGTTCTAACATCTCTATCAATCCAATAAATGCTATTCCTGGATATGCACAATACGACATAATAAGTATAAACCAATGGTTAAACGTATCTTCCACAGGGGAGAACAGTGCTTATGATCTGAATTTTACATATAATGATGTTGATTTAGGCGGTCAGAATGAGTCTCTTTTAGCGATATTTCTGCATAATGGGACCGGTTGGAACTCTATAAATAGTTCGGTAGATACTACACTAAACATAGTTAATGTTTCTGGGGCGAAATCTTTTGGTCTATTGGCCCCCGGGATTGCATCTGTTACTACCTTATGGTGGAATAAGTCCTTCAGTTTTTGCCGAAATCTCACGATAGATACTCATGGAATGAATCTCTCCCAATCGATTATTGATTATAATATAAATAGTGCTGAATGGGTTAATCAACCATATAACAATACCATCAGACTTATCAATAATTCATGCGAAGCTTTTGTGGCTGGAGATGTGTTAGTTCCGTCTGATGTATGGAATATAACCCAGACGAGTGGCATGATGAGGGGATTTAATCTTCTTTTCCTCTTAAATAGTAATGCGACATACCAAAGCAGTGGGAATTTTTCAATATATTATGGTGCGAATCCATTGCCAATAACCTACCCGGGAGTTAATTATTCTGACGAATGGGGCGGCAACACAAAGAACATAACAACTGGCAATCTTACAATATGGTCAACAAAAAGCGGTAGTTTCAACGGACTTAACGGATTTTGGAATGGACACCCAATCACCGAAGGAGCGTCAGGTATCGGTAGGATCAATAACTATGCTGGAGATTATACCCACACAATAATACATGAAGGAAGCCAATGTGCAATTATAAGGGTTACGGCAGTAGGCACATCCACTGCGACTTTTAACGCCACACAATATGTTTGTTTGGGAGATCAGATACTAACAGTCTTTGGGAATAAGGCCACCACAGTAACCATGACAGACCACATACAATCTCCTAATTTTGGCGGTGGGACTAACACCTATTTCCAATCTTCATCTGATTCGACCCCCACATTACTGCAATACACAGTGGACCAAGCCGATTCGGGTAATTGGTATATAATAAATTCATCTTCATCTGGAGATTCAATTAATATGTTCAAAACATTGATTTTCAAAACATCTAAAAATTTCATGTCGGGTCAATATGCAGGAGACCCGGCATTCGCCCCCTGGGTAATGACTGCCCAGAGTGATGATGTTTATAACAGATTTTTAGCAGTTAGTCTAGGCTGGGACTATATGAGAAATTACTCTTATCAAACAAACCTACTGCTGAATACCCCAC
>Ga0315288_10011982_pt1 | contig 10905 bp, 10 predicted proteins | sample YL17G11_20_MG_FD_203454 | JGI IMG/M metagenome (GOLD analysis project Ga0315288, IMG submission 203454) | Sediment microbial communities from Yellowstone Lake, YNP, Wyoming, USA - YL17G11_20 | ecosystem: Environmental > Aquatic > Freshwater > Lake > Sediment | place: USA: Wyoming | collected...
AGGTAGATCTTCGGCTCCTTGCGTAGAGACCGGGCCATTTTTCCCGCGAACGGTCGGATTAGATAGAGAAAGTACAAACGCTGGAGATGATCCGTCCACTGACGAACCGACTCGATGGCGACCTGCAGGTCCTCACGAAGCGAGTTGTAAGAGAGCACACCACCCGCGCGGAGAGCGAGGAGCTCGATCATTTCCTCCACGTGCGAGAGCATCCGGATGCGCGTCAGATCACGCAGATCCTCTTTTACGATCAAGGTTCGGCGGTCCCGTAGCCAGAGGCGATGCCTTCGTTCGTTCCTCTCCAGGAATGGCTCGGGAAACCCTCCCCAGTGCAGAAGGTCCGAGAGCGCTCTCCGGGCCGCCGCGGGAGCGGTCCCCGATAGATCGAGGAGAGAAGCCATGGTGACCTCGGGAACTTGATCGAGCGACGACCCTCGCGGATCCACGACTTCCCTTACGGACAGTGGGTGCAGCCGGTACTGATGATACCGTCCCAGCAAGCTGTCTCCTCCTCGCTGGTAGACGTCGAGTCGTCCGCTCCCCGTCACCAATAGATCCATGCGGTCCTTGCGCGTGTCCCAGAAACCCTTGACGTAGTTCTTCCATCGAGGGTACTTGTGAATCTCATCCAGCACGACGAGCGGTCGTCGCCCCACGCGTTTCGGCCGGTACGCATCCAGAAATGCATATGGCGCGTTGACGAACTCGCGGCGCCATTCCAGGTCGTCCCAACTCCGATAGAGGTCTTTCGACTTTCGTTTCTCGAGCAGGGCTCTGGCAAGGGTCGTCTTCCCCACCTGACGCGGCCCCACCACGAAAGCAATCTTCCGATGAGGGAAATGCGCGAGATCGACGAGGTTTTCGAGGGTTCTGTTCACACGACTATTGTCTATATATATAGAAATTTGTCAAGACAAAGTTCTATGATACTGGAATTTGATCATGACATTCGCCACATGACAATGACCCGCCGAATTTGTAAGCGTAAGCGTGTAGATGTCCCCGCGTTCGACGTCCCACGCCTGGACGGTGCCGCCGGTCGGGCCGGACACACAGCCACCATACACGGGGGTCACGCTGACCAGCCGGCCACTCCCCAACGGGAGTGCGAGCGCGATCACCGGCAGAACAGCCAGTGCAAGCACTTCGAAAAACACGAAATAGCACTTTTTCATCATAGATCTTAGGCCACCGAACTCGCACCCGACTTTTCAACATCCGCGCCCGAAAATCGGTGGAAGCAGGCCGTCTAGACGGCTAAACTTTCGACATGGATACAATGCCACCGACTGCTGAGATGGAACGGGCGTATCTCGAAAGAGACGCCTCCTACAACGGCGTGTTCTTCGTGGCTGTTCGCACGACAGCCATTTTCTGCCGTCCAACATGCCCGGCCCGGAAGCCTCTTCCGAAGAACGTCGAGTACTTCCCGACCGCACGGGCCGCCCTGTTTGCCGGATACCGTCCCTGCAAGCGTTGCCGGCCGCTGGAGCCGGATGATCGGCCCGAATGGGTGTCGGAGTTACTCGCCGACGTCGAGCGTGATCCGACCTCGCGGATCACGGACGCCGACTTGAAGAAGAGGGGGATCGACCCGGCGACCGTCCGGCGTTACTTCCAGGGGCAGTATGGAATGACATTCCAGGCGTACACACGCGCGCGCCGTCTGGCCGGGGCGTTGAACCGTATACGGGAAGGCGCCGCGCTGGACACCGTTGTCTTCGACAGCGGATATGATTCTCACAGCGGTTTCCGCGATGCGTTCGCTCGGACTTTTGGCAAGACACCCGGCAGCGGTCTCGACGGAGAATGTGTGTTTTTCTCATGGCTCCGCAGTCCCCTCGGTCCGCTGGTCGCCGGGGCGACAGCCGAAGGGGTCTGTCTGCTCGAGTTCACCGACCGGCGCATGCTGCAAACCCAGTTCGCCACCGTGCGAAAACTGTTCAGCGGATCGATCGTCCCCGGGTCGAACCGGCACTTGGATTTGTTGGAACGCGAACTCGCCCGTTACTTTTCCGGCGCGTTGAAAAACTTCTCGGTTCCCCTGGTTTACCCCGGCACTCCGTTCCAGCAGCGGGTGTGGGACCAGCTTCTCACCATCCCGTACGGAGACACTCGCTCGTACGAACAGCTCGCGGCCGCCATCGGGAAACCAAAAGCCGTGCGGGCGGTGGGCCATGCGAACGGACTCAACCGGATCTCGATCCTGATCCCTTGCCATCGAGTGATCAACAAGGATGGCAAGCTCGGCGGGTACGGGGGCGGGCTCCGGCGAAAGGAATATCTGCTCGCACTCGAGCGAACGTCGCGGTGAAATCAAGATCCCTCGGTCCACGGCGTCCGGCGCACCCGAACGCGTTTCGCGGAAGCCGCGGCAGGATCGCGCGACGGGCCTGGAAGGAGTCTATGGGTCGTCCGGGCTCCTGCCAGTTGAGGACGCGACCCTTGACGAACCGTGCGGAGCGCTATTTCTTCTCCGGATTCAGTTCGTTGACGTCGAGCTTCTTGATCTCTCCCTCGTAGTATTTGATTTCCGCGGGAAATTTCTTCATGAATCCACCCACGATTGACGGCCAGGCGGATCCTCGGTACGTATTGTACTTCTTGATCGTGACGATCCAGTCATCGAGTGCGGTTTTGATTTCGTTCACCGATGATTCCATGTTGCGCATGTTCTCTTGCGTCGCTTCCACCGCCCGGAGCTCCGGATACGCCTCGACCTGGATTCTGAAGGCCATAGCGGCACTAACCACTTCCGTCCCCGCTTTCGTCAGTTCCTCGGTGCCCTTGCCTTCCGCCGCCGCCCTCTCGAACGCATCTCGAGCCGTTTCGTATCCGCTTCGCGCCCTGGCAACGGCCATGAACGTTTCCGATTCGTGCTTCATGTACTGATTCGATATCTCCCAGACGCCCTTGATCTTCTCGGTGCAGGTATTGAGGGCGGCCGAGTACTGCGACCTACCCCCTTCCACCGCCTGGTAGTCTCGATTGAGCCTGTTCCATACGCCGACCATCGACGACAGGAAAACGAGCGCTATCAGGACGATGACGATAATCACGGCAGCGATGCCTATCGACGCTCTTGTCATCTGAAGCTCCTTTCTTCGTTACTTTCCGGCGCGTATTCTTCTCAAAACCTCGTCCGTCTGGGTGACCAAAGTCATGATGCCCCTGTCGTAATTACCGAAGTTCAAATACTCAACGGTGCTGTCCATGATCGGGCCGTAATCCACCGTCGTGAAGCCGGGAAGCCCCCTGCCCACGGACACGGTCAATTTCTCCTGGGCATCGGGTCGTATCAGCCAGACGAGGCCTTTGTTCCCGCCTTCGGTGCTCAAGCCCTTCTTCCCGAGACCGAGCCAGCGCCCATAATGCGTGGCCCAGTCCTCCGGCTGTTTGACACCGGCAATCACTATTACGACAACCTCGGCAACGCCATCCGTCTTGAGTTTATCGCATATGGCATCGCCGGCCGCGATCACCGGATCCGAGAGGACTCCCGCCTTGTCGATCACCCACGACGTGGTGAGCGGCGGAAAAGGAGGATCCCCCGTCGGCACCGAGATGTTGTCGTCATAGCGGTTGCTGCCGCCCTTGCAGGCCGCCAGAGCCAGCAACACGAACAAGAGACAGCCCGTGATCGCTTTCATCAGCCCCTCTTCTCTCCGCAGATTGGACACGTATGCTCCAGCTTCCTGCTGCACCCCGCTCCACCTCCACCGGCGCAGGCGCAAGCGCAAGCGCAGCTCACGCAGGCGCAGGCGCAGGACGTCGATGCTCCGCCGAACCCGCCCCCGCCGCCCGTGGATCTGCGGCTTCCCGATGTGCCCCTGCCGGAGCCGCCGCCAAACATCCCCCCGTAGAAAATGTTTCCACCGGAATAGCGTCTTTTACTGGCAAACAAAGCCATGATAACCATGAGGACGATGAACGCAACCAACACGAAGGCGAAGACGGCTCCCGCTCCTGAAAAGCCATCACCTGGCGCACCCTTCAAGTTCCCTTTCGGTATTCCCGGCGCAAACAGCCCGACAGGAAAAGATACGTGAATCGAGAATCGTTCTCCCGGGCCGAGGCCGTACCTCTCCCACGTCATTTCATCATTCGAAACAAGCGAAGGCCGAGGATCTGCAGTGACGGTCTCCAGGCTGGCAAAGAACTTCACGCTGACGCGCAGAGTATCGGTGACCGCGCGGTCGTACCATCCGGGCGTAAAATCCAGCCCGTAGTTTTCCTTTGAGGCGTATAACAAGCCCCTCTGAACGATTGAAAAGCGAACGTCGAACGTCTGCCCTGACCGGTAATCACGATCGAGATCGAGCCGCACGCCGCTCCATCCGCCCTGGCTGGCGGACGCAATCCTGGCTACCGCGCCCTGGGAGCCTACGATTGAGAAATCCGAATTGGGTGTGCCGACGGTGATCCAGGGAATATGCCCGCCCGTCACCAGCCATTTCTGATAATAGTCAATGGTGACGGTGCCGTCGGAACGGGGGGTGAGACCGACCTTGTAGTTCAGTATTCGATAGGTTCCGGTGTCTCCGGCGACAGACTGACCCGCCATCGAAAACAGACTCGCCAGGAGAAGCACGAATATCAGCCTTCTCATTCGCTCGCCCCCTTTCCTCCCCCGCTCTTCGTTCTCGGAGATTCATCCAGGGGGCATCCTCCGCCGCATGAGGTCTCGTATTCACAACCCCGGCACTCCTCGGGTTTGAACAGATGCCCTCGAAGCTTCACGCAGGTAGGGTGCTGCCAGATCGAAGACCAGTCATCCTTCAGAATATTTCCCACGGAGTCCGGCCAGGACTGGCATGGGAGAACCGTCCCGTCCGGCTGGATCGTCATATTGTGGGCGGCCGCCGAACAGGTCTTGATACCGAGGCCGAGCTCGATCGGATCGGTCCCCTGGTGATAGCACGTGGGAGAATACCATTGCAGCGCCATCCCCAGCTCGCGGGCGGTCCGGCATCCCGCGGTCAGCACTTCCTTCAGGGCCTCATCATCCAGCCCGTTCTCTTTCTTGTGTTCCACTCCATGGCCACTGCATATCAAGGTATTGCAAGCGACGTTTCTTATGCCTTGGCCGTGCAGCCACCTGATGGTCTCATCGAATGAAGCGGCATTGGTTTTCGTGAGGGTCGTATTGGTCACGATTTGCATGCCGACGCTCAGGGCCTTTTTGATGCCGGCCAGCGTCTTGGCATGAGAGCCTTCCGTGCGCGTGATCCGGTCGTGTATTCCAGGATCGAATGATTCGACGGTAACCTGCGCATAGTCGAGGCTCGCACCGTGGAGGGCTTCAGCCAGCTCCAGGAGTCGCGTGCCGTTCGTGACGAGGCCGGTGACAAACTCATCCGCCTCGCTCACCAGCTCCACGAGATCGTCGCGCAGCGTCGGCTCCCCGCCGGTGAATACGACCTGCGGTACCCCAGCGCTCCACAGTATCTCGTAGACCTTGATCCATTCCGATGTGCCGAGCTCGCGGTCGACTTTTCGGTCGCCGACGTAGCACTTGGGGCATTCCAGATTGCACCGGTAGGTGACCGCCAGATCCATGCGCGCCGGCGCGACCCACCTCCCATACTTCAGCTCCTTGGAGCCGAGTCCCGCCTCCAACGGACACGTACCGTTCGCCACGCTCATCAAGGTGCCGTAAAGCCTGTTCAAGTCGGCGAGGATTTTCTCCCGCTTAACCTTTCTCCACGGCATGAACCCCTTGGAGTATTTCTCGGCCATCTTGCCCACAACGTAATCGATCACCGCCTGCGACTCGTCTCCATCTCCCTGCTGATAGAGCCACATCCCGTCAATCAGATGCGAAACGAACTCCGCCGCCGTCCGATCGAGAACGATCGGCGGCTGCCTTCCGTCGATCCACAGGAAATTGTCCTCCGCCGGGTCCTTGCGCCGGAGGTGCAACCGGTGTCCATTAACGGTGGCGTGCAGAACTCCATCATTCTTGAACTGAGGTTTTCTATCCACGGCCAACTCCAATCCGTCCCAGGCCTAACAGTTACACGTGTCTCTTCTTTTCATTCGGTCCGCCTGGCCGTTCTTGCAGTTGCATTCATGTTACCAGGACCTTCAGGTGTTTATGAAACCGCGGGAAGTCTAGCCCTCCTCGGTCTTATCTCATGTAACCATTTTCCCGACTTCGGTTCTTGAGCGCAAACAGCACGAGCCCGAGTATCATTAAGCCGCCGATGCCTGCGCCGATGGATTTCATGGTGCTTTTCCTAATCTGTATCGTATCGGGCACAGGCGCCGGTGCGGGCGGCGGCGGATTCGTCACAAGTTCCATCAGTCCTTTGGTAAGGATTTCTTTTGCTTTCTTATCTCTGACTCTCCCGTCCACCGCCCCGAACACCACTGCAATGGCCCTTTGATCTTTCTTGGTTGCGGTCGCCGCGATGGAAAACCCCGCCGCCCTGAAATACCCGGTTTTGAACCCGTCGCACCCCTCAATTCTTTTCAGCAATTTATTGTGGTTTCTCATGATAAACGGTTCGGCCGCATCCGCCCTGAAGGGACGCTCTTTGGTGGATGTATATTTCAGGGCATTGCGGTTTTTCAGGAGCTCCCGGCAGAGTTTCGCGATATCGCGTGGGGTGGAAACATCCGGCAGTTGCCTTCTACCCGGGGGTAGGCCGTGGACGGAGTGAAAGACGGTATCTTTCATTCCGATTCTTTGCGCGCGCTTATTCATCAGTCCCACGAACGCCTCTTTGCTGCCGGCGTAATGGATCGCCAGCGCCGTCGCCGCGTCATTTGCCGACTGGACAATGAGCGCGTACAGCAGCTCGTCCACCGGGAACACTTCGTTCTCTTTCAAATAGACCTGTGACCCGCCGATTCTCGCCGCTTCGGCCGTCACCGTGACCCGCTCGTCCAGGCTCAGGTGATGGGATTCAACGGCGTCGAGAATGACAAGCAGCACCATCAGCTTGGTGACGCTGGCCGGGTATCCCTTGGCATCGGCGTTGTTTTCAAAAAGGACTTTTCCCGTGGCGGCATCGATGGCAATGGCACCCGAATAAGGACTCTTGGAAATGGTCGCCAAAGCCGTCGCTGTTGAAACTGTGCAGAACAGCAACAGGAGGACAACCGTGGAGATGAGCAACAGGTGTGCTTTCATGAACATTTCCTTCACTCCGTTTGAATGTTGATCAGAAGAGTGAAGGGAGTATATGGACAGTCGTTTTCGGGAGTCAACGAGAAGCTAGGATGGCTGGCGCACCCTGGGGATCGTGATCCCGCCGAACCGCTCCCCGCCGACCTGTCGAATCTCGGCCTTTCATTGCCCCGGGGAAAACCGTCGATTTCTTGCCGTCCGCGAATGCCGCAAGCGCTCGAATCTGATATGATGTACTCGCGGCAAATCGAAAGCCCCGCAACGAATACGGAATTTCCAGGAAGCGATCGCTGGTGAAGCGCGGAGGTGTACGTAGTCTGATGACCCCACTGACGAGAATTTTTTGGCTACTCATCGGCCCATCAATCGCACTCTTGGTGTGTCTACCGGCGGTAGACGCCGCCGGATCGGATTCTTCCCCTGAGCCTGCGGGTAGTTCACAGTCCGGATGGGCGGAGGTTTCGTTCGGTTTCAAGGCAGGCTTCAGCCTGTCGCAGCATTCCGGCATCCAAGAGCGTGACGCTCAATACGAAGTCTCGAGTCAATGGAGAAAAGGCGCTGCCGTCGGAGGGTTTCTGTACCTTCCAATCACATCCCGTTTCGGCCTCCAGCAAGAGGTGTTTTACGTCCAGAAAGGTTCGAGTCAGGATATTGGGGTTGAAATCCTCGAAATCCCAACCGTGCTCCATGTAACATACGATATGGACTATGTCGAAATACCGGTATTCCTGAGGTTCGCCTGGCTTCGATGGAATCGCAACGCGATCTACTCTCTTGCTGGAACGGCGCTCTCGTTCAAGGTACACGACCGGTACACCCTTCAGGGTGAAGTCAGCGACGGAACCCAGACAGTCCCCGTCCACGCGGATTCCGATATGTCTGAGGTCGAAATGTTCGACTATTCGTTCGTTTACGGGCTGGGTTTTGATTTCTCGCTTCTGGGGAAGCAGTTCCTGCTGGAGTATCGTTTCACGATCGGCTGGAACAGCCTTGCGATGCCGACCTATGCGTATGTGCCCTTCGGGGATGAAGAGATACTGATAGAAAACGAGCCGGTTCCGCTCAAGAACCAAAACCACCTTCTGCTTGTCGGCGTTACATTCTAGGAGGAGCATCATGAGAAGAATGATGTTTTCGATATGCCTGATCCTCATCGGGTCAACGGCCCACGCTTACGAGTACTGGAACAACATTCGCCACAGCTCGCTCCTGCCCGGCAACGCCGTCAGTATCAGAGTGGAAAATCCAACAGGCGCCGGAGTCGAGAACTTTCTTCTCTATTCCGGTAGCGGGATTCAGGAGGTGGAGATGGCGCCGCTATTGGATGGGCCGTCCACTCTGAGCGCCACCGTTCCCGGTCCCGTGACGGCCACGCGTTACTATGGATTCAGGCTCGCCCAGGGCGGTGAACTCGATCTCATGCCCGTTCGTATCGGCACCGGTGTCGTGCCGGGGCCGACCGATCTGTCGCGTGTGGCCGTCGATCCGGCGGGTGATGCGCTTTTCGGTTATGTCAATCTCGATCTCACCGACTGCCGCGTCAGTTTCTCGAACGATCGGCTTTACGCCGCTTTACAAAATGCGGGTGGGGGATTTCCGGTCAACCAGGGGCTGACGTTTTTCGGCTATCTGCTGGGAATCGCGAATCCCGCCCAGGCCGACCCCGATACCATATGGGGCCTGATGCACACGTACGAACAGGCGGGGGTGATCAGCCCGGGGTTGTACAGGATCACAGGTACCGGCCTCGGCAATCTCACCAAGATCGGCCAGATCGAAGTGCGGCAATTTCCCGCGACAAACACCCTCCTGATTTCCTGCCGATTGTCGGATCTTCTGGCCGATCCGTATTTCATGTCGTGGTACGATCCGGCCGATCCGGCATTGGGTGTCGCCGCATTCACCCAGAGAATTACACTGCTCGGCGGTGCAGCCGAGGCAGACCGCAGCCCGGGGGGCAGGTGTTACCTGCGCGATTATTCGATCTCTCCCGGCGTGAACCAGCTACCCGAGCTCACGGACGGGGATTTCCAAGGCGCGGGTTCAGAGGCGTTCGCTCAAATCGAGTATTTCGATCCCGATGGAAACTGCCCTGTTTTGTCGGAAATCGTGTTCGATGAAAGTTACTCATTTCCCATGTACCCGTTGACGCTGGACTACAGTTCATCCGTCATATACCGCACCGCTCACGGAAGCGCACCCCTCGCGGGAAACTCCTGGTCCACGGCGGTTTTTCGTTTCAGTGACAATCAAGCAGATGTCGTCGAGTACGAAGTGACGGCCACCGGCATCGCCGATACAGATTACCGGAACATCGCACCAAAGGTGTTCATATCAAACGCTCCAAATCCTTTCAGCGCATCGACGACCTTCAGTCTCTGCCTGCCGGAAGCCGCGCATGTGAAGATTTGCATCTACGACGTTCGTGGCGCTCTTGTTTCCACGGTTGTGGACAGGATCGTTGCGCCGGGTCAACATGAGTTCCCATGGAGAGTCGGTGATGGCCGGATCGGCGAACCCGGCAGCGGCGTCTATTTCGCCCGCGTCTATGCCGGCGGATCGGTCCAGACGAGAAAGATCGTTATTATCCGCTGACCTCGCTGCACAAGAGACTGAATGGGAGCTCCGGCACCGAACACATGAGCCATTCGACGTTATTGACCTTGACCTTGTCCTGATATTCCCGCATTTCCGCTTGCATGTGGCGCTCTAAAACCCATAAATTACACTCGTTCTAAGATTGCGGGGACCGCTTTCCAGTGGCGCTCCCGAGCCAGACTCTGCTTAAGGTTAAATGAGAATCGTTAAGCGGCGGCCCGCATAACCACTTCATGCGAGGAATCTCATGACTTCTTCCGGAAACGTTCCAACTTCAAATAGCAAGCTCATCACGTGGGTTAACGAATGGGCGGCCTTGTGCAAGCCCGACAAAGTTCATTGGTGTGACGGATCGCAGGAGGAGTACGACCGCCTCTGCAGCGAAATGGTGGCTGCGGGAACCTTCACGAAACTCAATCCCGAGATTCGCCCCAACTGCTATCTCGCCCGCTCCCACCCCAGTGACGTAGCTCGTGTCGAAGGTCGCACTTACATCTGCGCGAAGACCAAGGAAGAAGCGGGACCCACCAACAACTGGATGGATCCGTCCGAAATGAAAGGAATCCTGCGGGCCCAGTACGACGGCTGTATGCGGGGCCGGACCATGTACGTCATCCCCTTCAGCATGGGGCCGCTGGGTTCGCCCATCGCGTACATCGGCATTGAGCTCACCGACTCGCCATACGTGGTGGCGAACATGCGCATCATGACGCGCATGGGCAAGAAAGTGCTCGACGTGCTCGGCAGGGACGGATTCTTTGTACCTTGCGTGCACTCCGTCGGAGCTCCATTGAAGCCCGGCCAGAAGGACGTTCCGTGGCCGTGCGAGAGCGACATCGATAGGAAATACATCGTCCACTTTCCCGACACCCGGGAGATCTGGTCATACGGCTCCGGTTACGGCGGCAACGCTTTGCTCGGCAAAAAATGCCTGGCGCTGCGCATCGCTTCGGTGATGGCGCGCGATGAGGGATGGCTGGCCGAACACATGCTGATCCTGGGCCTCGAGTCGCCCGAGGGGGAAAAGACATATGTGGCGGCGGCATTCCCGAGCGCGTGCGGCAAGACCAACCTGGCGATGATCGTCCCGCCCGACGGCTTCAAGGGATGGAAAGCTCACACGGTGGGCGACGACATCGCCTGGATCAAGCCGGCCCCGGACGGGACGCTCC
>Ga0315288_10011983_pt1 | contig 10905 bp, 7 predicted proteins | sample YL17G11_20_MG_FD_203454 | JGI IMG/M metagenome (GOLD analysis project Ga0315288, IMG submission 203454) | Sediment microbial communities from Yellowstone Lake, YNP, Wyoming, USA - YL17G11_20 | ecosystem: Environmental > Aquatic > Freshwater > Lake > Sediment | place: USA: Wyoming | collected...
CCGAGCTCCGCGGGAGCCCGGTCCTCCTGGAGTTCTGGGCGTCGTGGTGCGTCCCCTGCCGGAAGGGATTCCCGTTCCTGGACCGGCTCCTGGCGCAGCACGAGGCCGGGGGGCTGAAGGTGGTGGTGGTCACCCTGGAGACGGACGATGCCGCGATCCGGAGCTTCGTCTCCGGGTTCCAGGTGCGGTTCCTGGTGGGGCGTGACCCCTCGGGGCGCGCCGGGGAGATCTACGAGGTGGAAGCCATGCCCACCGCCTTCCTCCTGGACAAGGAGGGTCGGACCCTCGCCCGGTTCGAGGGGGGCACCGAGGAGGTCCACGACCAGATCGAGAAAGCGGTGGCCGCCGTCATGCGCGGCGAGCTCCTCCCCGCCCAGGCCGCGGCCAAGAAAAAACAGGGACCCAAGGGCAACATCAGGGCATGGGAGCGGGGCTACCTGGCCGACCCGATCATGAGCCTGGATGGCGACCCTTGCATCCGCGTCCAGAGGGACCACATCCATTCCAGCAAGGAAGGGGCCGCGGGGGACGGCGGCGTGGCGGGAGGTGGCTGTGGCTGCAACTAGGCGCCGCGGACGCGGCAGGATCGGAATCGTCGCGGCAGGAATCGGGGCCCTGGCGAGCACCGCCGCCCGGGGCGAGACCAACCTCGATTTCCGGTTCCTCTACTACGGCGAGAACGACAACCGGACCCAGGTCCTGAACCCGGAGATCCTCCTCCGGCAGGATTTCGGGGAGAAGGGACAGCTCGGCCTTCTCCTCGCCTATGACACCATCTCGGGCGCCTCCCCCACGGGGGAATATCCGACCCTGGACGCCACCGCCACGGCCTCTTCGTCGGGCACCATCCCCATGGCCGAGTACAAGGACACTCGCCGGGCCGCCAGCCTCTCTTATGCGAAGCGGCTCGGCTCCCATCTCCCCTCGGTGGATCTGAGCTACTCCAGGGAGTCTGATTATCTCTCCCGGGGAGTCTCCCTGGTCGACTCCTGGGAGCTGTTCGGGAAGCGGTCCACCTTCCATGTGGGAGCCGGGATCCTCCGCGACAACATCTCCCCGGCGAACATGACCGATGACTTCACGAAGAAGAGTCTCTCCCTCTCCGCCGGATGGACCCAGGTTCTGGGGCCTCGGGACCTCCTGGACTTCTCATTCGGCCTCACGAAGCTGGACGGCTACCTCACCGACCCCTACAAGCTCGTCACGGTGGGGACCACTTCCGTCCCGGAGGTCCGGCCCGACACCCGCAGTCGCAATTCGGCGGTCTTCAAGTACGGCCATTACTACCTCTCCCGCTCCGCCCTGAAGGCCTCCTACCGCTACTACTGGGACGACTGGTCGGTGAAGGCCCACACCCTGGATCTGACCTGGGACAAGCGGGTGGGCCAGAAACTCATCCTCTCGCCGAGGCTGCGGTACTACCGCCAGGGGGCCGCCTCCTTCTTCGCCTATGAGTTCCCCACGCCCGAGACCACCATGTCGGGCGACTATCGCCTCTCGGCCTTCTGGAGCTGGCTCGCTGGGATCGGCTTCCGGGTGGACATCAGCGACCAGGTCGCCTTCACGATGGAGGCCGCCTACCAGGACCAGACGGGGCTGGACCGGGTGACTCCCCGGGCCGCAGTCCCCGTGATCCTGGCTCCCTCGGGCCAGCCCATCAGGCTGGAAGAGGACGGTGAGGGAGAAGGAGGGCCGCAGAGCCTCTCTCCTGCCGATCTCCAGACCGTCACCGCAACCCTCGGCTTTTCCTTCAAGTTCTGAGAGGCCATCCCCTTGAACGAGCGGGCCCTCTATACGAAGCGCTTCCGGGTGATGGGCGGCTGGGGGATCCTCCGCTTCGTGGACGACCGTGGCCGCGAGACCGCCGAAGCTGCCACGGCGCGCGCCGTGGGCGAGGCCGAGAGGATCGAGCGGAAATACTCCCGCTACCTCCCCGAAAGCGTCATCTCGCGGATCAACCGGGACGCCGGCCGAACCCCGGTCGCGGTCGACCCGGAAACCGTGGACCTCGTCCAGCAGGCCCTCCATCTGGCGGAGGCCACCGGCGGGGCTTTCGATCCCACCGTCGGCATCCTCCGCCGGACCTGGGACTTCCGGGAGGGAAAGGTCCCGGCTCCCGGAGAGCTGGAGGATCTTCTTCCACGGGTGGATTACCGGCAGGTCTCCGTGCGCAACGGGACGGTCTTTCTCCGCCGGGAGGGGATGGAGCTGGACCTGGGCGGAATCGGGAAGGAGTACGCGGTGGACCGGGTGGCGGCGCGGCTCCGGAAGGAGGGAGTCGCATGCGGCGTCGTGAACCTCTCGGGTGACCTTCGAACCCTGGGCAGCCGGGGCGATGGAAGACCCTGGAACCTGGGGGTGATGGATCCCCGGAAGAAGGGGAGGTGCCGGTTCGCGGTCCGCCTTCTGGGGGAGGGCGGGGTAGCCTCGTCGGGGGACTACGAGCGTTTCTTCATGAAAGACGGTGTTCGGTACCACCACCTTCTCGACGCCAGGACGGGATGGCCCGCCCGGGGAGTAGCTTCCTCCACGGTCGTGGGTCCCGACACCTTCCAGGCGGGACTCGCGGCGACGGCAGCCTTCCTCCTCGGCTCCGAGGAGGGGCTCCGCTACCTGGAGGATCTGCCCGGGATCGAAGGCGCCCTCATCACCGAGGAAGGGAAAATCCTCCCCACCTCCGGCATGGACCGGCTCTCGGACCTCCCCGGATCCATCTACTCCCACTACCCGACCCTTTGATGCCCCTCCCTCCGGCGAGGGCGAGGGCCGGGATCCGGCGGGCCCGGGGCTCGGGTGCGCTTTTGGGGTAAGATCCGGTCCTCACGAGGAGCCTGAATGAGGCCAGGATCCACGGCGCCCCCGATCGTTTCGACACTCGCTTCGATCCTCCTGCTCTCCCTGATGGTTCCCCTTCCCCTCCTCGCCTCCCCGCCGGGCCGTTTCCTGGTGGTCTGCTCTCCGGGGTCGCCGGGGACCACCGCCCAGGCCCAGCCCACGATGGATTCCTTCGCCCGGGCCGCCGGGCTCTCCGCCGGCTGGCCCGACGGAAGCCTCGGCGCCGCCTACTTCGAGACCGCCGAAGGGGGTCTCACCCGCCTCTCCAGGCCCGATGCGGTCCTGGCTCTGGTTCCACCCGCCTTCCTGTCGCGCTACGGAGAGGATCTCGGGTTGAAGCCGAGGATGGAGGCGGTCATGGAGTCGGGCAAGCCGGAGATCTGGAGCCTCGCGGCCCGGAAAGGCCGGATCTCCTCGCCATCGTCCCTGAAAGGGTGGGAAATAACCGGTGCCCCCGGCTTCGCCCCCGACTTCGTCCGCGGCGATCTCCTGGAGAAGTGGGGGCCGCTCCCCGCCGACGCCCGGATCACCTTTACCCCACGGATCCTCACGGCGCTTCGCAGGGCCTCGGCCGTTGAAGATGTGGCGGTTCTGATTGACAGTGCCCAGACCGCGGCCCTCTCCACCCTCCCCTTCGCCCGGGACCTCGAGGTCGTCTGGAGCTCCCGCCCCATCCCGGGAGCGATCCTCTGCACCGTGGGGAATCGCCTGCCGGCGACCGAGGTGGGAGCCCTGGTCCGCGGGCTTGCCGGCCTTTCCAACAGGGAGGGAGGTCCGGAAGTGCTCAAGTCGCTGCGCCTCTCCCGGTTCGCCGCCCTGGATTCGATCACGGTGAAAGACCTTTTTCGCCCGCGGAAGAGCGCGGCGCCGGGCACGAAGCCTTGAGCCGGAGGCGGCGAGGGTACCTGGGGCTGCTCCTGCTCGGTTGTTCCCTCGCCGCCGGGTGCGCCAGCGCCCTCCGCGAACCCCCTGCCCTGCCGCAACTTGGAGGAGGGGGATCCCCGGCCCCCCCAGGATCGGTGGAATCCCTTCTCTCCCAGGCCGGTCTCTTGTATGCTACGCGCGCCCTCGAGGGGGTCCGGGAGGCCTCGGCAGTTTATCTGCAGGCCGCCCGGGCGGACGCCTCCCGGATCGAGGGGCTGGTCGGCGCGACTCGGGCCCAGGTGTGGCTCGTGGATCACGAGCCCGAGGCGGCGGCGCGGGAAGCCGCGGCGACCCTGGCGGTGCAGTCGGCCCAATGGTGCCTCCGGATCGCGCCGGAAGGTGCCGGGTGCCATTACTGGCTGGGGGCGGCGCTGGGAGTGCAGGCCCGGGAGAGGCAAAGCACCGCCCTGGACGCCCTGCCCCGGATCGAGCAGGCCTTTCTCCGGGCGGCCGGGGAAGATCCGGGACTTGACGAGGCGGGGCCCGACCGGGCGCTGGCCCTCCTGTATGTCCGGGCGCCGGGGTGGCCCACCGGGCCGGGGGATCCCGACCGCGGGCTCGAACATGCCAGGAAAGCAATGATGCTCAAGCCCGACTACCCTCCGAATCTCCTGGCTCTGGCGGAGGCGCTCTCCGCCACCGGTGACAACGGGGGAGCACGCGAGTCCTATTCCCGGGCCCTGGAACTGGCCCGGGGCCGGAGCGCCGCCGGTGACGCGGACGCGGCGGAGTGGATCCGGGAGGCGGAAACGGCCCTGGGGGAACGTTCCAGCGGCCCCTGAAGATGGGAGAGAGATGATGCGACGGACGGTGAGAGTGCTCCTGGTCGTCCTTGCCGGAGCCGCGTTCCTGGCGGCGCGTGCCGACACCCCACGGACCCGGCGGGTGCGTCTCGGGGAGGTGACCCTCTCCCCTTCCCCGGCGAAGGACCTCACGGCTCCGGAAGGGAAGACGCGCTGGGACCTCACAGGCGTCTCCCGCCACGATCCATGGACCCGGATCCTGGAGGTCAAGGGGAGCACCGTTCTGCTGGTGGAGGATCATCCCGGCTCGAAAGAGGCAACTGCTAACCGCTCCACCTTCTCCGATCCGGCGGGAGGTGACGCCGCCCTCCAATGGTGGTTCCCCGACCAAGATCCTGTCCAGCTGCGGATGGGCTCCAGGAAGAGCCTCACGGTGGACGAGACGAAGGGAGACGAAACCGACCGGCTCCAGATCCGGATCGAGGTGGTCGGGATCGGCTGGATCCATCTCCCTTCCGGGCCCCGCGAGGTCGTCCTCCAGCGGATCCACTTCCAGAGGGACCGGGCCGGAAGCCGCTGGAACCCGCCGGACCAGGCGGGATACCGCTGGGTGGATCCCCGCGCCGGCGTCGTGGCCGAGGTCCTGGGCCCGGCGGCCACCGGGACCGGCGCCCTCCTCGCCCCTGGATCGGCGAACGTCCTCGAGGCGGTGATCGAGGGGGCGGCCGACCTGAAGATTCACGTCAGCGAGCTCTACGCCGGCACACTTCACGACATCACCTACGGATGGGACCGGGGCTCCGGCACGACCGTTGCTTCCCTGACTCCTCAGTCCTACCCCACCATGGGGGACCTGATCGCCTCCAACACCTGGGACTTCTCCCAGAACAGCACCGGCACGGAAGTGGCCGCTACCACGACCCCGGTGAACTCCTCCGAAACCTGCAACTACAACCAGTGCGGCTACACCGTCCCCGCGGGCGAGCTGGAGCGGACCGACAAGAGCTTCAACGTCCCGGCCAACCTGGTCAAGATCAACGACGTGGCCGAGAAGATCGACGGCCCATCGGATGTCACCATCTGGCTGAGGGCCGGGGCCCAGAACGAGGGGAAGTCCGGTTCCTTCGGCAGCGGCGAGAGCCGCTTCTGCTACATCACCTCCGGAGGCGTCACCCGGAGCGAGGTCCCTCTCTGGCGCTTCTCCCACCTGGACGCCGGCTCCAGCGACTACTACTTCATCCCGGGAGACCTGTGGGAAGGGGGCCCCTTCAACTGCGAGCAGAACATCTATAACCAGGTCTGCGGCGCCTCACAGTTCGCCGACAAGATCTGGAGCAAGGGGTGCACCTCCTCCCAATATGGCGTCCACACCGGGAAGCAGTCGATCAGCGTGGTCAAGGCCGGCGTGGTGACCGTTCCCTCAGGGCACACCTTCAATGCCCTCCTGGTCCGGAACGTGGCCGACTTCTGCGTCTACACCAATCCTTTCAACCCGGGCTGCACCTCCAACTGCTGCCGGGATGTCCCCCCCTTTGTCGTTAGCAACAAGGCCGACGAGGTCCGGACGGTGAACTACCTCTGGCAGGTGCCACGCCTGGGGACGGTGGTCCGCCTCCAGTCGGAGCAGAACGCCCCGGTGGACCTGATCTCCTTCAGCACCCTCGCCGAGACCGACATCCATTTCGGCCTTTTCCCGCCGAAGAGCATCAACGTCACGGGGACCACGGCCACCTCCGTCAGCCTCTCCTGGGACCCGGGCGCCGACGCCCACCGGATCAGCGACTACAAGGTCTACTGGGACACCGACCCGGGCGCCGTTTCCCCCTATGCCTTCAACTCCGTCAGCAACCCGGGGCAGGTCTCCTTCGCCGGGGCCTCCGCCACTGTGTCGGGCCTCACGCCCGGCGTCACCCACTACTTCACCGTGACCTCCCGGAGCACCTTCACCGATCCATCCAGCGGGGTGGTGACCACCTACGAGAGCCTCCTCTACCCGACCCAGGTCTCCGGCGATCCCTCCTTCATCTATCCCGTGGAGGTGCAGGCCACCCCTCCCTGCCCTGCCACCGCCGAGGTGACGGGAGTGACGGTGAATACGACCGCGGTACCGGGAGAGATCCAGATCTGTTGGAACCCGGTGACCGATTCTTGTCTTACCGGGTATCAGGTCCTGGGGTCCGCCTCCCCGGCCTCGGATGCCGGATTCTCTCCGCTGGCCAGCGTGGGTCTCACCACCTGCTGGACCGGCAGCCCCGCGCAGTCGTATTTCCTGGTGATCGCGAAGGGGATCACCGGGAACGGACCCTGGGGCCACTACGGCCACTGACGGCAAGGTGGGTCCCATGATCAGGAAGGCCTTCCGCATCTGGATCGCAGTGGTCGTGGCGGCCCTCGCCGCCCCGTCCCTTCGGGCCCAGACCACCTCGGCCACCCTGGTCGGCACCGTCCGTACCCAGCGGGGGATCCCGGTCCCCGACGCCCTGGTCCAGGCCCATTCCGACTCCAGCGGGATTCTCCGGAGCGCCGTGACCGATTCGCAGGGGCGTTACCGGATCGATCTCCTCTCCCCCGGCACCTGGACGGTCCTGGTGCATCTCTCCACCGCCCAGGCCAGCGAGCCCCGGACGGTGCAGCTCCGGCTCCAGCAGACGCTCACCCTCGATTTCAAGGTCGGCTCCTCCCTCACCGAGACGGTCCGGGTGGTTTCCTCGGCCCCCCTGGTCGATCCGGTCCGGACCGGGGGAGAGCTGCGCGTGGAGGGGAGCCAGGCGGACGAGCTTCCCATCGCCGGCAGGCAGGTCACCGATCTCGCCCTGCTCGACTCCTCCATCCGGTCCGAGCCGCGCGGCGACTTCTACGGCGAGCGGGGATCGGTCTTCGTGGTGAACGGCCAGTCGGGGCGGGCCAATTCCTTCCTGGTGGACGGGCTCGACAACAACGACCGGACCAGCGGCACCTCCCTCAACGCCTATTTCTCCCAGCAGGTGATCAGGGAGTTCGTGGTCCTCACCAGCCAGTTCGCGCCGGAGTTCGGCCGGGCCAGCGGCGGCATCCTGAACATCGTCACGGCCCGGGGAGGCAACGAGCCGGCGGCGGGAGGCTTCGCCCAGGGAGTCTTCAGCAGCATGAATCAGCCCGGCTACTTCGTCTCCTCGCTGCCGAACACGGAGGGGGTCCAGGCATCCGGAGATCGCTTCGAGACAGGTTTTCACTTCTCGGGCCCCCTTCGCCAGGACCAGTCCTCCTACTTCTTCGCCTACGAGCACCAGCAGGCCGACGACGTGGTTCCCTTTACGGGGGTGACCCGGGAGGGCCTGCCCGGCGGGCGGGTCCTGGCCCCGGGCCGGGACGACAACTTCTTCCTGCGGACCGACTTCAACCTCCCCTCCGACCAGTACCTGATGGTCCGGCTCTCGGCGGACGACCGGTTGAGCAACGAGGTCAACGTGGGGGGGATCACCACTCCGGAGGCGGGGTTCCAGATTCGGGAGCGGGACTACCAGCTCGCCGCGAGCCTGACCTGGATCCTCTCCCCCACTCTGATGAACGAGGAGCGGCTTCTGATCGGGACTTCCCACTTCGATCAGTCCGGCAACTCCGACCGTCCCGGGGTGGAGCGTCCTTCCGGCGTCTTCGGAGGGAACAACCTCAACCACCAGACCCGCGACGAGGACCGGATCCAGTTCGTGGACAATCTGACCTGGCAGACCGCCGCCCACACCCTGAAGTTCGGCCTGGATTTTACCCGTTCCATCACCCGCATCCAGACGAGCTTCAATCCCAACGGGAACTTCCTCTACGAGACCGACAGACCGTTCGAGCCTGGGGACTGCGGCGACCTGATCCAGTCTCAGGTGGACAGGTACGGGAAGGGACCCATCCCCTGTCCCGGGATCCCGGGAGTGGACGACGACGGGGACGGGCTGATTGACGAGCCGGGATACATCGACACCTACCCGGTGGTCTACCAGCTCATCGAGGGGCGGCCCATGGCCAGCCTGGACGACAAGCAGATCGCTCTTTTCGCCCAGGACACCTGGCAGGCGGGAAAGAAGCTTCTCCTGAACTACGGACTTCGCTACGACCTGAGCACCTTCCATCTCCCCGAAGACGCCGTCGTGGCTTCCTCCATCGCCAATGGCGGCGCGCCGGTGGACCGGAACAACCTGGCGCCGCGGATCGGATTCACCCTCTCACCCGGCGACGGCGCCCGAACGGTGATCCGGGGCGGCGCCGGGATCTTCTACGACAAGATGGTCCTCGCCTTCCCCGGGGTGACCGCCATCACTTCGGGCACCCGTCTGGGACTGGAGTTTCCCCAGGGCTTCACCTACGAGATCACCGAAGCCGAGGTGGAGCAGTACGGCGTGGACGCCATCAAGCAGTATCTCGGGTTTCCGCGGGAGTTCGCCCTCTACTTCTCCACCGGCACCGAGCTGGACACTCCCTACACGGTCCAGTACAACCTGGGGGCCGAGTGGGCCGTGGGGAGGCGGGGGTCCTTCCAGACCAACGTCACCCGAGCTCTCGGCTACCACCAGTTTCTCCTGAAGGACCTCAACCCGGTGGCGGACCTTACCGCCCAGGGAGTCCCCGAGCACCGGGACAAGACGGTAGGATCCATCGCCTCCTTCGTCAGCGAGGGGAGGGGCTGGTATTCGGGCCTGGACCTCTCCTGGCGCTGGCGCGGCGATTCGGGCTGGTATTCCGTCTCGTACACCCTCTCCAAGGCCCTGGACCTCGGCCCCGATCCCCTCAAGGGAGGGATCTCCCTGCCTCCCTTCTGCGCCTTCACCGACCCCGACCCGGCCAACACGGATCACTGCCAGAGACTCTCCGCCTCCGAGAGCTTCCTCCAGGAGAAGGGGCGGACCGACTCCGACCGGCGCCATCGCTTCGTCCTCTCGGGCTCGTCGCACCTCCCCTGGATGGGTCTGAAGGCGTCAGGGGTCATCCAGATCGCTTCCGGCGCCCCCTTCAACGTGACCACCGGGCGCGACGAGAACATCGACGGGATCACCTCCGACCGGCCGGCCGGCGTGGCCAGGAACACCGGCGAGAAGACTCCCCTCGATTCGGTGAACGCCATCCGGGCCGAGGAGGGACTCCCCGCCGTCCACTCCCTCCATGAGCCCACCTTCATGCAGGTGGATCTCAGGATCTGGAAGCCTTTCAACTTCCGGGAGGGGCACGGAGGCGGCGAGGCCTTCCTGCAGGTCTTCAACCTCATGGACCGCTTCAACGGCGGGCCCATCGAGGGGCGGGCGACCTCGCTGAACTTCGGGGAGCCCATCGGCCAGGTCGGCCCTCCCCGCACCCTGGAGTTCGGCTTCAAGCTGGACTTCTGAGACTTGGTGGAACGGAACGACACCTCGATGAGCGGCCGCCTCGCGGGTACCCCCCTCGATTTTCAGCCGGGAGAGGATTACGCCCAGGACCTGGACGCGCGGGATCCCCTCGCCTCCTTCCGGAGCCGTTTCCACCATCCCCGGGGCCCGGGCGGCAAGCCTCTCATCTATTTCACCGGCAATTCCCTGGGGCTCCAGCCCCGCTCGGCCCTGGCGCTGGTTCACAGTGAGATGAAGGACTGGGCCGATCTGGCCCTGGGCGGCCACTTCCGGGTATCCAACTGGTGCTCCTACAAATACCTCAACGGCGGCCCCGGCGCGGTGGGGGGGTGCTTCGTACACGAGACCCACGGCCGGGACCTCTCCCTTCCCCGGCTTGCGGGATGGTGGGGAAACGACCCCGCGACCCGCTTCCGGATGGATCCCGAGTTCGTCCCGCGGGCCGGGGCGGACGGGTGGCAGGTGAGCAACCCGCCCATCCTGGCCATGGCGCCGCTGAAGGCCGCGCTCGCCATCTTCGACGAGGCGGGGCCGGAGGCGCTCCGGAGGAAGTCGATGGTCCTCACCGGCTACCTGGAGTACCTGGTGGATCGCCTGGAACCGCGTCTCTATGAGGTGATCACGCCGCGCGATCCGCCGGCGCGAGGGTGCCAGCTTTCCCTGCGGGCCGGGGGGAAGGCCCGGGAGATCCAGAAGGCACTGGAGAAGAAGGGCGTCATCACCGACTTCCGGGAGCCCGACGTGATCCGGGTGGCCCCGGTCCCGCTCTACAACCAGTTCCACGAAGTCTGGCGCTTCTCCCGGATCCTGGGGGAGAGCGCCGCCTCTTCCCTCTTCCGGGACTGACGGAAACCCCATGGCGGCCCTGACAGCGGAGAACCTGTGGGGAAGATGACGACCTACGACATCACTCCCGTCATCTCCCCGCGGCTACAGGTCTGGCCCGGCGACACGCCCCCCTCCCGGGAAGTCCTCATGGACATGAAGGGGGGAGCGAACCTGACCCTTTCTTCAATCCGCACCACCGTCCACGTCGGCGCCCACACCGACGCCCC
>Ga0315288_10011984_pt1 | contig 10904 bp, 12 predicted proteins | sample YL17G11_20_MG_FD_203454 | JGI IMG/M metagenome (GOLD analysis project Ga0315288, IMG submission 203454) | Sediment microbial communities from Yellowstone Lake, YNP, Wyoming, USA - YL17G11_20 | ecosystem: Environmental > Aquatic > Freshwater > Lake > Sediment | place: USA: Wyoming | collected...
TATATACTCCCAACATGCCTCCTCGGAGGCAAAGCGTTGCTCAAATTCCATTATTGTTTGTGGGTAGTCCTCCATACCCACAAATTCTATATGTTTAGTTTACTTGAGTCAAGCGGATACCCCAAAACACTTATTTCACGCTTTGTAACTATTTGACTTTACTATACGCGTAATTAAGAAAAACAGTCAATTTGAACTTTTTCGACAGTCTCAGATGTAACATGCGGGGTTTTCAATGTTTCTTGCAATCTGCAAAAGTAGATTTAAGGTGGCTGTTTATTGTGAGATTGGTTTGCTAATGTTAAAAATATCGGCCTTCCACTTATGACTGTCAATGGTAGGATGTTACACTGAAAACCTAAAAATTGGGCAGTGGTAAGGACACAAGATTTTGGGGTAACATTGCATTCAGCTGCGGGCGCGTCCGGCCGCCAGGGAAAGCTGTTACCTCCCACCGCGTCAACAACGTCACGTGAGATATGAAAGGATTAGCCCCCAATTCTTTCGAGCGTGACGTCCACTGTTTCAGCCCCGCCATCCAATGGAAAAACAAAGCCCTGGCTTGGATTCCAGTAGAAGTAATCGCCCGCTACAGGGATGGGCGGGATAGCGTTCTTTTGGCTCATTTGAATGAGTAGGCAGTGCCGCCCCTCTATCAGCCTTTCCCGGTAGTAGGTAATACCGCGAATTGGAATGCTATAGGGTGGCGGACCCGGATCTATCACTTGGTTCTCCCAGCTGCCTCCATCCGGCGGCCTATTGGGCATAACCGTATTTCCATCGGGGCACTCATACAAAAATGCTGCAACCACAGCAGGATCATAGTCAATCGTATCACCCTCGGGCAAACTGATGTTTACAGTCAGAATATCGGCCTGATCGTAAAACTCGTTTCCACAATTGCATTCCGGATCAACGGAGGTGTCTATGATCGATTCTGTACATTCGCAGGGACCCCAGCAATCGCCGGCTTCGTTGCAGGTTTGTATACCGTCCGGTCGGTCGCCAAAACCGCTACATTCACATGCCTTTGTTTTACCGGGAGCGCAGGCCTCATTCTCTACACAATCAACAATGGGGGAGCCGTCATCGTCACGAACACACCTCACATCCACACCCGTGCAAGCGTGATTAAAAAGAACCGAACCGTTCTCAAACATTAGAACAGCTCTCCACGCATCGGTGTCGGATGGTGTCTCCAAGGCAACATGCTCCAGTGGATGACCTCCGGAATAAGGATCAGATTTGTCGCATGTCCCTGTGAAACCAGGTTTCAGGTAGCACCCATTGTCGCCCGGTCCGTTACCAGTTGCGCCAGCCTCCAAATTGAAACAAGATAGATTCTGGGCCTCAGCATAGGTTATGGAGCCATCCACAATGGGACATGCGCCGTCTGATTCCGTGCCTTCAAATCCCGCGGTAATCGAGCGCAGTTCCATAATGGTCGGTACACGCCAGTCATCAAATCCGCCCAGGACCAATTCATTGCAGTATTGGTCTGCTTCAAACGCTCTTACGCCTTGGTCGTCGTAATTGAGGGCTTCCCGCTGCGGGTCCTGCCAGCAAAGGCTGGTATCGGGGTCACACACGACGTTGTATTTCGTGACATTTTCATTGTCTTTATCACATGCACTTACAAGGAATGCGCCGACTACCAATAAAACTAGAAATCTAAAACATAGTCTTTTCATATCCCACCCTTTATTTGATTTTTCTCAGTATAGAATAAACGCCTAAAGAAAGTTTGATAGAATTTGCTCTTTGACAGGTCAACTATAGGAAATAGCCTTTTGTTTGTCAATTATAAATAACGCGGATTGGCACAACATGTGAGAATAATTGAAATGAAGAAATAAGTTTAAGATTCTTGCAAGCTCCTCCAATAGTTTTCAGGTGGGTATTTATCGCATGTTTGGTTTGCTAATGTTAAATATTTCAGCTATAATAATCTCTTCCTCCACCACACTGCCTTCTGCTATCCTAAAGGCCCTCACCTGAGGATGAGAAAAATCCTGAAGAGAAACAATGAAAAAGGCGGTGTCGGGATAGAACGCCTGTCGTATATCTAATGAGGAGGGATAACAGGGATGATGGGGGTGAAAGTGGTACACACCCAAAAGTTTCAATGATAATCGGTCAATCTCTTCGAACGCCTCTACCTGCTGTAGATGATCAAGCTCGTACTCATCGTCACTTTTTGCAATGTTGTTCGTCTTAAATAGTTTTGTGATGGTATCCCCCTTTCCTGCTAACATTCTGCAGCACTCTCGAGGATACTCCTCCTGTGCGTGCTTTTTCATTTCTTCTACGATTTCCCTGATGATGGTAATCAATGGCGCCTCCTGCATATGGTCAATGATTCACTATGCATGATTAGTGATGTATGCTATATAATCATATAGACTGAAAAACTCTAGAGATCAAAATAACAAATTCATTCCATGCGATACTTTATTCAAGAGATGGGTTAACTGTATGACCATTCTGTAAATGGTCCAGGAAAATGGAAACAAAAGCTTTAGATCGAACAGCTCAATTCTTTAGATATTCATTACTCACCTGTGCACTCATCTATGTGGTGGTCTATCTTATTCTTGCTCTCTTCCGGATTCAGTATCCCTTTGAACTCGAGTGGATGGAAGGGGGTTCGGTAGATCATGTCAGAAGAATACTTCGTGGACAAAAGTTGTATGTGAGTCCTTCACTTCAATTTATTCCCTACATATATACTCCTTTTTATTTTTATTGTTCAGCTGCGGTAAGTAAAATTCTGGGCATTGGATTTATACCACTGAGACTTATATCGTTTATTTCATCACTAGGCTCTTTCTTTATCATCTTTCTTATTGTTAAACAGGAGACAAGAAATATCTTTTCAGGCGTGCTCGCTTCATGTTTATTTGCCGCTACCTTTCAGATAAGTGGTGCATGGTTTGACATCGCGAGAGCGGATTCACTCTTTCTTTTCCTTTTACTGTTGGCAGTGTACATAATGAGATTCTATACCTCACGACAATCTTATATAATCGCAGGTGTGTGTATATCACTCGCTTTTTTGACTAAACAGACGGCATTATTTATTTCTTTACCATTAATGGTTTATGCTATCTATCGTAGTCGACGCTGTTCCATTTTCTTTATAGGAATTATAGTGGTGATAGTGGGAATAAGTACGATACTACTCAACTATCTACATGAGGGATGGTACAGCTTCTATGTGTTTGAGTTACCGAGAGAACATACTACATTACAACACATACTCATGCAATTCTGGAGTAAAGATCTCTTATCATCACTCCCCATTGTATGTGTGATGTCACTTTTTTATTTATTCACCCAGCTTCTGCACGCACCCAAAGAGGAATTCCTTTTTTACTTTTTACTTGCTGTTGGCATGATAGGCGGAGCCTGGATTTCCAGATTACATATAGGTGGTTATCTTAATACGTTATTTCCTGCGTATGCTGTTTTATCTATCCTTTTTGGACTCGCAACACATACCGTTTCTGAACTCATCAATGCTGCATTTCAAGAGAAAAAGAAACTGATGGAAATCTCTTTTTACCTTGTGTGCATTGTACAATTTGCCTCTCTTGGGTATAATCCTCTTCGTCAAATCCCAACTGTCAAAGATTTAGAAGCAGGTAAAAACTTGATTACTGCTATAACACAGATAAAGGGTGAGGTATTTGTCCCTTGGCATGGTTATTTGTCTGCCCTTGCTGGTAAAAATAGCTATGCACACCGAATGGCTATGATAGATATCTTGAGGGGTAATGATGCGCGAGCTAAGATTAAGTTGAATAACGAGATCCAGCAGGCTATACGAGAAAAAAAATTTGCTGCAATTATCCTCGATATTCGTCGATTCGAATTTGATATTGAAAAATACTATAAAATAAAGGAACTCGTTTTTACTAATAAAGAAGTATTTTGGCCAGTTACAGGTTTGAGAAGAAGACCTGAATTTATCTATGTTCCGAAAAATGGTAATGCGTATTGACTATTTAGTTAGAGAAAGTCACACCAGAAAGAGGAGAAATGCAAGAAGAGTCTTTATGCAGATGTATGGGAGGCAGGAACTTATAGTCCTTTTTGATTTTATTCTTTAAGTTCAGTTGACACAACATGTTGGGGCGGATCTCTGTAGTCATTTTGTCAACCTTACTTGCAATCTTTACCACTCGCTAAATAGCAAACTATAGTGTATATTACAGGCAGTAGTATTAGCTCAGCCATTGTTTGGCTTGAGTCACATCCTCATTAACCTCTAGAGAAAGGAGATGTAACATGAAGGTATCACAGGCCGTAAAGTATTGTCTCGATTATCATGCCCAGAATTCCAAAAAAAAACACCACCATTAACTATCAGGTACTTCTCTCAAGATTTAATGAGCAATTCAGCGAACGTGATCTACACTCTATAACCTCAGAAGAAATACTTACCTTTTTGACCCACCTTAATGAAAAGACTAAACAGACAACCAAACGCCTTCGTTATGCCCTGCTCAATGCCTTCTTCAATCTCATCAAGAACACCCTGGATGAGAACATCTCCAACCCTTGTAACACCCTGATGCTGAGGAAAATATTCAGGAACACCAGAGGTATTCAGTGGACAATTTTCGAGAAAGAAAGCATCGATGAGATAATATTCAAGACGGCAAATCTTCGCAATCGTCTGATGCTTGAGCTAATGGCCAGAGGTGCGATGAGAATCGGGGAGGTTCTTAAAATCAGGCCACGAGATGTTGATAGTAGGAAAATTATTTTGCGTGCTCCCAAGAGTGGCAGAGAATCAGAGGTGGTGTTTATTCCACAAAAGGTAGCAGACCGACTCAAGGAATACATCAGGGTTAATAACATCGACATGGATCAGCGGATTTTCCCATTAACCTATGGAGGTGCCAGAGAAGTTGTAAAGAAGGCTGGTAAACTGGCTGGCATTTCCCTCAAGTGCCATGATCTCAGAAGGCATGCTGCAACCTATGCGTCACGTTCAGGGACACCTATTGAGATTGTGAGCAAAGTGATTCTGAGACATTCCAATCTGCCCACTACACAGCGTTATCTTGGAAAAGTCAGCGAAACTGAAGCGGTAAGGTGGATAGAAAATCTTTATGGTTAAAAAATTGAAACCGAGGTAAATTCATGATAGGATTTGCCTCGGTTTAATTATTTTTGCTATTAGGAGAATAATGGGGATAGGTGTTCGAATTTTTCTAATCGATGATTATGATTCACTTCATCGCATTTCTATGGCACGCTATGACAGGATGACAAACCCTGATTCTGATGAGCGTTTTACAAAGTATGCAGGAAGGCGGATACGATGTGCCATGATATTTTTGGAGGTGAAGGAGCGAAGGCCAATATCCGTTGTCCGGACAGATTACTATTATCTGCCTTTTGATGACGAGGGACGGATTGATAATATAGAGCTGGAAAAAGAGAGAAGACTTACGTCAGAAATGTCTCAACCTATTTTTGAAGAACAAAGCCTCAAAAAGGTTCTTGATGCAAGAAGCCATTTTGCTAAAAAGCGTTACAAACATGAGTTTCGGTGGACGCCTAATCCAGCAATAGAGATTGCTATTATGAGAGCAATATTTGGTAAAAATACAGCTCCGTGATTCGTGAGAGATCCATTATACTATATTGGACTTCCAACGAGCTTAATCGCAGCTTTGTTGCAACGGGTTAATTTAAGAGGATATTTTCAAAAGAACTCAATTGTCGTAGTAATCAAGTTCGTTGCTCATAGGATACCGCCTGCGGTATAAGTTAGCTTTTTACAAAGTCGTCAATGGTTACAGGTGAAAGGAAATGTCGGACGAAATACAAGAACACATTGAATGGTTCTTTACTCAAAAGAAAATACCAGTAATTGTTGAGCACCGAAATCGCGGGTATTCTATGTTTAGATTTGATACAGGTGAACCACTTGCAAGACTTCGTCGAATCCCCAAGGAAGATTATTTCGAGGTACTCTGGTGGAGCCACAAAGAAAAATGGGATCATATTGGTGATTGGGGCGGAATAATCCAACCATTAGATGAGGCACTGGAATACATTTTGAAAGATCCGATGGGTTGCTTTTGGTATAGCTAAATCTGATTAACATAAAGTGGTGGGGGTGTTTGCAGGTAACACCTACGTTATGCTGTAATATCATGCAATACCTTGCAGTACTTTTAAATTGTCTTAGGTTTGAATTACATATTGTAGTGTTGTAATTTTTGGCCTTAAACTATTTTCTGACCATGGTAGTTATGTTGCGAGTTTTTGGGGACAAATTAAGATACAATATGTTGTATGTATTTTGCTTAACGAAAAACTGAGTTGACGGTGACAGACAATTCAAAAGCCATACGTTGTATCCCCGTCAGTCCCTGTGATTCGTTACCTTCCTATGGCTTTTTTTGCATAGTTGCTTATTCCAAACTTGGTAGTTCTTCTGCTGGAATCAAAATCCTTATTGAACGTGCCTCCCCTGGTGTTCTCTTGATTAATTCTTTCTTTTCCAATGTAATTACCATTTGATGGACAGAAGGTGGGCTAACCTTGAAGTACCTCTGCATATCGGCTTCTGCAGGGGCACATCCATTAATCTTTGTATAGTAATGAATGAAAGCAAGATACTGTCCTTGTTTTGATGTGTGTTTCTTCTTCATGTCTATTATTAAAATTGCGTGATTTAAAATCTTAAATACACTCCTGAAGAAGATAAGAAAGACATCAGAAGTGTGGGTACCGCTTCCTCTGAATTGACTTGTTATGATTTTATTTTTCCATATGCATTAAGGTTATTACCTCTTTGATATTTTTTCCATTCCGAATCAAATTTCTTAAATTCTTCATCATTAATCAAATTTATCTTTTTCAAAGCAAATATAAGTGATCTAATGGATATAGGAGGTGGTTCCATGTTACGGTATGCTTTGCAATTTGAGCACCATCTCCTTACAGGTTTTACCCCTTTTTCTGCTCTTATTCGTTCTCTTTTTTTTGTCATTTCATCGCACAGTTCCCGACACGCTTCCCAACTCAATGAAAAATTCCATTTTTCCTTTAAATCATTTAGCATTTCAGGGAACCAAGCTCTTTGTGAATCTCCAGCAGCCATTTTTTAAAGAACTCCTTGTATGCCTCATAAACCTTTCTAGCTTTAACGTCCTCTATATCACAGACTATCCTATTGGTAGAGGGTAAAGTAATCTTGAAGGGTATTACCAAGAAATTTCACAGCAGGTTTCTAATCCCGAGGTATGTAGATCAGCTTGAAAACTGCAACATACTTCTAGTATCAAGTATTTCGGTGTAAAAGAACTATGTTACCCGCAGCCAGATGTATTGAAAGGTTGTAAGACTATTTTAATATTTTGATAATGTCTGGCTTCCCCAGTCTTTTTTGAAACTTTTAAAATACAGTTCCTCAATAAAATCCGGTAATGGTAATTTCCATTTTTCCTGCCTATGATTGGCAAGACTACCAAACTTTTTAGGATTCATACCAAGTTCTCTCGCCATTTGGATATGAATATCAGATAGGTGAAATTTCTTTTTTGCTTCAATCCATTTTTTATTTTTGTCTGTCATTTTTTCTCATCACTATTGAGCGTGTGGGAACTCCCTCATATTAGAGAAACAAGGAAGTGTTTCCAATATATGAATGAAATCTTGAATTTTAGCTTCTCAGACATTCTGGAGATAGTATACATAATTTTAGGATTGACTCAAAGATATTGTGGCAGGTGTTTGTAGAAAAATAAAGTGGTTTCTAGCCATTATCGGAGGTAGTTTTTAAGTCGGCATTTACTGTAAGATTCGTTCAGTAGTGTTGATAATTTCGGCTTCCTGGACGGTGTCCTTGATGGTAGTAGTGGTAAATTTTAGTGACAAAATGGTAGCCACAAGATGTATGGTCATTAAAAGAAAAGGCAGAGACTAAACCCTGCCTTTCCGGTATGATTATGACCACCTGTTTTTACATGGGGAAAAGACTTGACCTGAAGATCATATGGTCATATGAATAGTGCAGGGATTGTTATGAAGTAATTTCTTAACTCAGTGTTCTCAGTGCCTCTGCAGTGAGAGAAAAAGGAACGAAAACATGAACACCTCAAAAACAAGTTATGACCTGACATCATCATTATGCCGCTATTGTATGTGCCTATTTGTACTGTTGAGCTTTTTTGCATGTTCTATAAACGCATTTGCCTTCCCACGAACAGACGATGATCTGATTGAAATGACCTGCGGCGAGGAGGATTCCAAATACGTCCTGATAGCCTACGATACCATCCACGGCTCAACCGCCGAAGTTGCCGAGCATATCGGTAATAACCTATGCGATCAGGGGTTCCGGGTAGATCTGCGCCTAGCAGCAAATGTTGAAGGCATCAACGAGTATGATGCCGTGATCGTGGGCAGCGCACTCTATCAATTTACCTGGCTAAAGGACGCAAAGGAATTTCTGCAAGAGAACCAGACAGCCTTAGCCCAACTACCCACCGCATATTTTATTGTCGGCGCTTCTATGTCTGAGGACACGCCCGAGAACCGTGAGGTGGTGAAAAAAACCTTTGTTGACCCAGTGCTGAAGGAGTTTCCAGATATAACGCCCCTGTCAATCGGTCTATTTGGCGGTGCGGTTGATTTTGCTACAAATGATTATAATCTCTTAGAGTGGGTTGTGCTGAAAATTCTAGGGTTAATCCTTGGGTATACTGACAGTGCCGACTGGCGCAACTGGAATGCCATCGACATTTGGAGTAAAGAACTTGCTGGTAAATTCTAATTCTGAAAATTCATTGAGGAAATTATGGGGCCCAGCATTACTACTGAAGGAAGGAAGGAAGGAAGGAAGGAAGGAAGGAAGATAGATAACTAACTAAATAGCAATATAGTTTTTAGTTTTTGCAAAAGTTAAAGGTACTTTTCAGGAAGTTATTTATTGTATGTTTGATTTGGTAGTATCAAATTTTTCGGTCTTTCAATAGCTTGGAAGCATGGTAGTATGTCAAATAATTTTAGCCCCTTGAATTACTAATCATAGTATGTGTAAAGTGTGTAGTTAGGTATATCCATCTTTTGTTGAGTTTTAGTCACAATTACTAACATACAATATGTTGTATTCAGTTACTATCTTGTCTTTTATTTTGTTTATGATCTGGATGTAGTTTCTCATACAGTTTTTGTTCTAGTTCCTTGGAATTGGTTAGTTTCAGATCTTCATATGCTTGCAAAGCCCATTTCCCATTACCCTGCTCAAGATGAAGTAACCCTGCCCTGTACAAATGGTCAGCTGCCATAGAATTCAAGCCTTTTTTTAAATAAGCATAACCAAGATTGTGATGAGCAGCAGCAGAATCAGGGTTTATAGCTATGATCTTATTGAATTCAACTATAGCTTCATCAAACATTTCTTTTTCATTATAAGTAACCCCAAGATTATAATGTGCATCTATATGATTAGGTTTTATGGCAATGCCTTTCTTGTATTCAGCGATAGCTTCATCTAACATTCCTTTTTCATAATAAGTAATTCCAAGGTTGTAATGAATTCGTTCATTATTAGGATTTATGGTAATGGCTTTTTTAAAACATTTAATTGCCTCTTCATAATTCTTAGTGTTAAAGGCTTTAACTCCTTTGTTAAACCATTCTTCCTCTTCTTTTTGGTCTGTTTGTATTATCTTTTCTGTTTTGAGCTTCACACCCCCATCTTTTCCCATGTCTGACTTATCTTTCACTATCTCTGCCCATGCCATACTAGTCACAAAAACCAAAACGATCACGATGAGTGATATTGATTTCTTCATAGCTTATCTCTCTCCAAATAGGTTTCAGTCTTACGTATCACCTTATACCACAGAATACTCTATGAGTAAAGGATATAGAAGTGATTTTTCAATGATTAATATGGAGAAACTTTACACTCTTGATCCCAACATGTTGTGGTATCAAAAATGAGCAAAAAATTTTACCATACTTGCAAAAATAGCAAAAAGGTAGGATTGATACATACATTTCGAATCTTCTATTTTTTTAGAGAACTCATGATTGACACTTCTGCTATTAAAACAAACGCCCAAAAGTTGAAACACCAAACAGGTAAAAAGATCTCTGAAAGGAACTGGAGAAGTTGAGAAGAAGATAGGATTTTAAGGTTTGATAGTTGGTCTTCTGAGGAGTGAATGATTGGCGGAAAGCGGGTATCTTTTTACCAGAAAAGTGATTGCCGAATACCTGGGAGTTTCAAAAGACCAGGTGATTGCCTTGATGAAAGAGGGGGCTCCTATCGCTAAAAATGTGAGGGGAACTTACTGGACGATGAAAGAAGTTCTGGATAGGTGACTGAATGAGAGGCTGGAGAAGGAGTTGGGAAATGGGGGTGGGGTGTAAGATTATAAATTTGATATTGCTATTGTTGAGACTATGGCAAGTTATGTTGTGAGTATGATTATGTTGTGAGCATTTGATTCCATCCATTTGATTCTCTCCATAACGAGGATATACTATTTTTAGTTGAAAGTTGAAAAGTGGCTCCCCCCGTGGGATAATCCACGGGATTAGCTATAAACCATTAAAGAAAGGAGCCACTTATGAGAGTAAACACCAGGAAGAGGAGAAATGCAAGAAGGATATTTGAGCAGATGTATGGGAGGCAGGAACTGATAGATCGGATGTATCAGATTATATCTAAAGGGAAGCAGGGGCTGGATGCGTTTTTATTAGAAGTAGGCAGGATGATGGCAGAGACCATTATGTATATACTTAAATTCAACAGCAAGCGGTATAAATTGGATAGGCAACAGTTACTAAGCATTTGAAATATAAGGAGTGGGGAGTTAAATTTCCCAAAATGTGTAGTGACAATTATTTTACAGGAGTGAGTATTT
>Ga0315288_10011985_pt1 | contig 10904 bp, 10 predicted proteins | sample YL17G11_20_MG_FD_203454 | JGI IMG/M metagenome (GOLD analysis project Ga0315288, IMG submission 203454) | Sediment microbial communities from Yellowstone Lake, YNP, Wyoming, USA - YL17G11_20 | ecosystem: Environmental > Aquatic > Freshwater > Lake > Sediment | place: USA: Wyoming | collected...
TCGGCCTGTGCGCTCATGCCAAAGTATGGCTGCCATTCAGCCCCGTTCCCGTAACGGGTCAGACTTTTGCCGTGCTGATGATCGGATCGCTGCTGGGTGCCCGCCGGGGCTGCCTGGCCGTGCTTGCCTACATTATCGAAGGTGCCGCCGGGCTGCCCGTCTTTGCGGTCGGAATTGGTTCCGCTGCCCTGTTGGGTCCGACCGGAGGATATTTGTTCGGTTTCATTCCCGCCGCGTACATCACGGGACGGCTGGCGGAAAAGGGATGGGACAGGCGGTTCGGAACGATGGTTTTAGCGATGGTTTTCGGGAATCTGGCCATCTTCACGTTCGGGCTGCTCTGGCTTTGCTGCCTGACGGGATTCAACACGATGGTCTTGACTTTGGGCTTATATCCGTTTATAATCGGGGATTTAGTAAAAATAATATTAGCTGCAATACTTTTACCAGCCGGCTGGAAACTGCTTGGTTACGGCGGGCTCAACGGCAAAAGTGAATGAGCAGAAAAAATTCTTGGGGAATAGTGTAATGGTAGCACAACTGACTCTGGATCAGTTAGTCGAGGTCCGAATCCTCGTTCCCCAGTTTTTCCACTCATTCCCCGGCGTCATCATCACGTAGCGAATAGCCCTTTCTAAAAAGCGCACGAGCCGAAAAGAACCGTAAAATATATCCCCTATGGGGAAAAACTACAAAATGCTCCAAAGTGTCGTTTTAGCAAGCAGGGCTAAAAAGCCTATTGTGAAAAGAATACAAAACAATATGATCCATGTATCGTTTGTATTGTGGTTTGCTTGCTTATGCGGTTGTTGTCTCTCGTATTCTGCCGGATTGTAGCGATATTGCCAATATGAAGCACTGCCATCCAAGTTGTCTAAAACTTGTCTTTCCTGCTTTGACATGAGTAGACCCTCCCAAAATAAAGTATAAAACAGAAATCATACAATGCAAATGGGGCTAAATGTCAAGGTAATAGGCTGATAAGAGGTTTGAAACGCGGACATTTACCGGCTAAGTAATTGTTATAAAAGGACTTATGCAAATACTAAGAGGGTAAGATAGCAGGAGCTAAAAAGTTCTATGAAAAAGAAAATGAGTTGAGGGCTTGATTATCTTCTGCGATCGCAGTCCTTTTTCTACAAATGACCAAAGAATCTCCCAGGGTAGCCCTGAGAGGCGTTTTGTGACCTTAGAATGAACAATCTGCCCTCGATGGTGCCTGGCGCAGATTTAGAACACCCTATAGGCAAGGTATACTAACGCAATCACAGAAAAAGCGATAATGTTAAGATAGAAGTAATTTAAGCAGCTCATTATTCTTCCCCCCCTTTTGAATATAATTATATACCTATTATATATGTTCCAGCATTGAAAGTCAAGAAAATTCTCTGCTCGATTGCGTTAAGCAGGTAGGATGCGATGAATCGCATCAATTATTTAAGGAAAAACCAGGCCAATTCCGGGCCACCATATTTAATTCCAGCCGATGTCAACCCATCGAAAAACACACCTTATGTCATTGCGACCAGGCCAATAGGCCGACGCGGCAATCTAAATGCTCAATAGCAAAGAATCAATAATCAATCGCCACGCCTGTCATTATCAAGCAAAAATCATTGAAAAATGTGCCCATATGGAGCAGGTGGACAACTTTGATTCCCTTCAATGAGAGGGAGAAATAAGTAAGGTGTCCCCCGATTTCATAAGTTATTCGCAAAGGTCGTGCCATCGCCTGACTGTAGCAGCAAACAGGAAGGCGGTAAATCATTATTTATATTTTAAGGGCTGGCCCCTATGCCTCCTCAAGAACAGATGACCTTATTGTACCACTATGAATTCGCGCCCTGCATGAAGGGTGGTGGGTGGCAGCCACTGAGCGAACACAGTGAGCGAAGTGGATGGTTTTCAATCTTCTTAAAACAATGCCAGAGTCTTTTTTGATTCTTGCTGCCATATCAATGTCATTAATCCAACAATCCATATCCTCCCCATCCACTTCATTCGCTTCGCTCATTCAGTGGCTGCCACCGGGCCGTGTTCATTGGTACTACAATCTTTCAACTTCTTGTTTTTTCTGCTTGATATCGGAATCCGGCTGCCATAACGACCTTCGAAATAAGACGTTATGATTTGTTTTGAATTTTGAGTTTTGGTGATTCGGATTTGTTTAGGTTTTTGGATTTAGTGCTTCGGATTTGGTTGCGGCCTTCAGGCCGCGCCAATTTAATCAGTGTCTAAATAAAATTCTAATTTTTTTTAATTATTCACTTGACGGCCAACTCTACGGTAAGTATGATAATAATATAACTATACATGTGAATGGTTAACAGTGTAATATAAATCGCAAACCGGAAATCGAAAATCTTAAATCAGGAGAAAATATCATGTCAACTAAAGTACAAATCAACGCTAATCAACAGAACGCTCAAAAATCGACCGGGCAGCAGACGGATGAGGGTAAGGCCGTGGTTTCGCAGAATGCGGTCAGTCACGGGCTTTTTGCCGCCGAGGCGGTAATTTCGGGCGAAGATCCGGCGGATTATGAACTTGTACAAGACGATAAACAGGCTTAAACAGTACCAGGTGATACGTCAAATACAACGGGACGAAGCCGGCAAGCAAGAATCTGCCCGGGCCATCCCCAAAGCCTGCGGCTTTGAGGCTGCCACGCGAGCGCCTGCGGATAAATTTAGCGATTTGAAAAAACAAAGCCAATTCGCAGCCGCACATCTTGTCGCAAAGCCTTTAATGAAAGAAGATTATAGCAATAGCCCCGCCGGCGGCGACGAAAACAAAGCCAAACAAGCTTGTCCCTTCAGCAAGTTCAGGGCAGGCTCTGAGCAGCGTCGAATGGAGCCAATTTCACACTCCAGCGCTGGCTGATGGAGTGGAAACAAGAGAAAAATCAGTCGCGGCAGCTACCGGTTAGCCGGATGAAGCCTGGTTACGGAGTAGAGAGCGAGCCGATTCGATCCTCATTTTTAAGGCTGATAATGGGGCTTTAAAGGAATGTCTCAACTGCGAAAGAAAGAAAAACAGTGAAAAACTATCAGAAAATTGAATTACTCAAGTTAAACTTGATAGATATCTCACCGAAATCAGGAGGACCGGTTAAGATTTTATTTAGGGCTCCCGCAGTCCGTTTTGGAGAACCCGTAATGAATTTATGTTGCCGTATCGGGGATTGGTTCTTTAAGAGACTCGCCGCCTTTTTCGGCATTATCCTGCGGTTGCTTGTCTTCCGGGGATTGCTGCTGCGGCTGTTTTGCCTCGGTAGCGGGCTCCCGTTCAATCCCCTGCGGAGGACTCAGCAGCACCTTCTCGCCGACCTGCAAACCGCTGGCGATCTCAACAAAGGTGTTGTTAAACGCCCCTGTTACGACCTCACGTTCCTCCGGGCCCGAGTCAGTTGCGACATAACAGAATTTCTTGCCGGCACGATTTTCAACAACCTGAACCGGCACGATTTTGACGCCGCGCAACTGTTCGACGAGAATCTCGACTTTCGCCGACATCCCCGGCTTGAGAACATCGTGCGACCCCTCGATCGTGACATATGTCGTATAGACCTTCACGCCGGGATCGAACCAGCCTTGCTGAGGATCCGGCAATGGGGCGACCTTAACCACCTTACCTTGAAACGCCAGGTCCGGATGGGCTTCCACTGTAACTGTCACATCCTGACCCGGCATAACTTTATTTACCGACGACTCGTGGACTCTCAGTTCAACGCCCATAATATTGGAGTTTGGAATGGTAAAAATCTTCTGGCCCCGGCGAACCATGTCTCCGACCTCGATCGGATCCTCGCGCCTTTGATGCCAGTCCGCACTGGTGCCGTAGACGATGATGCCGGGACTCGGCGCACGGATAATGCACGCGGCAATCTGCCGCTCAAGCATGGCAACATGGCTCTTCTGGAGATTAAACGAGGCTTCGGCACCTTCAAGTTTCGCCTGGGCCTGGGCCAGTTCGGATCGCGTGCTGGCCACGGTCCGGTCCGATTCACGCCTGGCTTCGTGGTAGTCGCTAAGAAGCTTCTTTGTTTGTTTTGGAAATACATAGAGCTTATACAATCTGAGAGCTTCTTCTGCACTTTCTTTTTGAATCCGAAACCGGCTCACATCCAGTTGAGCACTTTTCAAATCGAGGTCCGATGCATAATTCGCATCATGAAGCTTTTGTGTACCAGTTAAAACGTCTGTCATTTTCTCGAGCTGTCCCTCGGCAAGAAGAATATTATTTTGATATTGCTTCAACATTTGTGAAGCCTCGCCGCCCAATCCATTCGGGTTTTCAAGAAGCTCCAGCAATGTTGCCATATCGATCGCAACGTTCGGGTCCCGGCTCTCCTCGTCGACGAGTTTCTGCGATGCTTTCTCGCCCAGGTAGTTTTGCAGGTCCATAAGGCCAAACTCAACCGCCAATTGTGCCGCGGCAATGTCGGATTCGTTCTGCTTCTTCTGGATCAGGTGAGCCTCCTGAGCCCCTAAATAATTCGCTTTGGCAGCCGAAAAATCGATCAGATCGCGATTGTAAATATCCTGGAGCTCGGCTGCGTTTAATTGGCAGAGGATTTTTCCATTTGCAACATCTTCCGGAGTAATCACAGTACCCTCGGGAACGATACTGGCAATTTCGACGCCCCGGCCCTCAACCTCACACATAATATCCGTGGACTCCTGAGCTTTGATATTGCCGCTCTCTGTCACCGTGATGACCAGGTCATCCTCGCGTACTGTGAATGTGCCACTCGCGCCACCGGCATCGGTTGATAACGGCGTTCTCATCCATCCCGAAAGCACAATCGCGGCACCGCCAATTACCAGCAGGAGAACTATGATCCAAAGCCGCTTACCCTTGCGTTTCCCAGTTCCACCCTGCCGCCCATTTTTGTTGTCTGTTTGTTTGTTCTTGTAATTTACCACTTTCCTCGCTCATATTTTTCAAATATACATGATTAACATTCCATTTATAGCGCTGCTTTTATTAGATTACACGATATTACATGAATTTTCAACTACTTTCTGCTTCTCCTGCAGAGATGGCAGTATAGCATCTGATGGTACATTTGACCGGTATGGAAAAATCGCTTCAAATCTTTCATAAACAGGTGTTTTCAGCTAAAATGAGAAACAAACTTAATAAACTCACTGCAAAGAAATTAACATAATGCAGGAAAAATCGGTCAAGCAGCAGAAAAAAATTAAAGCACAAATATCATCTTATTTTCGTAAGCATTTGTCTTTGAATGAATTAACCACTCCAGGCAACCGTCCTATAATATAATTTTGGTAAAATCTTAAAAAAAATGTTCACAAATATTGACAAAGTGGCAGGAAGTGGTATAATATCCCATCTTGAATAACTCAAGTGGGACTATTGCCATGCTATTATTAACAGGCGAATACCAACACGTTGTCGATAACAAAAGCAGAGTCCTGATTTCTAACAAGTTAAGAAACCAGATTGATGTCGATGAGCACGGCAGCAATTTCTATCTCGTTCTCGGCGCCAACGGCATACTTTGCTTGTATCCCGAGAAGTATTTCGAGCAAATAGCCCTTGCGGTTACGCCCGGGACCACAGCACCTGACGAGGCTGTAGTGTTCGAGCGAATAAGCTTTGCCATGTCAAGCAAGGTGGAATTAGACGGCCAGGGCAGACTGCTGTTGAATGAAATATTACGAAAGAGAGCCGGATTGAAAGACCAGATTACGCTTATCGGCGTTAGAGACCATATAGAGCTGTGGAACACTGAAAACTGGGAACAGTATGTTTCAGACCATATGGCTCAATATCAGAAACAGATGTCGCAGGCAAGGCAGGTTGTCCTGCTAAAACAGAACGAAGAACTTTGACTTTTAGAGTGGAGACAAGACAGAATGATTGGAACGGATTCGAACCATTGCAGGATTGTAGCTGAAAGTCTCGCCGGCAAAAGAAGGGTTGACGAACAAACTTTCGCATCGCTGGCAATTCTCGATGAAAAGCTGGAGCGGTTGAGAAGTTTCGGCGATACTTTTTCCGGCGTTGTATTTTCGCCCGATGCAGCAAGACTTTTAAGTCAGAAGAATGCGGTAGCTGTCGGCTGACTTTCAATGGAGGCATGATGCCTCGTCTTCGCTCGGCATGAAGATCTCTTCACCCTGAGCGGAGTCGAAGGGTGAGTATCGAGTGAGTCCCCAACTCATGGGGACACGACAGTAAATACGGCATATATTATATGACATAAAAGACAAGTGGATGGTTCGATAATAGAGCATACCCCGGTTCTTGCCGGTACGTTAGCTGAGCAGATAACGTTGCCATCGGATGGCGTGATGGTCGATGCGACCATAGGACAGGGAGGTCACAGCCTTCTGCTCGGCAAAACCTTGGGCCCTGAGGCAGTTGTCGTCGGTCTGGATGTTGATACAAATGCTGTCCGAAGGGCCCAGATTAATTTAAAGGAGCTTGCCTGTAAGGTTATTCTGCTGAATTCGAATTTTTCTCGAATCGACGAGGAGCTTGCCGGTCAGGGCATCAAAAAGGTTGACTTCATACTGGCAGATTTGGGTGTCAGCTCGGTACAGTTGGGCGATGCCGAATTTGGCCTGAGTTTCCAGACAAATATGCCTCTTGATATGAGAATTGACAAAAGATTAAAACGCACCGCAGCCGATATAGTTAATAAATCGGATGAAAAATCTCTGGCTGATTTGATTTACAACTTCGGCCAGGACAGGGCCTCGCGAAGGATCGCGCGTTTTATTGTCCGGCAGCGTGAAATTGAGCCGATAAATACAACAGGCCAGCTTGCACAGATAGTCTGCAGGGCATTTGGCAAAATACAGCGAGGTCGAAGAAGCAGAATACATCCGGCAACCAGAACCTTTCAGGCGTTGAGGATTGCAGTCAACGACGAGTTGGAGAATTTGAAGAAGCTGCTCGCTGCGGCGCCGGATTTGCTGAACAAAAATGGTTATATAGCGGTTATCAGCTTTCACAGCCTGGAAGACAGATTGGTCAAAAGCGATTTCAGGCAAAACGGAAAGTCAGGTATTTACAGGATAGTCACGAAAAAGCCGATTGTACCAACGCAAGAGGAAATCAAAGAAAATCGGCGGGCAAGAAGTGCAAAATTGAGAATCGCACAAAAAAATTAACCTCGCCGTGTAATTCTAATAAGGAAATGGAGTTTCATTATGACTTCAGACGCGAAGATTGGATTGCTGTTAGGTTTAGTATTCATATTTATAATCGCCTTTGTAATTAACGGCCTGCCTCGCTTTCGCTCTAACAGCAGCGAGCTGACTACAAACATGGTCAGCTCTCCGGATTCGCTGGGTATTGGGAGCAAGGAACGCAAGGCCCAGAAAGGCTTTGATTGGAAAGATCAGGTTAAGGATGAGCCAATTGAAAAGGTTCCGGCTCCCATCGAGGAAAAGGAAAACATCCGTTTTAAAATGCCGTTGCCAAGCGACACTTCTCCTGTAGCAAAAAACACTTCAATTATGGAAACTCCCAACGGAGACGATCCAACCGCACCCGAACCGGTCGAGCCGGCTCGGCCGGTAAACATTCCTGAAGAAAAAGTGGAAAAAACTTTGGTCAAGGAGCCCGAACCCGTAAAGCAGGCTTTACCAAAAGTCTATACTGTCGGCGAGGGAGATACCCTGGTCGAGATCGCCAAGAAGTTCTATGGGCCTGAGCAAGGCAATAAAAGAGCGAACGTCGTGAAGTTATTCGAGGCCAACCGCCAGCTGCTGAAAACCATCGATGAAATCTATGTCGGGCAAAAGCTTATCATACCGCCGATGGTCGCTTCGGAGCCGGACAAAAACAGCAGCACTTCCTTCACAAGTACGATATTCGAGAAAGTAAAGTCCATCGGCAGGAAGCGATTATCGACTGACACCGATAAAGAAAAACAGGGCAGACAATACATTGTGCGTGAAGGCGATAATCTATGGGGTATTGCCGAGAAACAGCTTGGAGACGGCAGTCGATACGAAGAGATAAGCAAACTAAATACTAATATCTTAAAGGATGAAGATAGCCTTATTGTCGGGATGCTTCTGATAGTGCCGGCTCAATAAGGTAACGGCAAACCATAAATTAGAACCGGCGTGGGATACTTAGATATAATGGATCGGATCCCGAACGAATAGCGATATACTTTTACAATGTCCCAGTTTCGTTTTGTTTTTGTTGTTTTTTGTTTTACGGCTGTTCTGATTTTTGCCGTATATCTGCGGAGTGCCAATAATCGCATCTTCTATGAGCTTTGTGCATGCAATGTCGAGCAGAGCCAATTTAAACAGGAGCTCGGCACAAAACAGTTATTGCTCGAAAGCCTTATCAATCCCGCCGCGATTTCACAGCGAGTTGACGAATCGAATACCGGCGATTAAGAAATGAAAAACGTTCGAATAACCATTTTTTTTTGTTTGTTTCTAATAGCTTTATTTCTGGCACTAACCGGCCGGTGTTTCTACCTGCAGTATTTTAAAAGTCAACATTATCTCGATGCCTGCCTCATACAGCAGCAGTCGTTCAGCAGCCTGCAGCCTCAGCGCGGCGTAATACTGGATTGTCGGGGCAGAGTCCTTGCCGCAAGCAACAAAGTCCAAACCATTTTTGCAGAACCGAGAGTGATTAAAGACGCAAAGACCACATCCTCGGAACTTGCCCCCATTGTTGATATAGGCGCACATATAATTTGCCAGCAAATATTGGAAAGTAATAATCCCGGCTTTGTAAGAATCAAAACGAACACCGACGCCAGTCAATGCAACGCCGCGAGGAAAATCCATGGTATCGGCGTTCAGTCCGAATGGCAGAGACATTACCCGATGGGACGTCTCGCGTCAAACCTTGTCGGCTTTACGAGCCATCTTGACAACCGGGGTTTGGAAGGCGTTGAGTTGAAATACGACAAAGAACTCAGCGGTTCAGCGGCACGAAATATATTCCTTGCGGATGCCTATCGCCGGCCCATTCGGGCAAAACAGCAGGATGGCGTCTTAACAAACGGTGTCGGGATTATCCTGACTATTGATGCTACCATCCAGCAATTCACGCGAGACCAGCTCATCAAGCAGTACCGGGAATACGAGGCGGAGTCGGCCGTGGCAATTGTAGCCGAACCGAGGTCCGGGGCAATTTTGGCGATGGTCTCGCTGCCGGATTTTGACCCCGCCGATAGATCGACCGATCCGAATAATTTCCGCAGCCGGGCCATCACCGACTCATTCGAACCCGGCAGTATCCTAAAGCCGGTTGTGGCAGCGATTGCGCTCGATGCCGGCGTGGTCAACAGAACCGAGAAGATATTCTGCGAAAACGGCAGCTATAGCGGCCATGGTTTCGGGCAGATCGGCGAATACCGCAGGGGCTTCGGCGATTTGACCGTAAAGGAGATTCTGATCAACTCCAGCAATATCGGCATGGCCAAAATCGGACAAAGGCTCGGTAAAGACAGGCTTTACGACGGGCTCAGGCTCTTCGGCTTCGGCAGAAAAACGGGAATTGAGCTGCCCGGCGAGGTCGATGGACTCCTGCGGCCGGCACGCACATGGGACGGCTACAGCGTTACCCGCATACCCTACGGCCAGGAAATTTGTGTAACAGGAATGCAATTAACCCGGGCTTTCTGCATCCTTGCCAACGGCGGCCGGCTCGTTAGGCCATTCCTGGTCAGAGCGGTTGTCGATAATGACGGAAAAATCACCGAGTTGAAACGACCGCCGCCGCCGGTCGGCTATATTATCAATCCTGATGTTGCCGAATGGATCGTGCGTGAAGCCCTGACGGGCGTGGTGAATGAGGGAACGGGCAAGAGAGCACAGCTTGAAAAATGGCAGTTGTTCGGCAAAACCGGAACAGCGAATATAGCAAGCAGCGACATAAGAGGCTACTTGGAAAACGAATTCGTCGCTTCCTTCATAGCCGGCGCGCCGGTAGATGACCCTGCTATTGTGGTGCTTGTATCGATACGCAACCCGAATCGGTCGCTTGGTAAAGGCTACACCGGCGGAGTCGTAGCCGCACCGGTCGCAGCAAAAATAATCGAAAAAACTCTTACCTGCCTCGGCGTCAAACCGGACTAAAAGCCAAGCCTTTGCGCCCGGGGCCGGAGTCCGTGAATATGGCTAAGATAATTTACGCCGTCGCGGGAGAAGGATTCGGGCACAGCAGCCGGTCCCACCTGATCGGGCAGAGATTTATCGATGCCGGCCACGATGTGATGTTTGTTGGCTCGCAGAAGTCACTTCTGTATCTAAAGCAATACTTCGGCCCGCGTGTCAAAGAGGTTTTCGGCCTGTCGTTCGCCTTCGAGGGTCAGCGCATCGACAAATCGGAAACTCTCAAGAGGAATCTTCTCAAGCTGCCCGAGGCCAACAGGCTCAACGATGAGCTTTTCAAGCAACATTTTGAGCCGTTCGGGCCGGAGCTGGTGATATCCGATTTCGAGCCATTCAGCGCATGGTGGGCCTGGCGAAAGAACGTGCCGTTTATCAGTATCGACCACGAGCACATGCTGACGCTCTGCAAACTTGACCACCCGGCGAAGAATTGGTTTTCGCGGCTGACCGCCAGCGTGGTAACCGAGTGCCACTACATCGGAGCGGTTGCCTATATCATCCTGAATTTCTTCGAATCGCCGCTGCGGATCGATTCGGCGGTTTTAGCCCCACCCATCGTAAGGCCCGTCATCACAGCACTGAAAGCCGAACCCGGCGAGCATATCCTGCTGTATTCCACGACAGGCACAGGCCGGGACCGGCTGCGGGATCTCCTGCAAAAATTCGCCGCCCAGACGTTTTTTATCTATGGCTTCGACGAAGATGCCGAATATGAGAACTGCATTTTCAAGAAGCGCTCGACCGAAGGATTCCTCGCGGACCTTGCCGGCGCCC
>Ga0315288_10011986_pt1 | contig 10904 bp, 19 predicted proteins | sample YL17G11_20_MG_FD_203454 | JGI IMG/M metagenome (GOLD analysis project Ga0315288, IMG submission 203454) | Sediment microbial communities from Yellowstone Lake, YNP, Wyoming, USA - YL17G11_20 | ecosystem: Environmental > Aquatic > Freshwater > Lake > Sediment | place: USA: Wyoming | collected...
GATCAGAGCTATTTGAGCGGCGGCACTCCAGGGGGGAATGGAACTTAATATGGGATTATTAAATACGAGCAATGCAAGTTGGCAAACTCCGATAGAACAGGGCATCAGTAATTACTTTAACGAGCGCGATAAGGCTGACGAGAAACAAAGACAAAATCAACTCATGCAAATGCAACAAGCAAGAGAAGGGTTAATGGCCGGACCTGGTGGTAGTTTTCAATTTACTCCTGAAATGCAAGCTAGACGGGATATAGAATCTCAAACTCAAGCGGCAGGATTAGAACATGAAAAACAGGCAAATCTTCAACAACCAGCCCAATTTAAAGCAGGTCTTTTAGAAAAAGGTGTTCAACAAACTCCAGAAGGTGGGATTGGTTGGACTACTGAACAATTACAAAGACGAGCAATAGAAGATAGAAAGCAAGCAGCAGAAGCGTCTATGTATGAGGCTCATGCTAAGAATTATCTAACCGATAAAACTGCGGCTAATACTGGAAAATCTCAATCCAAGGCCTATGACACTATAACTAAACAATTAGAAATGATGCGCGGTAATCCAGCAGTTCAACAAGCTGAAAAAGATATCTATGCAGCAGATAAAGCAAATAGTTTAATTAAACTTTATCCAGATCCTAATAAACTTTCGCCTCAACAAATTAATTTACTCGCTTCTGAAGTAGGTAAAATAGCAAGTGGCGGAGTGCCAACCCAACATGAATTAGAAGGAATAACTCCTCAAACATTTCAAGGAAGATTGGCTAGTATTACTCAAAAGTTTACTAATAGGCCTAGCCCTGCAAATGCAGCAGCGTTTATTAAACAATATAAAGATTATCTTGATGCGCTTCGTGGAGACGCACAAAAAGTAGTTGAAGATGTTTATGGAAGAAAAATAAAAGCCCAAAAAAGTCATTTAAATTCAGATGACTATCAAATTTTAAACGATCTTTATTTAAATAGGTTTGGTGAACAAGAACAAAGCCACGCTCCAGCATCTCAAGGACTTATGCAATCTGCAAATTCGGTCCCTCAAGCAGCGCCACAATCCGTAATTAAGGACGGAATAACTTACGTTAAACAAGGCAATGCCTGGATACCACAATAATGGGGCCAATATCAGATGCAGAAATGCAATCTCATATAGCTAGCGGACAGGCAAAGCCAGTCGGTGGTCCTATAGCTGGACCAATAAGTGATGCAGAAATGCAGCAACATTTATCTACAGGTGCAGCAAAACCCGCTGATCAACAAGAAGGATTTTTAGGTCGAGCCGTTGAGGGTGCAGAGGATTTCGGTAAAAATATATTACAAAATTACGTAGTTCCTGTTGCAAAACCCATAGGAACCTTTATTGATAAATATTCAGGCGCTCCAGTTAGAGCAGCGGTAGGTGCTGCACAAAATAATGAAAATCCAATTAATGCTTATGTAAATCAATTCGGTGCCAATCCAGAAGATGCCCCTACTGGAAAAGAAATAGCTCAAAGAATGGGTGTAGGGGAAACGAGGCCAAGTGATGTCATTCCGAGTTTATATAGCGATAGCGGTAAAGAATGGTTCAAACTCAAGCGTGGAGGATTACTTGATCCAACGGCTTCAGGTGCGGCGGGCCTGGGTTTGGACGTTGCTCTTGATCCGACAAACCTTATTCCTGCTGGCGATATTGCCAAAGGAGCAGGAGAGCTTGCTGCCCCAATGATAAGAAAAGTAGCTAAAAGTGCTGGTAGTGGACTTGTGGGTGCGGCTGATGTTGTTACAGGCACAAAAGCAGCAAGCAATTTAGTAAATATAAGTAAAGACGTAGTTTCAAATTTAGCGAATCCAAAAATAATAAAGGAATATCCTGAATTAGTTAAAACTGCTGCTGAGATTGGCATTAAACCAAATGAACTTATGGAAGCATCTCGTTTTGGTAAACTTTCAGTGCCCAGTCGTGCTGAAAGAAACTTAGCAGAAGGTCCAGCGGGTCAGGCGTTACTAGATAAATTTAATAATGTTACATCTAAAATAGAAAATGCTGTGGGTGAAACAGTTTCAAAGCATGCAGGTAATAGGGTACTTGATCCAGTTGAAGCAGGGGAATTACTCAAATCTTCCTATGCAAATGCTGAAAATAAGTTATTTGAAGCAAATAATATTACCTATAAAACTGCTGCAGATTTAACTCCAGGAATGAAACTAACCCCAGATGCTACAAAAGAACTCACCACTACTCTAAATGGAATAGAAAAAAGAGCTAAGGGAATGATTGCTAGGGGTACTCCCGAACAAGAAGCTATAGGAAAGAATCTTTTATCATTTACAAGTAAGGTAAGAAAAAGTGGTGATAGCTATAGATATTTATCTGAGCAAATCGGATATGTAGGAAAAGCAATGAGCGATCCCAGCTTAGATAGAACATATGCGGGAGAGCTAAGAGATCTTTATAGGTCAATGTCTAGCTCCTTAATTTCAACGGTAAACGATATTCATCCTACTCTTGGCTCACAACTAATAGGGAATAATGCCAGGATGACTGAATTTTTTAAAAGTAGAGATGCCTTAGGTAAAGCGATTCAAACATCAAAAACAAATCCAGAAAGTCTTTTTCAAGGAATAGCAAAAGATGCCAATAAGATTAATGAATTAAAAAAGGTCATGCCGCCTGATGATTTTAATGCATTTCGTGGATCATATTTAGATTCAACAATTAAAAGAAATGCCAGTGGAAATATATTATGGGATTCTTCTCTTAATGCTATTGAGAAAAATCGTGGAAGATTAAATCGTATGTTCGCTCCTAACGAATTGGAGCAAGTAGAGAAATACCTGAAATTGGGCAGTGCTCAAGGTATTCCTGTACTTTCAACTTCTGGCACAGGTGGAACAAATATGTTTAGAGATGCTGCTAGCTCAATAAAAACATCTTTAGGTGATCAGCAGTATTTAGATTATATCAAAAATAAAAACTCAGGGCTTATTCGCCCTCCAGGTATTAAAGAAGCAACAATTACACCTACACCAATGCAGGGAATAAAGGGATTGTTGAGTAAGAAACGCGGACCATTTGAAAAAGGTGCGAAAGCATTACAAAGTATTGCTCCTTCTCAATACAGGCAGGATCCACTTGAATGAGCGAATTAATGTCCGACATTCTAAGGCAAAGAGAGCAAGAATGGAATGCCCAACAAGCAGAAGCTTTGTCTGGGCGGCCATTACTAAAAGCATATGACCAATTTTTAAAAGCACCCACTCGTGCAGCGATTGCAGAATTACAAGCGGGGCATGGATTAGCAGGAGCAACACCCGCATTCATGAATCAATTTGGGAATCCTGATACTGAATCAGTACCAAGCTATAAAGAAATACAACAAACTGCAGGGGTGCCAAATACTGCATTAAGTGACGTTGCGCCCAGTCTTTATGGTGGATTTTTACAAAAAGGTGGAGTGCTAGATCCAACTTTATCTGGTGTGGCAGGAGTAGGGCTTGATCTAGCTACTGATCCAATGTCATATGCAGGAATGCTAAATATGGGACAAGAATCACGTTTAGCGCATGATGCCTTATCTGCTGATAATGCTGCTGCAAAAGAAGCGGTCAATGCTAGGGCAGCATCGAAAATGCCTATAATTGTTCCTGAGACTGAAAGCGCGGCACCATTTACTGGTCTTAGTTATGGATTACCAAAAGATGAGGAATCGTTGGTAAGTCACTACCGAAATACTCTTAATAGACAAGCTTTTGATGAGTATATGTCGAGTGGGAATGGTAAACACGATATTCCTCCAGGTGGATTAGAGCCAGTCAAAAGTAGACGAATGACTGCTGAAGAAATTACTAATGCGAATCGGCGCGGCCCTTCTAGCGACATTCCACAATCACTAGATAGTCTTAGAGATCCTACAAGGATAAGGATGTCTGATAACGGCAAAGATGCTGAAGTTATTTCACTAAAAGATGCTTTAGAGAGAAGAAATGCAAAATCAAAACTAACTAAAGAAGATCTAATAAAAAAAGCGATTAAGGATTCTAAGCAAGTTGTAGAAGAAAAATATAACGCAATTAATCCCGATAGATTTGATTTAGCTGGATCTGGAGAAAAAGAAACTCCCAAGGTTTTGCAATTCCCTATGAACAAGGTTCGTGATCCTAAAGTTGATCCCCTTCCTCCAGGAGTAGATCCAGAAGAATATCAAGCCTATAGGGAAAGCCCCTATGCCAATGAATACACATTTACTGATGCCAAAAATAAGGCAATAGAAGAAGCTGTAAACGAAAGAACTAAAAAATCTAGGGTTGTTGCGGATAAATTAGAAAAAGCGAATGCAGAGCCTAAAGACTTTAGTGGTGCAGATAATCCTATAGAACAAAAGCCAAAAGTATTAGCCTTCGACCAAAAGCGAGTATCTCCTGGAATAGACCAAGGACAGAATGCTGAAATGATTTCGGATAGGTTTCCAAATTCATTTGAACAGAAAAGAGATATGGGCCAAATTAAAGCTAAAGATATTGAAGAAAAAGCGGCGCAAAGACAGGCTGATTTGGGTATTTCTAATATGCAAGATAGAATACTTGCACGTTTTGGCGACAATCCTCCAAAGAATCTGGTTAAAGCATTACAAGCTAAACACGATGATGCCTATATTGGAATAAACGATGTCGGTAGTTCAATATATAAAAAAGTACCAGAAGGAATGGACAAGTTTAAAGATATTCGTATGAATGTTCCATCTAGCGCTACAGTAGAAACTTTGCCTAAAATAATGAATAAAAGAGTGTTAGGAAAAGACGTTCCGAATGCATTTAATGATCCATTTAATTGGTTAGATAAAAAATATGGAAAATCTGCATCTTTATTAGATGAAAGTGTAGAAAAAAACACTCCTATGACCATTAACACTCGCAGTGATCTAATAGGTCATGATGATTATATAAATAAGCTCGATTCAAAACTTCATAATGTAAATTTATATTTTGGACCTTCAAATCCTGACATTAATCGAATAATGAATCCAGGTATTCCATCAAGTAAGCGTTTAGAGGAAGCACTCAAAAGACTACGCGATGCTGGAATTAGAACTGAAGTACACATGGATACATTTCCAAGTATTAAAAATGAAGAATTTCAAAAGGAAATGAAAGCTGGATTCATGAAAATGCAAAAGGATCATCCTGGAATCGTAATAAGACAAAATCCAATTAAAATAGATGCAGAAATGGAAAAGAAGTTTATAAACGCATTAGGTAAGGAATGGCTAGAAGGATCTAAAAAATGAACGATTTTCAATCTATAACTAGCGGATCTGGTATTTTAAAAAACGATTATACGGCTACAAATGCTATGAAAGAAGTTTTAAAAAGACGAAAGCAAAAACTCATTGACCAAGGATCTGTCGCTCCTCAAGATGAATACAATTCTAAGGATCCAGAAGAAGCAGACAGTGATTGATTGGATTACACCAAGAGATATTGAATGGGCGCTCGGAATAATATTTGCCATTATCGCTAACTACATAGCCCTTGCTTATAAGGTTAAGCAAATTACCTGGCAAATTAATGGTTTAGGTCAAAAGCTAGGTAAGGAAGCGGAAAAATTAAGAGAAACCGAAAAAGATGTAGAATACATTAATGGATATCTACAAGGTGCGTCTCAGGGCTTGTTTAAACCAAAATAATGGCTAATATTTGAGGTATGAGAAAACTCTTATCACTTTTTATGATTACCCCATATTTCCTATTAGCAGCTAGTTCATCATCCGTTGCAGCGGTTGTTGTAGAGGATCCAAAGTCTACTGAAGAACTTGTAAAGTTTTTACCGCTTCTTATAGATGCATTTAAGCATTCACAATGGTTACTATTTGGTGCATTAACCACAATGGTTTTGATATTTGTTTTTAGGCAATATGTTTTGCCGAAACTAAATTTCAGCACCGCAATACTTCCACTTCTTTCTGCTGTTATTGGCGTTCCTGTAGGTCTATCTATAGCAATTGTTGGCGGTGCATCTCCTAAAGATGCACTTCTTGCTGTATTGTCTGGACCTGTAGCCTCAACACTTTGGGCGGCACTGGCCAAGCATTTCATGCCAGAAGCTCCAGCCATAGTTCAACCTAAATGATTAAAGCCATTGTATATGCGATATTACAATTCTTTCTCGACGCTTGTGTTTCCTTGGGACATGCCTATTCTAGACGAAGTAAAGATAAAACAAATAATGCGACCGATATAGACCGATTAAATAAATCAAAAACATTGGAGGAGCAACAAAATGCGACCGATAATATTGCTCGCAGTTTTCGTAAGTAGTTGTGCCACGCAAAGAGGTATTCGTTTACCTGTAGGTTATCCGCAAGGAGCGCTTTGTACTCATAAAGCAGATCTTGGAATAGTAATTTGTACGGACTTAGAGACCGGACTTCCTATAGGACCAATATCAATTCTAGAAACCGATAAATGGATAATGTTTTCGCCTGGAAGTTATCAAAGCGTCAAAGATTACATGGATGAGCTAGAAGTTAATGCAACTCTTTAATGATGATAAAATACTTTTAGGGATGAGAAATTTTTTAGATGATGCTGCTTTGTATAAGTACATATTAAATTGTGTGTGGAAAGAGCTGGCAAAACATTCCCATGATTGTGACACATGTGATGATGTGCATAAGATAAAGATATTTCTAGAAAAGCTTTGCGAAGATAATGAGGTAAAGGTTCGTTTAGATGGGCATTAAGCGCTAGCTGAAACGTGATTGGTTCTTGAATTATAATGAACAGGAACGGGACGATTATATCTCATTGGATAGCCCATTTCGGCTCTTTCTAGGGCCATAATCATAAGTTCATTTTGAACTATGACATGCAATATACTTTTGATTTCATTTTTACCCTTTGCGTAGGGTAATTGGTTGTTTAATTCGTTTAGTCTTCTAAGCACTAAATCTTTATAGTCTGTGATCTCCATACACCTTTAGGATAAACCAAAGTAGCATGAAAGCTATGGCTGGAAGCTATAATCGTTCTCGTGGTGGTTTGTTTGCAAAGAAAGCGGGAAGTGGGTTTGAACATCGTTTTTATCATTATTGCAATGGTGAGGAAGATACTTGTTGCGTGCGTGTGTTCGATGGATGCCTTCGTGTTGCGAAAAATAAGCTAATACAAACTTTTCAGCCATTCGACTTTATTGTTGTGCATAAAAAACGAGTCATATTTTGTGATACAAAAACAACTCAAAGTGGATCTTATTCTATAAATGAAAAGAAGGTTGCATATCAATTACAAGAGCTTGGAAGATTGGCGAAAATGGGGCAATGCGCGGGTTATTTGATTGAATATAGGGAGATTGGTGAATATCGTTTTTTCCCTATTGAAACCATTAGAGAAATTCTGAAAACAAGAAAAAGCTTACCTGCTGGATTAGGTATTTTCATAGGGGAAACTTGGCCAATGGAAATTTTATTTGATAAGATATTGGATCAATGAAGTTAATAAAATCTCACGTTAAACAAGATAAAGAATACGCATGGTATGGACTTTTTGAGTGTCACTACTTTGCGAGCTAGAATTTTTAGATATGGTTGGTCTATAGAAAAGGCCTTTTCCACAGATATTCGTAGCGCCTAGGGAAAAAGAAAGGAGAATACCAACAAGTTGGATTCGAACTTAAACCCTAGGCAATTTCATAATACAATATATTTTAATAAAAACGCATCCAATAATCCGTCCAAGAAAAGACCAGCAAATCAAGCTACGGTATGAATTACTTACTGGATGCGTCTAAGGATTAAACTAGCATACTTTTTATAGCATCGGGAAGTATAACGGCGACTAAATCTTTCCTTCTGTCATAGGGGCGAAGCCTAATATATGCATTTTGTTTTTTAGCTGCATATACATCAATCGTTTTAGAATTACCGCCTCCTGCTTCGATCACGCACTTTTCATCAAACATCATGGCTATATGAGATATCTCTTTTTTTGATTTTCCATAAAAACACAATGCGCCAGTTTCTCGGGCGCTAAATGTAGATGTTAAGTAGAAAGCATCGTAAAGGGCTTGGGCTGTTTGATCTTCAGGAGGATCTACTCCAATGATGGCTAGAAGTTCTTGAACAAATCCTGAACAATCATAACCAGTCATAGGGTTGGAGCCGCCCCAATTATATTGAATATTTAAAAATGAAAGCATAGCGGCTTTGAAGTCACTTATTCGCATTCATTATTTCTTTATACATATCATCTGATTCTTTAGCCTTTTGTTCGGGAGTTTTATTAGCGTTTAGTTTCTCTAGTCGTTTAGCGTTTAGAAATTCATCAAATTTAGTGGACCATCCGAATTTGGTAGGTAATCGTTTTTTTTTATTAAACTTATTGCTCATTGATATTCGCCTCGATCATTCCCACAGTAGGGGCATTTTGTCAGATCCGCTGGGCAAATTGCTCGGCATAAACTGCATAGCCATTTTACGATCTTTTTTCTCATCTATATTCATTGTAACGATTATTTAATGTTTTTGTTCCATTTTCTAGTTTTTGTATTTAAGGCCTTTTCTATATCCCAGCCATACTGTTTAATGCGAGCGAAAAACGTAACTTTATTTATTCCATATTGTTTAGCCCATTTAGTATATGATTGTGTTTCTCCATTGTATGTAATTGCACTTTCGCTCCAATTTTTATTAGAAAAAACTCTTTTTAGATTAAATCCCTTATTGAGTCTATCAAACACCGTACCTATTGGAATATTGAAAAACAAAGCCCATTCAGAAGCGGTTCTTTTTTCTCCCATATATTTAATAATCCGATTACATCTTCTATTGTTTTGTTGCTGGCGAGGCGTTGCCCAGCGACAATTTTCTTTAAAATACCCATTATGGTTGTCTATTCTATCTATTGTATGGGTTTGGGTCGGTTTAAGTCCCATATCTTCAATAAAATCATCATAAGATTTTAGCCATCTTTCACATACAATGATTCCCCTACCACCATATGCATTATAATTATCTTTTTTTTGATTGTGACAACGATAGATCATGTTTTTCCAGCTTTTATATTCAGATAATCGACTAGAATTTTTATATTTAACCATTAATTACCGGATAGTGATTTTAAATATTGAGATCCTTTTTCATAAAACTCTTTGGCAGGTCCTTTAAGTGTATCGCTTTCCGGTCCACCCTTCATATAGTTTAAATATCCTTTAAGAATATCTGGCCCAATATCACTTAGTAATTTACCTTTAAATTTCCCAAACTTAACTTGATAATTAGATACTATCGCAGGAGTTGGAACAGTTTTAGGCGTTGTTACAGATTTAAGCGGTGAATCATAAGTTCGTTTATTCGTAGATTCGTAGGATCCAAGTTCTAAAACTGCTGGGCGACTGTCATCTTCCTCATAATAGCTCGGTGCGACAGACATTTGCTTGGCCTGAACTGGTGCATCAGCTAGGCGGTCTTTTTCATCTAGTTCATTGGCAGCGAAAGCGGTCCCATATCCACAAAATAGAAGTGCGCGGCCAATTGATCCGGTTTCAGCTTTTTCTATAAAATCAGGAAAATCTTTTTGAGTTTCTCTTTTATGGGCTGTAGCTACAGGCTGGCCACTATCGTCTCTAATAACCGCCCTAAAAACGGCTGTGTCGGTGGTTAGTGTGTGGATTGATGTTTCTATCATCCAGTCTGGTCTTTCTTCCCTGAACCAAATTAGGCGTTGATTAACCATCATGTAGTCTTTGCCTTTAAGTTCTATGATTTGAAGCGTTGTGCCTTTAGTGGTTTTGAATTCTTTCATTTAGCCTCCTATGCCTTCTTAAAATCTAGCCCCAGCCTGGGGAGAAAAGAAGCTACCGAAAAGCAGCAAACGTTTACCAAGCTGGAGCCTAGAAGGCTTTTTATATCTAGGGTATGTAGATAACTAAAGCAAGCATTATTTTCTAGGCTTTTTAGCGTTGCGTCTAGCGGCTAGGGTTTTAGCCCTGGACTTAACCTTGCCGCCTCTTTTACCTAAAATGGCCATTGCTTTTTTGATTAGTTGTTTATTGTTCATTCGTCCTTCAGTTTCAGCCTATCTTTGGCGCGTTGTAATATTTGAATATCAAAATCATCCTCTAAATCGGCGACCATGGCAAAACCCATGAAACAGGTTAAAAGATGAGTAGTGGGTCTAATCATGTTTTCTTTTGCAATCGCTGCAATGTCAAATAATTCTATGGCACTATCTAGGTCCACCATTCTGCGTTTTTTGTTCATATTTCTCCCCTTGCTTTTCTAATTACGACACAGATATCACATGGGCATGATGACTCGTGATAAATTCCAATATGTTTGCCTTGCTTGTTTGTTTGATTATTATCGAATAAAACAATCCTCTCTAACACCCCTAACATTTCAGGAGCGGCGGCAATTAATCGTCCATTCGTTTCTGTGGTTCCGGACTTTTCTCTTGAGCCTGAGCCGTTGGTTGAAAGTGTCGCTATAACACTATATTTATCAGGTCCTAAAATCTGATCTGCATAATCTTCTTTGTGTCTTTTAAAATACCAAGGACCCTTAGTGTAGCTAGTCATATTTGCACCTCTACCGCTATCTTACCAAGCAGCTTGGCTATATTCAAGATAATAATGTGTTAAGATATGGGCATGAAATACTGTGGTTTAGAGTTTAAATGCATTGTAACAGGCAATTTCTCTGCAGATTTGCATCATTTAATAACTAGGGGTGCTGGTGGAAGCGATTCTACAAGCAATTTAATGCCCCTAGCCCACGCATTGCACCAAGAATGCCACGCTATTGGGCTAACTAAATTTGCTTTGAAATATCCGATAGTTAAAGAATGGTTATTAGAACATAACTGGGAGTTTGATGAAACTAGAAATAAGTGGGTAGCTCCGAGTGCTTGTAGAAAATGCTTGCTTTAGTTATCTA